>Cebus_capucinus_imitator_PRJNA485217_SSR118__coassemble_3912_pt1 | contig 1998 bp, 2 predicted proteins | sample Cebus_capucinus_imitator_PRJNA485217_SSR118__metabat2_low_PE_003 | metagenome-assembled genome bin Cebus_capucinus_imitator_PRJNA485217_SSR118 | reverse complement strand
GCAAATACGTGGCGGAGAAGGCCTGCAGGGCAAAGTGACCGGAGACTCAGGCGGGCGACAGACAGACGATACGGTCCACTGTCTGCGCTCGCCGGCTACCGCAGGCTGCGCAGGTAGGCCTTTTGCTCGGGCGTGATCCGGCGGCTCTCGACGGCCTTCTGGATCGCCTTGCCGTGAGTTCACGGCTCGAGCGCGCGCCGCTCGACCATGGCGACGGCCGCGTCCCATTGCTTGGCGAGCGCCGTCGCCATGTACCAGGCGACCATCATGCGCAGGTAGTACTCGCCCTTTGCGTCCACGGCGCATACCCACCGTAGATAGGATGAGTCGAATGCCTCGTCGAGGTAGTGGCGCATGAGCACGCCGATGCCAAATCGCGCCGTGTAGACGTGGCCGCTCTGCATCCACGCGTGCGCCTGCTCGGGAAGCTCCACGGGACGCCGCTTGAACGGGCGCGGCGCGAGCGCGTCGCACACGGCCCAGTTGTCCACGTGGGGCAGAAATGTCTGTAGCGCGGCGAGGCAGTCTTCGTAGCCTCTCAGCTCGTTGACGAGAAGCGCGTGCAGCATGTCCTCGTCGTATGGCTTGTGAGGGAGATCTGCGAGAAACGCCTTTGCGGCGGGCGTCCCCGAGATCCTTTTTGCCAGCTTGCGAAGCGCGGGCACGCGCACGCCGACGATGCACGCCGGCTCGACGTTTGGCACCAGTTTTGCCTGAAACGTGCGGTAGGAGGGGTCGGCCAGCGCGGCGAGCTCTTCTCGGATTGCCGTTGCCGCAGCTTGCGAGGTTCGCATGGATGCCTCCCAGAAGCCTGCTGATTGAATCTTATGCACGCACTCTAACAGATGGTGGATCCGTTGACGTGTGGACGTTTGCCCGGGGAGTTTGTCCAAGACTCGGTCCGTTGTCCCCCTGAGAAGTTTGGGCTTGCACCGTGCTCACACGTGTATATACTGTACCTATCGAGTATATACAGTATGCTCGGATATGGACTGTGGGACGCCGTGGTCACGGTGCATGTCCGGGGACGCCCGGACGGGCGGCAGGGAGCACAGAAAGGGTGAGGCGATGGAGATCATCATCTCGAACTCAAGCGACAAGCCCATCTACGAGCAGATAACTTCGCAGGTCAAGGCGCTTATCGTCGCCGGCGAGCTCACCGAGGGCGAGCGGCTGCCGTCTATCCGCGCGCTCGCCACGAGCCTGCGCGTGAGCGCGATCACCACCAAGCGCGCGTATGCCGACCTGGAGTCGCAGGGCTACATCGTCACCGTGCCCGGCAAGGGCTGCTTCGTGGCCGGAGGAAACACCGAGCTCATACGCGAGGAGCACCTGCGCCAGGTGGAGGAGCTCGTGAACCAGGCGGTCGCGTCGGGCCGGGCAATCGGCCTTTCCAACGACGAGCTGCGCGAGGTCTTCGAGCTCGCGCTCAGCGAGGATGTTTAGCTGCTGGGCATCCGTCGTTAACGCGGCGTCCCGCACTTCTCGTCAGACCGGGTGGACAAATGCCCCGGGCAAACGTCCACACCCCACGCACAGAAAGGCGTGCATCATGACAACCACGGCCATGCCCCTCGTGAGCGCGAGTGGGCTTACCAAACACTACGAGGGCTTCACGCTCCAGAGTGTGTCGCTCACCGTAGAGCCAGGCCAGGTCCTGGGCTTCATAGGGCAAAACGGCGCGGGCAAGACGACCACCATCAAGGCCCTTTTGGGACTTATCCACCTGGACGGCGGCGAGGCCACGGTGCTGGGCATACCCGCGGGCGACCTCTCGCGAACCCCGGCCGGCGCGGCCGCCAAAGAGCGCATCGGCGTGGTCCTCGACAGCATGTCGCTTCCCGGCCACTTGCGTATGGGCGAGGCGGGCGGGCTCATGGCCGCTGCCTACGGCACCTGGGACCAAGCGCTCTACCGGCAGCTTCTTGAGCGGCTGGGGCTGGCGGGCCTGGGGCGCAAGAAGATCTTGAAGGAGCTCTCGCGTGGCATGGGCATGAA
>Cebus_capucinus_imitator_PRJNA485217_SSR118__coassemble_2590_pt1 | contig 2999 bp, 3 predicted proteins | sample Cebus_capucinus_imitator_PRJNA485217_SSR118__metabat2_low_PE_003 | metagenome-assembled genome bin Cebus_capucinus_imitator_PRJNA485217_SSR118 | reverse complement strand
GGCAAAGCGCCCCACACCGTGCCCGCGCAGGATGCGCGCGAGGTCGTCCGCCACGTATCCCTTGGCCACCCCGCCCAGGTCGAGCACCGTCTCGGGGTCCTCGATGGCGAGCATGGGCGCCGCGGCGCCGTCCGGCCCCGCGCCCATCCCCAGGCGGATGCGCCCATAGCCCACATGCGGCAGCGCGCGGGAGAGCGCGAGCCGGGAGGGCACCACTCCCGCATGGAAGTCCCACAGGCGCGTGAGGGTGCCCATCGTGATGTCGAAGAGCCCCCGGCTGCGCGCGCAATACCCCAGCGCCAGGCGCACGAGCTCGGCGGTCTCCGCCGCCACGGGCACGGGGTCCGGCGCGGCGGCGTGCGCGCGGGCGATGTCGGAGTCGGCCCGCATGCGCGAGAAGGCGCGCTCGAAGAAGCGGCAGCGGTCGCGGCACGCCAGGAGCGCCGCGTCCAGGCGCTCCCGGACCCGCGGGTCGGCGGCGTCCTCGGCGTCTGCTGCGTAGGCGTGCAGGTGCACGTCGGTGTTGAAGATGAAGAACGATATGAGCCGCGAGCCGTCCAGCGCCCGCTCGGGAAGCGCCCGCTCGATGTCGCCGTATCTGTACGTTTGCCGCGCCACGACACGCTCCTCCCCGCGTAGGCCCCGGTGGGTACAATGCTCGCACGGGGCCCGCGCCCCGCCGATCCCGGACCATTCTAGCCAGAGGGGACGCTCGCCATGTTCCTCATCCTCAACTGCATCCTCACCGCCATCTCCATCGCCATCGCGGCGTGGCTGGTGCCCGGCATCGAGCCCTTCGGGGCGGCACCCTACCTGTGCTTCCTGTTCACGGGGTTCTTCCTGGGCATCGTCAACGCGTTCGTGAAGCCGGTGCTCACGATCCTCTCCCTGCCCGTGACCGTCCTCACGCTGGGGATCTTCCAGCTCGTGCTGAACGGCCTCATGCTCGAGCTGGCGGCGGGGCTTTCCGTGGACGTGCTCGGCGCGGGCATCTCCATCGCCAGCCCCGGGGCGGCCTTCATGGGCGCCATCGTGGTGAGCATCGCCTGCTCCATCCTGGGCGTCAGGCAGAACGGATAGCACGGAAAAGGGGCCGCCCGAGAGCGGCCCCTTCCGATGTGCGCCAGCTACACCAGCTTGCCGTGGCAGTGGTCGATCATGTGCTGCACCATCTGCGCGGTGAAGCCCACGTACTCGCGGCGACGATGCTTGAGCTCGCCCTCGACCAGCTCGTCGAAGTCGACCTTGATCTTGATGTGGCGGTTCACGGAGACCACCTCGTCGCGGGTGAGGCAGCCCTCCTGCACGCGCTGCGGGCCCAGGCCGAAGACGAGCTTGGGGTTGTACATCACGAAGGGCTCGCCGTCGTCGCCCTCGACCACGCAGAGCGCGCGGGTGACGCCGATCTGGTTGGCGGCCAGGCAGCCGGCATCCTCGATGGAGGCCAGGGTGTCGAGCAGGTCCTGCGCCGTCGCGGCGTCGTCGGCCGTGGCGGGCTCGCAGGGCGTGGACAGGATCGCTTCGTCGCGCACGAGCTCACGGATCATGGGGTTCCTCTCTATCGGGTGCGTCGTTTGACGGGGACATTCTACCGGAGCGCACCGGGCGTCGCGGCGTCGATCGCGCGGGCGGGCGAAAAGCGCCGGTGATGTCTTTTGAGGGGTTGAGGGGACCGTCCCGCACAGCAGGGCATGCCGAGAAGACGGAAACGTACATTTTCGGGGCCTGGAATGTACGCCTTCGTCTTCTCAAGGAGGCATCGGGTACGAACCCGTCTTCTCAGCTGGTGAAAAGACGGGTTCGTACCCGGCGCCGCACCCCCTATCGGCCCAGGTAGGCGCGCAGGTCCGCGAGCCCCACCTCGGCATCCCTGCGGCCCACCTGGTAGACGCGTTCCAGCTCCTCCGGGTCGCGGCAGATGGCAGGGACGCGCACGGGCTCGCTCGGGCGCACCACCGGCCCTCGGCCTCGGCGGCCTCCAGGCGCTCCAAGCAGCGGTTATAGCGCTCATGGCGGTTGGCGAGCAGCTCCAGCAGACGCGGATGGCGGCGCAGGAGCACCCGCAGCAGGAACATCAGGCGATTGGGCCCCTTGCGGTAGCCCGCAGGCTGGGTGAGCACCACCACGCGGCGGTCGCAACCGCGCGCCGCCATCCACTCCCAGGGGATGGAATCCGCCACGCCGCCGTCCAGCAGGCGGCGGCCCGCGAGCTCCACGGGACGCGCAAGCACCGGGATGGAGGCCGAGGCGCGGATCCACTCGATATCGCCCGCGTCGCCGGGGCCCAGGTCGTGGTAGACGGCCTCGCCGGTGTCGACATCCGTGCAGACCACCGTGAACGTCAGGGGGTTTCGCGCGAAGGCCTCCGAGTCGAAGGGGTCGAGGCGCCACGGCACCTCGCCGTACGCGAACTCCCTGCTATAGAGGTCCCCCGTGCGGAGAAGGTTGCCGATACCCGCGTAGCGCGGGTCGGCGCAGTAGCGCTTGTTGTAACGGATGGCCCGCCCCGCCTGGCGCGACTTGATGTTGCACCCGAAGGCGGCACCGGCCGAGACGCCCACCGCATGGTCGAATTCGACGCCGCTCTCCATCCAGACATCGAGCACGCCCGCGGTGTACAGGCCGCGGAACCCACCGCCCTCGAGCGTGAGCCCCGCCGTGGGGGTATGGTCCTCAGCCATCTTGATCCCTCCTCGAAAAGCCCCGGCACCGCATCGCCCACCGCCGCGCCCACCGGGGACGGGGCGTTCGGTGGCGCGCGTCCTCGGTCACGCCGGCACGATCACGTCGAAGCGCACCGCCTTGCCGCCGATGCTGTGGCTCGGCTTGGCACCGGCAAGGCAGGGTGCCTTCACCGGGCGCTTGATGACGACCTTGCGCGGGCGCGCGGCGATGGCCGCGGCGAGCATCTCCCCCTCGTTGGAGCACGGTGCCTCCAGGCGGTGCAGCAGCTGGAACTTCTTCTTCACCGCGGCGCTCTTGCGGCGGGCGGGAAACAT
>Cebus_capucinus_imitator_PRJNA485217_SSR118__coassemble_2247_pt1 | contig 3426 bp, 3 predicted proteins | sample Cebus_capucinus_imitator_PRJNA485217_SSR118__metabat2_low_PE_003 | metagenome-assembled genome bin Cebus_capucinus_imitator_PRJNA485217_SSR118 | reverse complement strand
CCGACCCCTTCAAAACGGCCCCGTGACGGATGGGTGTCACATTTGGTAACGCTCCCATAGGGTATCGTAGTGCCGCAAACTACCGACACCCGTGGGGAGAAACCGATGGATGCCCTCTCGTTCCTCTTGGCGCTCGCGCCTATTCTGTGGTTGGTCATCGTGCTGCTTGTGTTCAAGTGGCCGGCGTGGAGGGCGGCCATCGGCTCGTTCGCCATATCCTGCGCGCTGGCCGCCGCATGGTGGCGCCTCCCCGCGCTCGACATCGCCACGGCCAGCGCCGAGGGCTTCCTCATGGCGCTGTGGCCTATCGTGCTCGTGATCATCGCCGCCGTCTTCACCTACAACCTGTGCGTGGAGACGGGGGCCATGGACACTATCGGCCGCATGATCACCTCCATTTCGAGCGACCGTCGCATCCTGGCGCTGTTGGTGGCGTGGTGCTTCGGCGGCTTCATGGAGGGGATGGCCGGCTTCGGCACCGCGGTCGCCATTCCCGCCGGCATGCTCGCGGGCCTGGGATTCTCGCCCATCCCCGCCGTGCTCATGTGCCTGCTCGCCAACGGCGTGCCCACCCCGTACGGGTCGATCGGCATCCCCACCACCTCGCTCGCGGGCCTTGTGGGGCTGGACGTGCTCCAGCTCGGCACCGTGCAGATGCTGCAGCTCTTGCCGTTCTTCATCGCCGCCCCGTTCCTGATCGTGGCGGTGGCGGGCGGCGAGCGCGGTTCCGGCGGCCCCTCTGGCCACGTCTCCGGCACCGCCGCGGCCCCTCGCCCCGGCATCGCCGAGCGCTTCCGCGGCGTCGCCGGCATCGCGCTGGCCTCGGGACTCTCCTTCGCCTTGCCCGCACTCGCCATGGCGCGCTTCGTGGGGCCGGAGCTCACCATGGTGGTGGGCAGCATCTGCGCGCTCGCCGTCACCGCCGTCCTTGGAATGCGCGCCGAGCGCTCGGGCAAGCTGGCGGTGACCTTTCGCATGGAGGTCGAGCCGGGCGAGGACCTCTCCCTGCCCGCCCTTTTGCGCGCTGGGAGCTGCTTCATCTTGATCTTTCTGCTCCTGCTGGGCACCTCCGGTTTGGTGCCGCCCGTGCACGAGGCGCTTTCGCGCCTCTCGAACACCGTCACGGTCTATACCGGCGCCGACCCGGGCAGCCTGACCTTCAGCTGGGTGAACACTCCGGGCGTGTGGATCTTCCTGGCGGCGCTCGTGGGCGGGCGCATCCAGGGGGCGGGCGCGGCCGTGATGCTGCGCACGCTCCAGGGGACGGTGCGCCAGATGATGCCCACCGTCACCACCATGCTCTCCGTGCTCGGCTGCGCCAAGGTGATGGGTTACGCCGGCATGATCGGCTCCATCTCGGCGTTCTGCATCGCGGCGCTGGGGTCGCTCTACCCGCTGGTGGCGCCGTGGGTCGGCATGGTGGGGACGTTCGTCACGGGTTCGGGCACCAGCTCGGGGATGCTCTTCGGCGCGGTGCAGGCCCAGGCGGCCGAGGCGCTCGCCGCCGACCCGGTCTGGATGGTGGCCCTGAACTCGCTCGGCGTGGCCGCGGGCAAGATGCTCTCGCCGCAGACGCTCGCGATCGGGCTTGCCGCCGTGCGCGTTACGGGCAAGGACGCCGAGCTCCTGCGCGCGGTGCTGCCGTACGCGCTGGGCTTTCTGGCGGTGATGTCGGCCATCGCCTTCGCGGGCGCGGCCCTGCTCTAGCGCGGCACCTGGGATAGGGCGGCTGAGAGGTAGGCGTTCCCACCAGCCTCGCCGCCTCGCCTTGCCGTGGCTGCTAGAATGGATGGCCATTGAAGCGTATCAAAAGGAGGCGCCCCATGGCCAAGGTCACCATCCAGGACGTCGCGCGCGAGGCGGGCGTGGCCCTGGGCACCGTCTCGAACGTGCTCAACCATCCGGAGCGCGTGCGCCCCGCCACCATCGAGGCGGTGCGTGAGGCGATGGACCGCCTGGGCTACGCCCCTAACCAGAGCGCGCGGCTGCTCGCCGGCGGCAAGAACGTGACCTTCGGCCTGGTGCTTCCGCGCCTGGACCACGGCTTCTCCCTGCAGATCGCCAACGGCGCCCAGACCGAGGCGCACCGCAACGGCTACGACCTGCTCATCGCCAACGCCGCCAACAGCGAGGCGCTGGAGGACCGCTACCTGGCCTACTTCAAGGGCTCGCAGGTGGCGGGCGTGATGATGCAGCCCATGGCCGACCGTTTCTGGCGCCCCGCCGCGCCCGGCCCGGTGCCCATGGTCTACCTCGACGTGCACAGCGACGCGCCGGGCTACTTCGTGGGCGCGGACAACGAGGCCCAGGGTCGGCTCGTGACCGAGCACGCCATCGAGCGCGGGGCGCGGCACGTGGCGGTCTTCGGCCAGACGGAGTACGTGCAGCTGGCCTATCGCGCCTCGGGCATCGGGCGCGTGGCGCAGGACAACCCCGACGTCACCTTCGAGTTCATCGACGAGGGCGCGCGCAACCTCGCGCGCGACGGCTACGAGATCGGCCGCAGGCTGGCCGAGCGCCCCGCCTTGGAGCGCCCCGACTTCGTGATCGCCGTGACGGACGTGCTCGCGATCGGGGCCATCGCCGGCATCCGCGCCGCGGGGCTCTCCGTGCCCGAGGACATCCGCGTGGCCGGCGGCGACGGCAACCCCCTGGCGTGGACGGGCGGGGTGTCGCTCACCACCATCGCCCCGCCGGGCTACGAGATCGGCCGGCGCGGCGTGCAGTTCCTGATCGAGCAGATCGAGGTGGCCAAGCTCGCGGAGCTCACGGGCGAGCCCGTCGACCGCACCGTGAACCGCCAGGCCGTGGTGCGGTCGTTCCTCTTGGCGCGCACGAGCACGGGCATGAAGCCGCTGCCCGGCTCCAATCCCGACTTCGACCTTGGAACCTACCTCTAGACGGCTGCCGGAGTTGCGGCAAAGCTTCTGGTAAGCGGCCGAAAAACGCCACGATACACTGTGTCCCGCAAAATTCGCCCCAGAGGTCGAAAAGGGGAACGTGACATGGCCGCCAAGACCAAGGACTACAAGAGTTACCTGTGGAACAAGAGCATCATCGGCTACGGCATCATCAACGGCATCATCAACGCGCTCATCTTCCTGGGCATCAATAGCGGCAACCCCGACGGGTTGTTCGCCCAGGGCAAGATCATCGAGGAGATGGCGCTCACCGGCGTGCTGCTGGCTCCGGCTAATTTTGCGACATCACTTACACTTGCCATTATGCTTCTCCCCTTACTTTAATGCAATCAGACTGTTCTACCTATAACTATAAAAGAGCATTTCCCCGGTTGTCAATCTTTTTTCAAAAGAGCGCGCATCTCTTCTATATATCTCATAATATTTCCAAATGCTGGTTCCTCCGGTGCGATACCACAGATGTCCTCCAAAATCTCTTCCGGGCTTTTTTCAGACTGCATCTTCG
>Cebus_capucinus_imitator_PRJNA485217_SSR118__coassemble_1457_pt1 | contig 5444 bp, 5 predicted proteins | sample Cebus_capucinus_imitator_PRJNA485217_SSR118__metabat2_low_PE_003 | metagenome-assembled genome bin Cebus_capucinus_imitator_PRJNA485217_SSR118 | reverse complement strand
ATGAAAAAATGCTTCAAAGAATTGTTGGAAAAAATGGAAAGAACGGAAAAATGTGTGTCCGGTGCGGCTGTGGTCGTCGGTTCCGAGAACCTCGGTGGTTTCGTGTCCGGCATCGAGGTGCGCAACAGCGCTTCCTATTACGATGACGCTGCCAAGCAAGCCTCCGCCTATGCTCTCGGTGTGACCGCCAAGGAGATTTCGCGCGACGGCTGGACCGCCGAGGCGTGTTCCGAGGCGAACGTCGGCTCCGACGGCGTTGCCGCCGACGTGCTCGACGGCGACACCTCCACCTACTGGCACAGCGCCTACGCTGGTTCGAGTGGTACGGATACCTGCGCGGATGCCCTGCACGCGCTGACCATTGACTTTGGTAAGAGCATTACCTTCGACAACCTCGTCTACACTGCTCGCCCCGGTGCCGGCAACGGCACGTGGCAGCAGGTCTCCATCATCGGTATCGACGAGGACGGTAACGAGACGGTTCTGCGCGAGCTGAGCGACGTGGCTCTTGATGGCGCGACGGCGACCTTCTCTTTTGACGAGCCGCAGACCTTTGCCAAGGTGAAGTTCCAGATCAAGGGCACGGGCGGCTTTGCCTCCGCTGCCGAGATCCAGGCGACGACGAACATCGAGCAGGTCGACACCTCCGCGGTTGACGATGCACGTGCCGCCGCCGATAGCGCTGCTGCCAAGTATCCTTCGGAGGACTACACGCCCGAGTCCTACAGGGCATTCGAAGACGCCCTGGCTGCCCTCTACGCGCTGAACCCCTTTGACGCGGATTCTGCCGCAAAGGTTGAGGCGCTTAAGGCCGACCTTCAGAAAGCTATCGACAATCTCGACCCCGCTGGCAAGGAACCCGAGCCCACGAAGCCCGACTTCTCCGAGCTGCAAGCTGCCGTCGATAGGTATGCCGGCATGGATCTTGACGAGTCCAAATACACATCTGCCACGTGGAAGGCGTACGCTGACGCCCTCGCTTTCGCGCAGACGATGCTCGATGACCAGGCCGCCGAGCAACCGGACATCGATGCCGCGCTGGCGGCGCTCGAAAACGCCTACAACGGCTTGGTCGAAGCGGGGGAGGACCCCGGCCCCGAGCCTGCCGAGGTGGACAAGTCCAAGCTCGAGCAGACGGTAGGCGACTACGCCGATAAGCAGCTCGACGGCTCGAAGTACACCGCCAAGAGCTGGAAGGAGTACTCCGATGCGCTTGCCGCCGCCAGGGCGCTGCTGGCGAATGAGGGTGCCACCCAGACCCAGGTGAACGACGCGCTCGCGCGCCTCCAGAACGCCTACAAGAATCTGACGAGGGCCGGCGCGCAGAAGCCCGTGGACGACGATAAGAAGCCGTCCGGAAGCAAGAGTGAAGGAGGCGATACCCTCGTCCAGACCGGTGATATGACGTTCTTCGCCGTTGCAGCGACGGGCGTGGCCGGCCTTGCCGCCGTCGGTGTGGGCGTGCTCCTCTTCCGCAAGAGGCGCAAGTAGCTTTTGGCCATCGCGCCCCATCGGCTCGTTTTGCCCCCATGGCAGCTCCGCTGTCGTGGGGGCTTTAGTGTGAACTGGACATCATCAAGAGGTGAAACCAGCTGGGCCATCCGTGGGGCTCTCGTCTTTTGCCCGGCCCTCCTTTTTCCCGCCACATCCAGCCGAGGGTTCGTCTCCTCTGGCCGACGCGCGCTCGCTGTCAAATATCCGCGGGCTGGAGCCGCCCGTGCTGCCCCGACAACTCATTGAGATGAAAATGCACTTCCTAGCCGCAGGGAGTGCATTTTCGTCTCAATGAATAATCGACATGGGGGTGCGCCCCATTCATTGAGACTTTTCTGCACTTATATCGCGTAAAAAGTGCAGATTCGTCTCAATGAATCGGGCGGGCCCCGACGAATCGGGCGGAAGGCTTTCGGCGGCGAGCGGAGAGGCCCGCCCCCGCGCCGTCTGCCTCGCCCCGAACCGTCCCGCGCCGCCCGGCCCGCCCGAAGCCGCCCGGGCCCGAGCCGTGCCGCCTTCGGCTAGTACTCCATGACGCCCTCGTTGCCGGCGATCATGGCGTATTTGGGGTCGCTCGGCTGGAAGACCACGCGCACGGGGGTGCCCGGGCCGTCTAGCTTGATGGCGGGGACCTTCTTGACGGTGATGAAGAACCCGCCCGTCTCCGTGCCGGGTGCCGTCATCTTCAGACGTTCGCGGATGGTGTAGCTGCGGCCCTCCACCTCGTAGGAGACGGTGATGATGGTGGGCGCGCTCGTGTTGCGGGGCCTGGCTATCTCGACCACGGTGCCCTGGGTCTCGCCGGTGTAGCGGCGGCGCATGCTCTCAAGGCGGCGGCACGCATCGCGGCGGCTGTAGAGGGTGATGCCCACCGAGATGCCGACGATTGCCGCGATCGCCACGAAGAAGATGATGAAGGTCTGCAGCTCGTCGGTCATGGGATGCCTTTCTCGGAGGGGTCGGAGCGTCGTCATGCGCCCGCGGCGGGGCATGTCGGCATCGTTCCATTGTGGCACCGCTCGGGCCGTCCATGCTCGGTAAAGTCTGCAGAATCGCGGGTGTACCGCGCTCCCGACCCGCATCCGCATCGACTCTGGTACTGTGGGCAGTCCATATCGTTTAGGGGAGTGCATATGGCCAAGGGTCTCTCGGCGCGTCAATCCGTGATGGTGGGCGTCACGCTGTTCTCGATGTTCTTCGGCGCGGGCAACCTGATCTTGCCCCCGCTGCTCGGTTTCCAGGCGGGCGCCGAGAGCGTCCCCGCCATCGCGGGATTCCTCGTGACCGCCATCGGCCTGCCCGTGATGGGCGTCATGGCCTGCGCCCTCGTGGGCGACCTCGACCGTCTCGCCGGTCGCGTGCATCCGCGCTTCGCCGCGGTGTTCGCCATTCTGATCTACCTGTCCATCGGGCCGTGCCTGGCCATTCCGCGCACCTCGTCCACCTCCTTCGAGATGCTCGTGCCGCTGCTCTCCGGCGCGCTCGGCGGCGACGCCGGCTCGCTCGCCATGGTGCGCGGCGTCTTCTCGGTGGCGTTCTTCGCCCTGGCCACGCTCATGGCGCTGCGCCCCAGCAAGCTGACCAAGCTCTTGGGCTCGGTGACCGGTCCCGCGCTCATCGCGCTGATCGTGCTGGTGGTGGGTGCCTCCATCGCGGCGCCGCTGTCGGCTCCCGGCGCGGTGCAGGCCCCTTATGACGCGGCGCCCGCGGTGCAGGGCTTCATCACCGGCTACCAGACCATGGACCTTCTGGCCTCCCTCACCTTCGGCATCATCATCGCCAAGAACATCCGCGACCTGGGCGTGACCGAGGGCGGCTCGGTGGCGCGCGAGGTCATGCGCGCCGGTGTGTTCATGGGCGTGCTGATGGCGCTCGTGTACTGCGGCACGGCTTACGTGGGCACCACGTTGGGCGCGGACGCCGGCGCGGTCACCAACGGCGCGACGGTGCTCACGCTCTCCGCCTCGGCGCACTTCGGCGTGGCGGGCACGATCATCATCGCGGCGATCTTCCTGCTGGCCTGCCTGAACGTCTGCACTGGTCTTCTGAGCTGCTGCGGGGAGTTCTTCCACGAGCGCTTTGCCCGCGTGCCGTACCGCGCGTGGGTGGTCGGGTTCGCCGTGTTCAGCTGCGTGGCCTCCAACGCCGGTCTCGATGCCATCCTGGCGTTCTCCGTGCCGCTGCTGAACGCCCTGTACCCCGTGGCGATCGTGCTGGTGCTCATGGGCATGGTGCATAGGCTGTGCGACCGCGTCATCCCCGTGTGGAAGTGGGTCGGTTGGGTGGTGGCCGTGGTGAGCGTGGCCACGAGCCTGCGCGACACGCTCGCGGCCGGCATGTGGCTACCCTTCGACGCGCTGCCGCTCGCGGGCCTGGGCTTCAACTGGGTGGTCCCGGCGGTGCTCGCCGCCGCGGCGGGTGCGGTGCACGGCAGGCTCGTGCAAAGGTAACCAATCCGGCGTCGTGCGCGGCTACGGGCCGGACCGGGCCATAGCACGGGGCTTATAGGACAAGGAAATCACCACGCAGTGAAAGTATGAGCTCGACTCGGGTATTGAATATCAAACCCTGGCAGAAGATGAGGTGGCGACAATGAACAATCCCGAGAGAACCACATACGCACCTATCTGCCATCCTTGCGGAAAAGCATCCCAATAAAGCGGCGCGAAAGCGCCGCAGCTCCCATCAAGCTTGTACCTTTCCATCGCTGATAGGAGCAGGGATGAACAACGGGAGTTCAATTACACGCCGAGCAGCCATCACCGCAGCCGCGCTAGGAGCCTCGGGACTTATCACTCCAAATAAAAAGGCATACGGAAGCGAAATCATCGAGAATGGATGGGTCGGTCCCGATTTGGAATCCCTTTCAATCCAAGTCGATGATGAGCACCCGATATTAACGCCTATCGAGTATATCAACTCCGTGAAGGCACGAAATGAGCAATTCCCAGACAAGGTCCGTCTGTGGCAGACGTGCACCCTGGATGAATCTGGGAACATGGTCATATTGAAAACTCATGAATCCGTTGATGAGTCTATCGAGTGGATGAACGCGGAAAACATCATTAACTCGATTGAGAGTTCGGGAATTGATATTGCCAAGATGGTTCCCGAGTACAGCGGCCCACGTTCGGCCTCACTCTCGGCAGCCATATCGGTTCTGGGGGGAGTCCTACTTGGATATCTTTTCAGTGTCGTGGTCGACGGAATCGTAATCTCAGCAACAGGAGAATCGACGGCATATTGGTTCGCCCAAGCCATGAACAACACCTTACGCAAAGCGCTGTCACCTGACAGGACAACTCGCATTAACTGCGGCATGTACATCACCAACGGAGCCTTCTATTTCAACTGTCTTTGGGGAATGCCAATTAATTAGTGAAAGTCATCCATCATGAAAAAATCTAAGCTGCTCCTATATGTCGGCATAGGAGTCGCGATTGGAATTCTATGCTGTATCGCTATCGATTTAGCGCTCATGGCGATGGTTCCGAACCTAGGCCCCATCCCAAGGATCCTCATTAGGATAAGTATTCTGATTGTCGTCTTGATTGCTTCAATCCTGGTTGGAATGGTTTTCTCGAAGCAATGACGCAACGGGTAGTGTCGGGAAAGTTGGTGTAAGGCTTCTTTCGAGGAGCGGCCTGCGCCCCGGAATCACATCGCCATCCTACGCCGCCTCCAGCATGTCCGCAAGCCCGAGGCTGGCGTCGATCGCGCGCTCCGCCACGGGCCGAAGCTCCTCGGCCCGCCCGGGGGTCTGCGCCTCCGGCTCCGGCGCCGCCCTGGGCACGTAGAGTTCGGCCATCCTCCTCTCGGAGAAGCACCTCGCCCGAGACCACCCCTCGTCCTCGTCGCACATGACCGCGCCCGCGAGCCGCTCGAGCGAGGCGGCGGACGGGAACACGATAATCACCAAGATTATGAGTACTTAATGTACATATAAGTTT
>Cebus_capucinus_imitator_PRJNA485217_SSR118__coassemble_1411_pt1 | contig 5625 bp, 4 predicted proteins | sample Cebus_capucinus_imitator_PRJNA485217_SSR118__metabat2_low_PE_003 | metagenome-assembled genome bin Cebus_capucinus_imitator_PRJNA485217_SSR118 | reverse complement strand
ACCAGGGAGCTTACGCGCTGACGCTGAGCTCGACCAAGGGAATTCGCAGAGGCTAAGTGGAGCTGGTAGGTCGCCCCAACGCCGGCAAGTCCACGCTGCTGAACGCCTGCATGGGCCAGAAGGTTGCCATCACCTCACCGGTGGCGCAGACCACGCGGCGGCGCCTGCGCGCCGTGGTGAACCGCCCCGGCTGCCAACTCGTTATCGTGGACACCCCGGGCCTGCACAAGCCCAAGGACGGCTTGGGTGCCGAGCTCAACAAGACCGCGTTGGGCGAGATCGCCGACGTCGACGTGGTGGCCTTCCTGTTGGACGCGAGCGCCCCGTTCGGCCGCGGTGACGCCTGGGTGGCCGAGCACGTGGCCAAGAGCCGCGCCAAAAAGGTGCTCGTGCTCACCAAAGCCGACCTCGCCGACCCCAAGATACTCGCCGACCAGCTCGCGGCCGCCCGCGCGCTCGTGGACTTCGACGACGAGCTCGTGACCTCCTCCACCGAGGGCTTCAACGTGGAGGCCTTCGTGGAGGTGGTGGCGCGTTTCTTGCCCGAGGGGCCGCAGTGGTTCCCCGAGGGCATGGACACCGACGAGTCCGACGAGATGATGGTCTCCGAGTTCGTGCGCGAGAAGGTGCTGCTGCGCACCAAGGAGGAGGTGCCGCACGCGGTGGGCGTGGTCTGCGACTCGATCGAGCGCCCCAAGCGCGACCTGCTGCGCCTGCACGCCACCATCTACGTGGAGCGAGAGGGCCAGAAGGGCATCTTGATCGGCCGCCGCGGCGAGATGGTCAAGCGCATCGGCACCGACGCTCGCGCCGACCTGGAGCGGATCTTCGGCAAGCGCGTGTTCCTGGAGCTCGACGTCAAGGTCAAGCCCAACTGGCGCGAGTCGGAGCGCGACATCCGCGCCTTCGGCTACGCCGCCGACGAGGAGTAGGGCGCCGCGAGCCCCGTGGTTGATTGAGATGTTTCCGCACTTTATAGATGATATAGGTGCAGTTTCATCTCAATCAACAATCGCCATGGGGGTGCGTGCCGTTCATTGAGACATTTCTGCACTTATATCGAGTAGAAACGTCCTTTTCGTCTCAATGAACCCGTGGGCCGCACCCCGTCCCGGCCCTGCATGAATGAACCATCGAGAGGAGGCGGCTTTGGCTGGGTCACGCACGTACCGCGCCACGTGCCTCGTGCTCGACAAGACCAAGCTCAAGGAGTGCGACCTCATCTTGACGATGCTCGGCTTGGACGGCCGGCAGGTCCGCGCGGTAGCCAAGGGCGCGCGCAAGCCGGGGAGCCGCCTGGCCGCCCGCTGCGAGGTGGGCTGCGCCGTCGACCTGCTGCTCGCCCGTGGGCGCTCGCTCGACGTCGTTTCCCAGGCGGAGCTCCTGGAGGCGCCCCTGGGCGCGGCTCCCAGCTACGAGCTGCTCTGCTCCGCCGCCGCGGTGCTCGAGGTGGCCAAGCACTGCTGCTTCGAGGATGCCGAGGACCCCGTGACCTATCCCATGACGCTACGTGCCCTCCAGGTGCTGGGACGGGCGGGCGGGCGCGGAGACGCGCCCCACTTGGACCTCGTGGTGGCGGCGCATGCCTTCAAGCTCCTGGCGCACGTGGGCTACCGGCCGGACTACGCGGGCTGCGTGGCCTGCGGGGACGCGGCGGTGAGCTACTTCTCGCCCGCGGCCGGCGGGCTGCTCTGCGCCTCGTGCGCGGCCACCGTCCCCGGCGCGGAACGCGTGAGCGCGGGCGAGGTCGCCTGGCTCCGCGCGATCATGGCGCGCCGGTTCGACGAGCTCGCCGCGGCCCCCATCGACGCTCGGACCGCCACGTTCCTGCTCGCGCTCGCGCACACGTGGGCGGCCACGCACCTCGACGCGCGCCTGCGCGCCCTCGAGTTCCTTCTCGGCCGCTGAGCTGTGTTGTTCCTGCGGTGAGCGGGCGCTCGTGGTAGACTATCGAGCTGTTGGTACCTCGTACTTGGTTCGCCGAATCACCGACGACCTACCCAGTGCGGGGCGGATCGGGGCCCCTGTCCCAAAGAAAGGTGGAATCGTGACGATTTCCAAGGAGCGCAAGGCGGAGCTGACCGCCAAGTTCGGCAAGAACGCCCAGGACACCGGTAACTCCAAGGTCCAGGTCGCCATCCTGACCGACCGCATCAAGGAGCTGACCGAGCACATGAAGTCCCACCAGAAGGACTTCCACACCCGCCGCGGCCTGCTCATGCTCGTCGGTAAGCGTCGTCGTCTGCTCTCCTACATCAAGAAGAACGACATCAACGAGTACCGTGAGCTTATCAAGGAGCTCGGCATCCGCGACAACATCCAGTAGGGTCGCGAATCGTGCATGCAGGGCGCGGTCATCTTGGCCGCGCCCTTTTCATGTAAGGGGCCGAAAAATCGGTCCTTACACCGCCGGGGTTCCCACGACGCCGGCATGAAGTATGCCCCAGCGCGACGTGGCGCTGGGAGATGAGAGGAACAATGACACTCGTATCCAAGACCTTCGAGCTGTACGGCAAGACCTACACGCTCGAGTCCGGTGAGCTCGCCAAGCAGGCCACCGGAGCCGCCCTCGTCAAGCAGGGCGACACCACCGCGCTGACCACCGTCGTGGTCTCCAAGGAGCGCAAGAACTACGACTTCTTCCCGCTGACGGTGGACTTCGCCGAGAAGATGTACGCCGTGGGTCGCATTCCCGGCGGCTACCTCAAGCGCGAGGGCCGCCCCTCCGACAAGGCCACCCTCGTGGCCCGCATGATCGACCGCCCGATCCGCCCGAGCTTCCCCGACGGCTTCCGCAACGAGGTCCAGATCGTGGCCACCTCGCTCGTGTGCGACCCGGAGAACCCCATCGACGTGATCTGCACCATGGGCGCCTCCCTGGCCATGACGCTCGGCGGCGTGCCCTTCGAGGGCCCGCTGGCCTGCGTGCGCATCGGCCGCGACAAGGAGTCCGGCGAGTTCATCGTGAACCCGACCTACTCCGAGCGCGAGAACTCCGACCTCGACCTGGAGCTCGCCGGCACCCGCGACTTCATCTCCATGGTGGAGGCCGGCGCCGAGGAGGTCACCGAGGAGGACATGCTGGCCGCCATGCAGTTCGGCCAGGAGGCCATCGGCGCGTTCTGCGACGCCCAGCTTGAGTTCGCGGTCGATTGGGAGCGCGTGAACGGCCCCATCGTGCGCCGCGAGTACCCGCTCGACGTCCCCTCCGAGGAGGTCCACGAGCGCGTCTTCGCCCACTACGACGAGATGTCCGCTGCCCTGCGCGACGCCGATAAGCTGGCCCGCCAGGACAAGGTGGCCGCCCTCAAGGAGGCCATCCGCGCCGAGTTCACCGAGGACGAACGGCTCCAGTGGGAGCGCGACATCCCCGTGCAGCTCAAGAAGCTCGAGAAGCAGGCCATGCGCACCATGGTCGTCGAGACCGGTGAGCGCGTCGACGGCCGCGCCGCCAACGAGATCCGCCCCATCATGGTGAAGCCCGGCTACCTGCCCCTGGTCCACGGCTCCGGCCTGTTCCAGCGCGGCCAGACCCAGGTGCTCTCCACGCTCTCCCTCGGCATGTTGAACGAGGGCCAGCGCCTGGACACCATCTTCCCCGAGACGGGCAAGCGCTACATGCACCAGTACAACTTCCCGCCCTATTGCACCGGCGAGACCGGTCGCATCGGCAGCCCTAAGCGTCGTGAGATCGGTCACGGCAACCTGGCGGAGCGCGCCCTGCTGCCCGTGCTGCCCGACGAGGTGGAGTTCCCCTACGCCATCCGCGTGGTATCCGACGTGATGGAGTCCAACGGCTCCTCCTCCATGGCGAGCACCTGCGGAAGCTGCCTGGCGCTCATGGACGGCGGCGTGCCGCTGAAGGCCCCCGTCTCCGGCATCGCCATGGGCCTCATCCAGGAGGAGGGCAAGACCGTGGTCCTGTCCGACATCCAGGGCCTCGAGGACTTCCTGGGCGACATGGACTTCAAGGTCACCGGCACCCCCAAGGGCATCACCGCCCTGCAGATGGACAACAAGGCCACCGGCCTCACCTTCGACATCTTGAAGGCCGCGCTTGAGCAGGCCAAGGAGGGTCGCGCGTTCATCCTGGACAAGATGCTCGAGCAGATCGAGGCCCCGCGCGAGACCACGCGCCCCACGGCCCCGCGCATCGTGTCCACCACCGTTCCGCAGGACAAGATCCGCGACATCATCGGCAAGGGCGGCGAGACCATCCGCGGCATCCAGGACGAGACCGGCGCCTCCATCGACATCCAGGAGGACGGCACCGTCTTCGTGGGCGGCGTGGGCGAGTCCGTGGAGCAGGCCATCGAGCGCATCAAGCTCATCATCAAGGTTCCCGAGGTGGGGGAGGAGTACACCGGCCGCGTGGTCTCCATCCAGCCGTTCGGCGCCTTTGTGAACCTGCTGCCGGGCAAGGACGGCCTGCTGCACATCTCCCGCGTGGCCCACGGCCGCGTGGAGAAGGTCGAGGACGTGCTGAACGTGGGCGACGAGGTAAAGGTCAAGGTCATCGAGGTCGACGACCGCGGCAAGATCTCCCTGGACCGCCTGGACAAGCCGGAGGCGCCCGCGGGGGTCGGCCGTCCTGAGGGACACGAGCGCCGCGAGCGCGGTGACCGTCCGCGTCGTGAGCGCGGTGACCGCCCGGAGCGCCGTCCCGGCGACAACGGCGGCCAGCGCCGCCCGCGCCGTCACCACGAGTAGGCCGCTTCGCGTCACTGGTTTTTTGCTGATGAGGGTCCCCGCTGGCGCGAGGGCCCTTTTCCATGTCGGTCGGCGCACGGGGTCGCTCTGCCGGTTTCATGAGGGATTCGCTCTGAGCGGAGTGGACGCCTCAGCAAATCCGCCTCTTGAGATGCGTAACTGCGGCTGAAATCGCGATGGTTACGCAAGGAAGGTGGCGGATTTTGGAGAAGCGGCGCACCTTTCGAATTCCGCTATTCATAGTGCATAAATCGGATGAAAAGCGGCTTCGATACGCGATATAGCAGGCGGGTTTCCGCGCGAAGGAGATACGGCTTGCAAACGCCCTCTATATTGCGTATAGCGCCCGAAAGTCCCCCTGGATCAACGATTTCCCGGGCGGATTTTGCGAGCGAGGGGGCGCACGGCATCCGGACCGTCCATATGAGTTATGGCATTTTCCTCTAGCCGAAAGGCGCATGGTATCCTGAAGTGTCCAAGTCATGTTGCGATGGTCATGACCATCGTTTCCATATCAACCAACAGCGAAAGGAGCCACACCTACCTATGGCTAACAACGCGAAGTCCAAGGGCGCCCCGGCGCTCAAGATCATCCCGCTCGGCGGTCTGGATGGCATCGGCAAGAACATGACCGTGTTCGAGTGCGGCCAGGACATGGTGCTCGTCGACGCGGGCCTCATGTTCCCCGACGACACCCAGCCCGGCATCGACCTGGTGCTTCCCGACTACACCTACGTTCTTGAGAACGAGGACAAGCTCCGTGGCATCGTGATCACCCACGGCCACGAGGACCATACCGGCGCCCTGCCGTACCTGCTTCAGGACCTCAACACCCGTGCGCCTATCTTCTCCTCCAAGCTCACCCTCGGCATGATCGAGGGCAAGCTCGCCGAGTTCAAGATCAAGAACCCCAAG
>Cebus_capucinus_imitator_PRJNA485217_SSR118__coassemble_1205_pt1 | contig 6613 bp, 5 predicted proteins | sample Cebus_capucinus_imitator_PRJNA485217_SSR118__metabat2_low_PE_003 | metagenome-assembled genome bin Cebus_capucinus_imitator_PRJNA485217_SSR118 | reverse complement strand
CCAGCTCCTGGGTCAGCTGCTCGCGGATGACCTCCTCCGCGCTCGGCCCGCCGCAGCCGGCGAGCAGCGTCATGCAGCACGCCAGCATGCAGACCAGGCACGCGACCAGAACCGGCCGCCCCTTCGCGATACCCATGATGACCTCCCTCGAAATCCTCGCCTTCAAGCTTCCCCCCTCGGCACGGAAAACGGGCCGCCCGCGGCACCGGATTCGGCGATGCGCGGGCGGCCCGCTTACGACGGTTCGCCGACGGCCCAGCGTACCGGGCACGCCGGGCGAGGGGCCCTACGCCTCCTTGGCGCCGTAGCGCTCGTAGTAGGCGTCGATCGCGGCCTTGAGCGCGTCGTCGATCACCACGCGGCCGGCGACCTCGCGGTTGTACAGGTGCTCGGTCACCTCGGCCATGGACACGATGCTCGCCACGGGGAAACCGTACTTCTCCTGGACCTCGAGCTGCGCGGTCTTAACGCCGCCCTTGCCGACCTCCATGCGGTTGAGGGAGACGATCAGCCCCTTGACCTCGACGTTCGCTGCGGCCATGAGCTTGGGGTAGGTCTCGTCGATGGACTTGCCCGAGGTGGTCACGTCCTCGACCATCACCACGCGGTCGCCGTCCTTGAGCTCGTAGCCCAGCATGCCGCCCTTGTCGGCGCCGTGGTCCTTGACCTCCTTGCGGTCGGAGCAGTACTTGACCTCCTTGCCGTACAGCTCATCCAGCGCGATGGCGGTGACCACGGACAGCGGGATGCCCTTGTACGCCGGCCCGAAGACCACGTCGAAGTCCAGCCCGAAGTTGTCGTGGATGGCACGGGCGTAGTACTCGCCCAGGCGCTTGAGCTCAAGGCCCGTCACGTAGGCGCCGGCGTTCATGAAGAACGGGGACTGGCGGCCGCTCTTGAGGGTGAAGTCGCCGAACTTGAGGACGTCGGACTCGACCATGAACTCGATGAATTCCTGCTTGTATGCCTCCATGGGGCTCCCTTCGCGGTGCGGATTCACAGGCGGGATAAGGATAGCACGGTAGCAAGGCGCGCTCGGGTGCACCACCGGGCCGGGCCGCGTCGCTAGCCCGCATCCTTCCCGGGAGCCGCCCCTAAGCGCCCCCCTAACCGGAGATCTTGCCGAGGAACTCCCTCGTGCGCCGCTCCCGCGGGTCGTTGATCACCTGGTCGGCAGGCCCCTCCTCCACGATGCGCCCGCCATCCATGAAGACCACGCGGCTCGCCACGTCGCGGGCGAAGGCCATCTCGTGGGTCACCACCACCATGGTGGTACCCTCGTCGGCCAGCTGGCGCATGACCTTCAGGACCTCGCCGGTGAGCTCGGGATCCAGGGCGCTCGTGGGCTCGTCGAAGAAGAGCACCTGCGGGTTCAGCGCCAGCGCCCGGGCGATGCTCGCGCGCTGCTGCTGGCCGCCGGAGAGCTCGCAGGGTACCTTGCCCTCGCTGCCGGCCAGGCCCATCTTGGCGAGGAGCGCGCGGGCCTGCGCCTCCACCTCCGCCCGGTCGCGCTTCTGCACCACGAGGGGCGCGTCCATGACGTTTTGCAGCACCGTCATGTGGGGAAAGAGGTTGAACTGCTGAAACACCAGCCCAAAGCGCTGGCGCGCCTGGGCGAGCACGGCTTTGGAGCCGTAGACCGCGGGCGCGGACGGGTCGGACTCGGGCGCCGTGGCCACGGCGAGGTCGCCGTAGGAGAGGCTGCCGCCGTCCAGGGTCTCCAGCAGGGTTAGGCAGCGCAGCAGCGTGGACTTGCCCCCGCCCGAGGGACCGATGATGGCCATGACCTCGCCGGGGCGCACCTCCAGCGAGATATCGCGCAGCACCTCGTTGGCGCCGAAGCTCTTGCGTCCATGCCGCAGGCGCACCACGCGCTCGATCTCGGCCATCTTTCGTCCTCCTTATCCACGGGACGGTCCCGTCCCGTCCCCTTCATCGAATCCAGCGAGCGCCCGCCACGGGCCCGCGCGGCGTAGACTCAATCGTGGTAGTAATCCATCCGCCTCTCGATCCGGCCCATAGCGATCTCCACCACGAAGTTGAACACCCAGTAGATCGCCGCGGCGATGGCGAACGGCGTCATGCTGCGCTGCGACGCCACCAGGGCCTTGGCCGTGGAGAACATCTCCGCCACGCCGATGGAGAACGCCAGCGACGTGTCCTTCACCAAGGTGATGACCTCGTTGCCGAGCGAGGGCATGATCCTTTTCACCACCTGCGGCAAGATGATCCGCACGAAGGTCTGCACGCGGGAGTAGCCCAGGACCTCGGCCGCCTCGTACTGGCCGCGCGGGATGGACTGGATGCCGGAACGGTAGATCTCGGCGAAGTATGCCGCGTAGTTGATGATGAACGCCACCACGCACGCCTGCCACTTGGAGTCGGGCGTGAGCTTCACCCCGAAGACGTAGAACGGGGCGAAGTAGATCGCGAACATCTGCAGCATGAGCGGCGTGCCGCGCATCACGGAGATGTAGGCGCGGGCGATCCAGCGCAGCGGCGCGAAGCGGCTCATGCGCGCGAGCGCGATGGGCACGCCCAGCGGCAGCGAGCCGATGAGCGTGAGGAAGAAGATCTGCAGGCTGGTGACGAATCCCGTTCCGAGCATCTGCATCATGGTGGCGGTGGTCATGGCGTCCTTTGCGTGCAAAGCGGTGCGAAGGGGCACCCCCTCGCACCGCTTGTCGGATATGGCGTAAAGCTTACTTCAGCACCCAGTTGTCGAACGAGAGGCCGTAGTCGGCGTACTTCTCGCAGAGCTTCTGGACGGTGCCGTCGGCGTACAGCTCCTTCAGGGCGTCCGTCACGGCCTCGGCGGTCTTGGTATCACCCTTCTTGAAGCCCACGGCGTAGTGCTCGGAGGACAGCGGCTCGGAGAGCTGCGCGTAGGCATCGGGGTTACCGGCGATCTGGTACTGAGCGATGGACAGGTCGCAGGCCACGGCGTCGGTGGCACCGCTCTCGAGCTCGGTGAAGGCGGTGTTGTAGTCCGGGCGAGTCTCCAGCGCGGCGAAGGTCTCGGCCAGGGACTGCTGATCGCCCTGGAGCACGTCCTCGGCGGCGGAGTCGGCCTGGGTGATGACGTTCTTGCCGGCCAGGTCATCGAAGCTCTCGATACCGGAGTCCTTCTTCACCACCACGACCTGCTCGTTGAGCATGTAGGGGTCGGAGAAGGCGTAGCCGTCCTCGCGGCCCTCCATGGTGAAACCGTTCCAGATGCAGTTGATGGCGCCCGAGGAGAGCAGCGTGTCCTTGGCGTCCCAGTCGATGGCGGAGTACTCCACCTCCCAGCCGAGCTTGTCGGCCACGGCCTTGGCGAGGTCGAGGTCGAAGCCGGTGAACTCGCCGTCGTCGCCCACGAAGCCGTAGGGCGGGTAGGCCTGGTCGAAGCCCACGATCAGCTTGCCGGTGGCGGAGGCTGAGGTGTCCTCGGTCGTGGCGGCGGCGCTGCCGGCGGCCGATCCGGCGTTCGTGGTGCCCTGGCCGCCGCAGGCCGTGAGGCCAACCGCGAGCGCCAGGGCGGCTACGGCCGCCAGGGGAGCAAAGAGTCGTTTCTTCATCTCGATTCCTTCCTGCGCATGCGCCGCCCGTGCACGGCGCCCATCTTCAACGCACGAACACTTTACTAAACTAAAGTGGATAGTGCAAAGACGTTACTCGCCGAAATCATTTGTAAACAAAACGCCCCGACCTGCCGCCGTGCGACGTGCGAAGGGCCGAGGGGCCGGCGGCCCTCCCGACCACCGGCCCCTCGGCCGAAAAGACAACGCTATCCGCGGCGCGGCCGCCGGCTACTCGCGGGACTCCGCGCGACGACGGCGCTGGGCGCCGAACGCGGCCAGGGAGCCGCCCGCCAGGGTGAGGCCCGCCGCGCCCATCATGGCCACGGTGGCAGGGTCGCCCGTCTGCGGCAGCTCCCCGCCCGTCACTGCCTTCTTAAAGTAGGCGACGAGCTCCATATCGCCCGTCACCGGCGTGGAGAAGTCGTACGGGGCGCCGTTGAGGTACCAACCCACGAAGGTGTAGCCCGCGTACGTCGGCTTGTCCGAGGGCTCGCCCACCGCCTTGCCGGCCTCGACCTCCTGCGTGGCGAAGGTCTTGCCGTCCGCGGTGAAGGTCACCGTGTAACTCGTGGCCGCCTCGGGGCCCTGGTCCTCGCCGGGGCCGCCCCCCTCGGCCTCCGCCACCGAGATGGTATAGGTGGCCGTGAAGGCCGCGGTGCTCTTGCTGACGGGCGTGTAGGTGACGGTCACGGTCTGCTCCCCCGCCTTGGCGAGCGCGGTGCCGGGCTCGATCGAGAAGGAGAACTGGTCGTTCACACCCACGGCGTCGGCATCGGTGGAGGAGCCGTAGGCGATGGTGCGGGTCGAGCCGTCCTGCATGGTGGCGGTGAGCGTCAGGCCCGTGGGATCGAAGGCGTCGCCCACCGTGTAGGAGCGCTTGAGGCCCTTGGGTTGGGCGTCATCGTCGATGGAGATAGCCGTGATGGCGGCACCGGTGCCGTCCTCCGCGTCGGAGCCGGTATCGGTGTCGGCGTCGCTGCCGTCCGTGTTCCCAGAGTCGGCATCGCCCTCGGAGCCGGAGTCCTCGCCCGGCTCGGCGGAGTCCTCCTTGCCGGAACCCGAATCGGAGCCGGAGCCGGAGCCGCCCTGGTCGGAGCCGGAGCCCGAATCGGAGCCGGCGTCGCCCTTGTCCTCGGAGCCGCTACCGCCCTGGTTGCCCTGGTCGGAATCGGACCCAGAACCGTCCTCCGAACCCGAGCCGTCCTCTCCCGCACCCGGCTCCTCGGGAGTGCTCGGCGTCTCGGGTGTCTCGGGAGTCTCGGGGGTCGTGGGCGTCTCGGGCACGCTCGGTTTCTGCTGCTCCGCCTCCGCCTCGTGCTGCGAGATGTAGGAGAGCACCGTCTGGCGCTCGCGCTCGTAGCGGGCGGTGTAGCTCCAGGCGTAATCGTGGGTCCTGCCCTCGCCCGTGGTGTAGTAGCTCACCACGGAGCTGCAGAGCGCGTCGACGATCTGGCGGTCCGTCATGGAGCTCGTGAGGTGCGCGTCGCGGATGAAGCTGCGCACGCCGCCTGAGCCAAAGAGGTTCGTCATGCTCCATGCCAGGCCCTTCACCGCATCGCAGCGCCCGGAGATATCCACGCCGCTCACGCTCTCCACCGCATCGAGCGCCGGCACGCAGTAGTTCTGGTAGCCGTAGGCGTCCTGCAGCGCGGAGAACTCCGCGGGGTCGGCAGCGTAGGCGGCGTGCCAGGCGTCTTGCGCCAGCTGCCCGATCGAGGTCAGGCGCTTGGCGGAGTAGTCGTAGATGGCGCCCGTCTTGAGCTCGTCGCCGCGGTCGATCACAGCCTTGAACATGGAGTACTTGGTGGGGTTGTAGGCGTACACCTGCTCCATGAAGGGCAGCAGCGAGTAGCGGCGGTCGAACTGGTAGTAGCCCATGGCGTTGTAGCCGTCGCCATAGCTGAAGCCCAGGTCGTAGTTGCTGCCAGACTCATTCTGGGCGAAGTACTTCATCTCGGCGGAGAGGCTCATGGGCGAGATGCGCGCCTGCGCCCGACTGGAGAACAGCGAGGTCAGCGCGGAGAGGGCGCCCTCGTCCTCGGCGGCGTACTCCTCGTCGCGGTCCCACGAAGCCGGCTCGGGCAGGGTGCCGTCGGCCGCGGCCTCGTCGGTGGCGGCGGAATTGTCCGGGCCGCCGGCGGTATCGGCGCCGTCCGAGCCGTCCTCGGCGTGCGTGGCGGCCGAGACGATTTTGGGCGCGCTCACGGTGCCCAGGCTCAACACGGCGGCGAGACCCGCCACCACGGCCTTGTGCTTGGTTAGGAACATAGATGGCCTCCTGGTTCTGACCGGCACGGTGGCCGGGCTGGTTGCGTTTGGTCTACGTTTGCGTCAGAGCCGCAATGGAGTAATGCCAGTATGACAGGCACGCTGCGCCTGCACAATAAGCGCACGCGGACGCGCCGGCGAACGACGGGCGATGCGGGCGGCCACGCCCCCGCGTCAAGGCCGCCGACCCGTCGCCCCGTCCCTTTCCCAACACGAAAAAGAGGCGGCCCCGAAGGACCGCCTCCCAACAAACGCTATCCGGGCCGTTCGGTCCGCACGCGAGCGCGCCTACGCGACCTTGCAGATCCAGCCGTGCTTGTCCTCCACGGCGCCGTCCTGGATGCCGGTGAGGGTCTCGCGCAGCTTGGTCATGACCGGTCCCATCTCGTCGTGGCCTGCCGGGAAGGTCACGACCTCCTCGCCGTCGTGGATCTCGCCCACCGGGGAGATGACGGCCGCGGTGCCGCACAGGCCGCACTCGACGAACTTGCCGCTCTTGACCTCGGCCCACTCCACCGGACGCTGGGTCACGGTGAGGCCCAGGTCCTCGGCCACCTGCACGAGCGAGCGGCGGGTGATGGAGGGCAGGATGGAGTCGGTGTGGGACTGCGGCACCACGAGCTCGCCGCCCTCGGTCACGAACATGACGTTCGCGCCGCCGGTCTCCTCCACAAAGGTGCGGGACTCGGAATCCAGGTAGAGGTTCTCGGCGAAGCCGGCGCGGTGGTGCTGTCGATCGTCGGCACGATCCAGCTGTTCAACGAGCCGCAGGTCATGTCCAT
>Cebus_capucinus_imitator_PRJNA485217_SSR118__coassemble_1172_pt1 | contig 6782 bp, 4 predicted proteins | sample Cebus_capucinus_imitator_PRJNA485217_SSR118__metabat2_low_PE_003 | metagenome-assembled genome bin Cebus_capucinus_imitator_PRJNA485217_SSR118 | reverse complement strand
GCCCGCAGCCGTACCGGTAGCGGAGGCGAAGCCCGGCGAGCAGGCGCCCGCCCCGGTGGCCGAGGTACCCGTGAAGACGGGGCCCGCGGCCGGCGCCACGACGGCCGAGGGCCCCGCGAGCGAGGACGCCCCCGCGGAGGCCCCGCGCCGCCGCGCCCGCAAGCCCCGCGCGGCCAAGGCCGAGAAGGTCGAGGTTACGGCCGAGGACAAGCCCGCGGCCTCCGCCGAGGCCCCCGAGCCCGCCGCGGAGGGGGAGGCTGGGGCCGAGAAGCCGGCGCCCAAGCGCTCCCGCAAGCCGCGCGCCGCCAAGGCTGCCAAGGCCGAGGCCGCGCCCGAGGGCGCCGCTCCCGCTGAGGCGCCCGCGCCCGTCGCCGGCGAGGCCGCCGCGCCCGAGGACGACGCCAAGCCCTCCCGACGCCGCGGTCGCCCGCGCAAGGCGGAGAAGCCCGTCGACGAGGCCCCCGTGTCCGCCGACGTGGCGGCAGCCCGCGCCCTCTCCCAGGTATCGCAGGCCGAGGTGGCCCGCAAGGAGCGCGCCGAGCAGGAGCGCGCTGCCGCCCAGGTCGCCGGTGCGGGCGGCGTCCCCGCCGCGGTCGCCGCGTTGATCGACCCTTCGCTGCGCCCGCACCGCCGCGGCCGCAAGCCCAAGGCCTACGTGGAGGCCGAGAAGGCCGCCGCCGCGGCGCTGGCCGCTCAGCAGGCCGCCTACCTAGCCGAGCAGGACGCCAAGAAGGCCGCCGCGGCCCAGGCCGGTGCCAAGGCGGAGTTCGCCTCCGAGGGCGCCGCGCCCGCCGAGGACGCCGTTCCCACCGACGTGCGCCCGGGCCGCGCCCGCCGCAAGGCCTCCGACAAGGAGGTCGCCGCCGTCACCGACCAGGCGCTCGCCGAGGCCGCAGCCGCCGCGGCCGAGGTCAAGCCGGAGCGCGAGAGCGGCGAGCAGCGCCGTTCCCGTAACCGCCGCCACCAGCGCGAGGACGCCCCCGAGCAGGACCGCCAGGGCAACGGCCAGGACAAGGCCAAGGAGCCCCAGGGCAAGGGCCGCGGCAACGACCGCCGCGAGCGCTTCGACCGCAAGGGCCGCAACAACGACCGCAAGAACCGCAACGACCGCTTCAACGTGCCCAACGAGCCGAGCGTCTCGCGCGAGGAACTCGCCGAGCTCAAGGTGGCCGAGCTGCGCGAGCGCGCCAAGGAGCACTCCGTCGACTATTCCGGCAAGAAGAAGGCCGAGCTCGTGGAGGAGGTCTACGCCGCCATCGCCCGCGACGAGGGCTTCCGGGACATCGAGGGCATCCTGGACATCGATCGCCAGGGCTTCGGTTACATCCGCGCCCGCGGCTACATGCCCAGCCGCGACGACGCCTTCGTGTCCGCCAACATGATCCGCGGCAACGGTCTGCGCGCGGGCGACAAGGTCGCCGGCACGCTGCGCCCCATGCGCGCCAACGACAAGCTTCCCGGCCTCTCCAAGATCCATGCCGTCAACGGCCGCGACCCCGAGGAGGCTCGCAAGCGCCCCAAGTTCAGCGACCTCACGCCCATCTACCCCAACGAGCCGCTACGTATGGAGCACGGCCGCGAGTCCATCACCGGCCGCTCCATCGACATCCTGGCCCCGGTGGGCAAGGGCCAGCGCGGCCTGATCGTCTCGCCCCCCAAGGCCGGCAAGACCACCGTGCTCAAGCAGATCTGCCAGTCCATCGCCATCAACAACCCCGAGGTACATCTCATCTGCCTGCTGGTGGACGAGCGCCCCGAGGAGGTCACGGACATGGAGCGCAGCATCAAGGGCGACGTGGTGGCCTCCACCTTCGACATGCCCGCCGACAACCACACCCGCGTGTCCGAGCTCGTGATCGAGCGCGCCAAGCGCCTGGTGGAGATGGGCGAGGACGTCGTCGTGGTGCTCGACTCCATCACCCGCCTGGCGCGCGCCTACAACCTGGCCGCCCCGGCCTCGGGCCGCATCCTGTCCGGCGGCGTGGACTCCGCCGCGCTCTACCCGCCCAAGCGCTTCCTGGGCGCCGCACGCAACATCGAGGGCGGCGGCTCGCTCACCATCCTCGCCTCCGCGCTGGTGGAGACCGGCTCCAAGATGGACGAGGTGATCTTCGAGGAGTTCGAGGGCACGGGCAACATGGAGCTCAAGCTCGACCGCGACCTCGCCGACCGCCGCGTCTTCCCGGCCATCGACCCGGTGGCCTCGGGCACGCGCAACGAGGACCTGCTGGTCGACCCGCAGGTGCTGCCCTTCATGTGGGGAATCCGTCGCGTCCTCGCCGGCATGAACAACACGGAGCGCGCCGCGGCGAGCTTCATCAAGGGGCTCAAGGCCACGGACACCAACCTCGAGTTCCTGCAGCGCACGGCCAAGAAGGCGGGCGATTACCCCGAGGCGCTGTAGCGGCGTCGCGAACGCGTCCCGCCATGGAGAAGGCGTCCCTTCCGGCAACGGGTCCGGAAGGGGCGCCTTCGCGTATCGGGTCGGGGCGGCCGGCGGGGCGGGCGCTCTTTCGCGGGTCCTCCGCTACAGGATGCCGAGCGCCCGCTCGACCTTGAGGGCGAGGCCGTAGGGCACCACGTGCATGAGGGCGTGGTAGGCGCGCATGTCGGGCGAGGGGATGCAGAGCGCCTTGCCGGCCATGGTGTCGCGCAGGGCGACCGTGACGGCGCGGGCCGGGTCCTCGAACCCGATGGCGCACATGCGCCGGGCCGCCTCGGCGTCGCCCGGGGCGTCCAGGAACCCCGTCTTCATGAACTTGGGGCAGACGGCCGTGACGTGGATGTCGACCGCGCCCAGCTCGGCGTCGAGCGCGCGGGAGAAGTCCAGCACGAAGCGCTTGGCCGCCGAGTACACGGCCAGGCGCGGCTGAGGCAGGAAAGCCGCCACGCTGGCGAGGTTCATGATGCGCGAGCCGGCCGCCATGTAGGGGAGGGCCAGGTAGGAGAGCTCCACGGGCGCGCGCATGAGCAGGGCGCACATGCTGCCGGCGACGCCGGGCTCCTGGTCCTTGAAGTCGCCGAACGCGCCGAAGCCGGCGTTGTTCACGAGCAGACGCACGCGGGCGCCGGGCGTGGCTGCCAGGGCGTCGGCGAGCGCGGTGTAGGAGGCGGGGTCGGTGAGGTCGAGGGCGAAGGGTCGCACGCGCGTCTTGCAGGTGCGCTCGAGCGCCTCCAGGCGGGCGGCGCGCCGCGAGACGACCCAGATCTCGTCGACGGGGCCGATGGCGCCCGCGTCGATGCGTCGCACGAACTCGCGGCCGATCCCCGAGGACGCGCCGGTGACGATGGCGATGGTGGTCATGGCTCTCCCTTGGTAGCGGTTATTCGTTACCCGCCTTGTTCCCCAAAGCGGCATGCCGCACACCGGGCGCGGCGATTGCATTCATCTGCGGTATCTCGCATAATGTGGATTTAGTTCGCGACGGAAAACGCAGATGAAACGAACCACATCCGTTGCCGGGACCCCGGTCCCAACCGCTCTCTTCTCGGTTTCTCGCGGACGCACGGACAGCGTCGCCGCCAAGGCGCGCGCGGGCTTATCGATGAAGGAGACGCGATGCCAGTCCAGACACATGCCCATCCGGCCATCGCCGCCGGGCTCGCCGGCGGGATCGGCCTGATCATACCCGCCGCCGCGTACTTCGCCACCGCGTCGATACCTGAGATGCACGACGCGGTCGCCGGTGCGGGCATGCCGTTCGCCGTGGGCGCCGTGGCGGGCGCGGGCATGTGCTCGCTCGCCGCGTGGCTCATGGAGCGCGACGCCATCCGCGAGGAGGAGGCCTACCGCACCGCGTCGGCGCGCCGCGTCGCCCAGGCGGCGGCCCGCGCCGTGCCCGAGGGGGCGGAGGAGCGCTTCGTGCCCTTCCCGGAGGAGCGCGAGGACCGCGAGGGCGGCCTCGCCGGGATCACCTCGGCGCTGTTCTCATCGCGCCGCGAGCTGAGCGACGTGCCGGTGATCGCCCGTGCGGCCGACGCCCTCTCCGAGGCGGACGCCTGGGCCGAGATCGACGCGCTGCTCGCCGAGGACTCGCCTGTGAGCTGCGATGCCGCGCGTTCCAAGGACATCTACCAGATCGCCTTCGAGGAGCTCTCCGGCTCGCGCCGGGGGAGCGCGGATGTTGCCGCCAGCACGGGTACGGGCGTTGCGGCGGCTTCCGTGGGAGCGTCGGCGCCGTACGCGGATGCGGCCTCGCCCGCCCCGAGCGCCGCTGCCTTGGCGGCCGGTTCCCTCGCTGCCGCGCCCGCCACGACGCCGGCGTCCCCGGTCGCCTTCGAGGACCTGCCCGGCCCGAGCGACGTCGAGGTCCCCATGGCCGACTACTCCGGCCACGAGGGCATGTGGGCCGCCGCCCTCGCCATCCTGGACGAGGCGCCCGAGGCGTCGGTCACGAGCATGATCCCCGCCATGGGTGAGGGCGTGGTGACCTCCGCCCTCGCGGCCGAGGCGTCGGGGGCCGCCGCCGTGACCGCCCATATCGCTTCCGAGCCCGAGGCGCCCTCGGCCCCGGCTCCCGTGCCGCCCGCGCCTCGGGTCCGCGCCGTGGGCGCCCCCGTGAGCGCCGAGCGCGCTGAGGCGATGGCCGAGGGCGCGCGCGAGACTGCCATGCACGGCCGCGTGAACGAGATCCTCTCCGAGGAGCTCGCCAACATCCGCTCCAAGAGCATGCGCCGCGCGACCCACGAGTACCTGCGCGTCATCCAGGGCGGCACCATGTCCATGCCGCGCCTGCGGGCCGAGGCGTGATGCCCCTCGCGCGGGCCCGCCGTGCCGTATCCGTGTCCTGGGCCGTCGCGGTCGTCGCGATGGTGGCCCTCATCTGGGGCAATTCACTCGTGCCGGGCGAGGGCAGCTCCGAGGTGAGCTTGGGCGTGCTCGCCGCCGCGCGCGAGTTCCTGGCGTCGTTGGGGCTGCCCGCCGGCTGGCTCACCAACTTCCTGGTGCGCAAGACCGCGCACTTCACGGAGTACGCGGTGCTCGGCACTCTCGCCACGCGCGCGGCCTGGCCCTCGCTCGCACGGACCCACCGCGCCTGGCTGCCGCTCGCGGTGTTCCTCGCGGCAATTCCCTCCCTGGACGAGACGATCCAGCTGTTCGTACCGGCGCGCGCGGGCATGGTGACCGACGTGCTGCTCGACTGCTGCGGTGCCGTCACCGGCGTGTTCCTGTGCCGGCTCGCGGGGCGCGCGTGGGAGCGTCGTCGCGCCTGCGGGAAAAATTCTCGAAATTAGGGCTTGCGCGGCATCTCGCCAGAGTGCATAATGACCAAGCGCTGTGCGAGAGACATGGTGGGTGTAGCTCAGTTGGCTAGAGCGTCGGGTTGTGGTCCCGAAGGTCGAGGGTTCGAGCCCCTTTACCCACCCCATTCTCTCAATCGCATATGTGGACCGTTAGCTCAGCTGGCTAGAGCAGGGGACTCTTAATCCCAAGGTCCAGGGTTCGAATCCCTGACGGTCCACCATCCTCTCTTCGAGGACACATATTGGATCGTTAGCTCAGCTGGCTAGAGCAGGGGACTCTTAATCCCAAGGTCCAGGGTTCGAATCCCTGACGATCCACCACTTGTTTCTTAAGCTCCCGATTGGGAGCTTTTTGATTAGAGAACGTCTTTCCAAGCCCCGACTTCGCAACGTGTTTGGCAATTCGTCCACATACAAACGTTGTGCTCAGCACGTCGAGGTTGGGACCGCCTTCCGACCGCACCGGCTCCCTCCCTAGAAGTTTACCGTGTGCAACATGCCGTTCGCCGAATATGGCTTGCCAAAATCGTATTAGAATATCCCTGCATGTCAGTGCCCGCACTGTCCATCTCGCCATGGCCGGTACGGGAAGACCACGAAAGAGAGGAGAGGCATGCAGTACTCACAGGAAGTGGAGAACATGTGCCCCGTCGCCAAGGGCGCATACCACGGCCCGGCGCCCATCCCCGAGGAGGGCAAGTGGGTCAAGGCCAAGGAGATCTCCGACATCTCCGGCCTCACGCACGGTGTGGGTTGGTGCGCTCCGCAGCAGGGCGCCTGCAAGCTCACGCTGAACGTCAAGGAGGGCATCATCGAGGAGGCCCTGGTCGAGACCATCGGCTGCTCCGGCATGACCCACTCCGCCGCCATGGCTTCCGAGATCCTGCCCGGCAAGACCATCCTCGAGGCTCTCAACACCGACCTCGTGTGCGACGCCATCAACGTGGCCATGCGCGAGATCTTCAAGCAGATCGTCTACGGCCGCACCCAGACCGCGTTCTCCGAGGGCGGCCTGCCCGTCGGCGCCTCCCTCGACGACCTCGGCAAGGGCCTCCGCTCCCAGGTCGGCACCATGTTCGGCACCAAGGCCAAGGGCGCTCGCTACCTCGAGCTCGCCCAGGGCTACGTCACCCGCATGGCGCTCAACGACCGCAACGAGATCATCGCGTTCGAGTTCATGAACCTCGGCAAGTTCACCGACGCCCTCAAGGCCGGCAAGACCGCCGAGGAGGCCATCGCAGGCGCCATGGGCCACTACGGCCAGTGGGAGAACGCCGCCAAGTACATCGACCCGCGTACCGACGAGGAGACCCACTCCGTCGCCAGCACGTTCCCGGTTCACGAGTAGAAAGGGAGGGAATAGATAATGGCTGTCACCTTTGAAGGTTACGAGCGCCGCATCGACAAGATCAACGCCGCTCTCGAGGCTAACGGCATCTCCTCCCTCGAGGAGGCCGAGCAGATCTGCCTGGACAAGGGCGTGAACGCGCGCGAGATCGTGCACGACACCCAGTCCATCGCCTTCCAGAACGCCGAGT
>Cebus_capucinus_imitator_PRJNA485217_SSR118__coassemble_1131_pt1 | contig 7008 bp, 7 predicted proteins | sample Cebus_capucinus_imitator_PRJNA485217_SSR118__metabat2_low_PE_003 | metagenome-assembled genome bin Cebus_capucinus_imitator_PRJNA485217_SSR118 | reverse complement strand
CAGCAACTCGTCGATCACGGCGTTTGCCACGGCATCGGAGTCGCAGAGCGCATTTGCCACCAGCGCGGCAACGGCCACGTCCTTGTTGCCGGTCACGGCGGCCTCGGCAACCATCCGCTCAAAGCTCTTGATCATCTGGATCGTCCCGTTGATCGCCGGCGGAATCTCGCCGATCGCCAGCGGCTTGGGCCCATCGGCCGTCACCACCGCCGCGCACTCAATCGCCCCCTCGGCCGGCAGGTTGCTCACCGCTCCCCCATTACGCACGTCAACGTACTGAATATCGCCGCGGTCGTTGTAGATGGAATCGATCACGCTGCACGCCGCATCGGAGTAGTGCGCGCCGCCGCGCTCCTCCAGCTGCTTGGGTTTCTCATGCAGCTCAGCGTTCTTGTAGAGCTCAAACAGCTCCCCCTCCACCTGCTTCACCACCTCGGCGCGCACGCCGTGCGCCTCGTAGTCGCGCGTCAGCTGCTCAAGCTCCTCGCGCGTGGAGAAGTAGTAGTTGAGGTAGGAAACCGGAATGGCGTTGAGCCCGCGGATCAACCGGTGCGACCACGGGATCGCCATGATGTTCTTCATGGTGCCGAGCTCCTCAACCGGTAGCTCGCAATAGCGCTCGAGCACCTCGTCAAAGCAGCTCTTGCCGTCAATGAACACGTCCGTCACAAAGAAGTGGTGGTTGAGACCGGTAAGCTCCATGCGCACGCGGTCCGGGTCAACGTCCATCCACCGCGCAATGCCAAACCGCATGGAGATGGGGCAGTTGCAGAGCCCGATGATCCGCCGCCACGAGGTGTAGCGCAGCACGGCCTCGGTCACGATGCCCACAGGGTTGGTGAAGTTCACCAGCCAGGCGTCGGGGCAGAGCTCCTCCATGTCACGGATGATGTCGAAAATCACCGGGATGGTGCGCAGCGCCTTGAACATACCGGCGGCGCCGTTGGTCTCCTGCCCGATAAGCCCGTGCTTGAGCGCGATGCGCTCGTCTTTGATGCGCGCATCGAGCTGCCCCACACGAAACTGTGTGGTCACAAAGTCCGCACCTGCAAGCGCCTCGCGGCGGTCGAGCGTGAGGCGCACTTCCATGGGCAGCCCAGCAGCCTTCACCATGCGCTGCGCCAGGCCGCCCACGATCTTCAGCTTCTCCTCGCCCTCGGGCACATCCACCAGCCACAGCTCGCGCACGGGCAGCTCATCGTAGCGCTTGATGAAGCCCTCCACCAGCTCGGGCGTGTAGCTGCTGCCCCCGCCGATGGTGGCGATCTTGATGGGTCGGCGCGCGTTGGCGCTGATGTTGGTCATTGAATCCTCCTTTGCAAAGGGGCGCCACCGTCTCCGGCAGCGCCCTTCCGATCAGTTTCTATCCGGTTGTCTGCGCGGCGCCGGAGACCAGCGGCCGTCCTACCCCTGCTCCGCCACGTAGCCCTCCATCGCGGAGAGCATCTGCAGCGCGCGCTTCTTGGCCTTACGGTCGTAGAGCTTTCTGCCAAACCACCCGTCAACGCCGGTGTAGCCCGCGGCCTGCCCGACCTCCTCCTCATAGGTCACCTCGACCTCGCCCGCACCCTGCGGCACAAGCTCGTAGGAGAACACGTACGTCCCTTGCGGCGACTCAAGGCGGCTTCGGTAGGCGCGCGCCCGCTCAAAGCGCTCGATGGTCACATGCGCCGTGTCCGTTCCGCGGCGGCGGTTGGGAACCTGCTTCTTGTAGCGGTACCCCTCGCGCAGCTTCTCGGCGGCGGACTTCACGCCCGCGGCCTCGGCATCAGCCGCCGCGGAGGCGGCGATCACGCCAAACAGCGCCTCGGCGCTCACCTGTAAGGTCTTCACAACGCGCACGGCAACCTCCTACGCGCCGAGCTTGGCCTTGAGGACGGTGAGCTCGCGGTAGGTGTCGATGAAGTTCAACGCCATGAGCTTGCAGGTCTCGGCGCCCGCCATCTGGTCCTCGGCGTGCAGCAGGATGAGCGGGGCCTCGCCGCTGCGCTCGCCCGCGGCATCGGCCTGCAGAAGCCTCATGTGAACGTCGTGGCCGCCGTTGTACGCCTCGTCGCCCTCTTTGATGAGCGCCTCGGCCTCCTCGAACGCGCCGGCCTTGGCCTTGGCGATGGCGTTCACATAGCAGCTCTTGGCGGTGCCCACGTAGCTGATGATCTCAAAGCAGGTCATCTCGAGCTCGTTCATATCGTCCATGAAAAACTCCTAGCCAACCAACGCTTTGGCGTCGTCGAGGATCTTGGGCGCGTTCATGCGGCCGTAGTCGGCCATGGGAATGACGGTCACGGGGATGCGGCCCTCGACGGCCTTCTCGAAGTCGGCCTTGGCGTAGCCGATCTGCGGGCCGAGCAAGATGACGTCGGCCTCGTTGATGTGATCCATGGCCTCGTTCATGGGGCGTGCCTCGATGGCGATGTCCTCGCCGCGGGCGGCCACCTCCTTCTGCATCTTCTGCACGAGCAGGCTCGTGGACATGCCGGCGTTGCAGCAGAGCATGATCTTCATAGTGCACATCCTTTCTTGTGTCGGGCACATGCCCGTCTATCTGACGCGGATTACGCACCGCACGGTCCATATGCTGGGTATACCCCCGTGCGGCGCGCCGTAGGCCGCCCGCCCTCGCCATTCGCGCATGCAAGCGAGCGGGCGGCCCAACAGAAGGGGCGTTACTACTCCTGAGCCATCTCGAACTGCTTGGCCTGCGCCTTCTCGCTCGCCTTCATGAACGGAAGGTACACGACGACGTAAAGCGCGAGCAGGAGCACCTGCAGGATGGCGGCACGGATGTCGCCGCCGGTGGAGAGCAGGCCGGACGCGATGATCGGCGTGGTCCACGGCACCTGGATGCAGGTGGGGTTCACCAGGCCGGCGACAGTCGCAAAGTACGGGATCAGGATGCCGAGCGCGGTGTTGAGCACAAACGGAACCATCAGCGGGATGTTGAACACGATGGGATAACCGTAGATAACAGGCTCGTTGATGTTGAAGATGCCGGGCAGGGCACCGAGCTTGGCGATCTCCTTGGAGGGCTTCCACTTACCAAACAGGAACGTGGCGATGATGAGCGCCAGCGTGCAGCCGGAGCCGCCCATAAGTGCGTACACGTTGATGACGTTCATGTTGAGGTACAGGTCGGGGCGGGCGATGACCGCGTCGATGCCGCCGGTGTTGTAGAGCTCCATGGCCTCGACGAGCACGATGGTGAGGATAGGCTCAACGAGAACGCCGTTGATGGTGGACTGGTGGATACCGAGCGTGAACAGGAACGTGCCGAGGCAGTAGATGACCACGAGGCCAAACGGGTTGGTGGTGAGGGCGCGCAGCGGGGTCTGGATCCAGGTGTTGATGAGTGTGGTGATGTCCGTCGCAAAGCCGGCAAAGAGAATCATCGCAACGAGACCGAAGGCACCGAGCGTGATGAGCATCGGGATGAGCACGTTGAACGACTTCTCAACCGCAGGGGGCACGCCCTCGGGCATCTTGATGCGGAGCTTCTCAACGCCCGAGGCCTTGATGAAGAGCGTCGGGGCGAGGAGGCCGATGATGATGGCGGTGAACATGCCGTTGGTGCCCGTGTAGCTCGTGGTGAAGGCGCTGGCCACCTCGGCGGTGGTAACGGTGTCGGTCAGCAGCTCGGAGCTGGCGGCGAGGTTCGCGGTCACAGCCTGGGGCATCATGATGAAGAACACCGCAATCGAGACGACCACGCAGGAGATGGGGTTGTCAAAGCGCTTGTTGGTGGCCAGGCTGTAGCCCACCATGCCGCAGAGCAGGATGGCGGAGATGGAGAGCGCGCCCTGTGAGAGCGCCGCGCCCTAATACTGGGCGGTTGCCAGGATGTCGGCGTTGGGCATGAGGCCGGTCTCGGGAGCCCACAGGAACGTGAAGACCACGTTGTTCAGAAGCGCCGCGATACCGGCGAGGATGAAGACCGGCATGATGGTGGCGAAGCCGTCGCGGAGCGACCGCAGATGCACCTGGTTGCCGATCTTGGCGGATACTTCCGCGAACTTGTCGAGGAAGTTCTGTCCATTGGCCATGTGTTTTCCTCCTTTTCAAAACACTGCCTACGTTGGGCAACCCGCGCGCCGGGCTACCCTTTTATTTCCGGGTCCGGTTTCCCGACCCGCAGGGGCGTCGGGCGCTTTCCTCACCAAGACCACCCGACGCCCTCCCTCATGGGGCGGTTAGCTGACGACGTGCGTGCGCGCGACCTCGCGGAACCAATCGGCGGAGCGCTTGAGCCGGCGCTCATAGCCCTCCATGAGGTCCACCTCCACCAGGCCATAGCGGTTCTTGAACGCGTTGGCCCAGGACCAGTTGTCGATGAGGCCCCAGTAGTGGTAGCCCACGCAGGCGGCGCCATCGGCAATGGCACGGGCAACGCTCACGAGGTGGTTGCGGATGAAGTCGACGCGGTAGGGGTCCTCGATGCGGTAGTCCGCCCCGCGGTTCTTGTACTCGCCCTCGATGCCGATGCCGTTCTCTGAGACAAACCACTCGAGGCCGGGGTACTCGCGCTTGCACTTCATGCCAAAGTCGTAGAGGCCCTCCGGGTAGATCTCCCAGCCGCGGCTCTCGTTCATCACGCGCTCGGGCCAGAGGTAGGGCTCCGCAAAGAGCGGGTTGCCGTGCTCGTCGTGCGTTTTGCTCGGCGCCTGCACACGGCTCGGCTGGTAGTAGTTGCAGCCGATCCAGTCCACCACGCCTTGGGCGAGGATAGCGTCGTCGCCGGGGTGCACGGGCACGCTCACGCCGAGCTTGGCCAAGGTGGCGAGCACGTCCTCGGGCAGGTGGCCGGCGGTTACGAGGTCGAGCCACCAGCGGTTGGTGAGGCCGTCATTCATGCGCAGGGCCTCGAGGTCGGCCGGGGTGGGGTTCTCTTTGGTATAGGAGGGGCTGAAGTTGCAGATCATGCCGATGCGCGCGCCCTCGCAGAACGCGCCCTCCTCGGCAAGGCGGCGGTAGCGGCCCACGGCGAGCGCGTGCGCCACGGAGATGTTGTACTGCACCGCGCAAGCCTCGTGGAAGCTGTGGTGCAGCGGGTACCACACGCCGTGCCAATAGCGCTGCTCAGGCTCTACGATGGGCTCGTTGAAGGTGAACCAGTATTTGATCTCATGCCCAAACTCGCGGAAGGCGGCCTCGGCGTAGTTGGCGTAGGCCTCAACGACCTCGCGGTTCTCCCAGCCGCCGCGACGGAACAGGTAGGTGGGCATATCGAAGTGGTACAGGTTGACGAAGACCTCGAGGCCGGCCTCGCGCGCGGCGGAGAAAAGCTCGTGGTACCACGCGGCGCCCGCGGGGTTGAGCTGGCCGTTCTCGTCGAGCAGGCGGCTCCACTGGATGGACGTGCGGAAGGAGCTGAGGCCCAGGTCCTTCATGATGCGCAGGTCCTCTTTGTAGTGGTGCATGAAGTCGTTGCCCACATAGCTGCCCACGCGGTTGTAGAACGCGGAGATGTCCTCGTTTGACCAGGTGTCCCACAGGTTCTCGAGCTTGCCGCCGACGTTCCAGCCACCCTCGGTTTGCGGGCCCGACATAGCCGCGCCAAAGAAGAACTCTTTTGGAAGCGTATACGTCTCCACCGACGCTCTCCCTTCTGTCTTGCCGCGGCTTTGCCCTTTGCGTACCGCTCTGTTATTAGAAGTGTAGCGCTCTAATTTTTTTAGTAAAGCGTTTTCTTATATTTTTCTTGAGCGCTTTCTTTAGCTTTGCAAACGAGATGCTTTAAAGCGCCGGGGAGCATATATACTTTCTTAAATGGAAAGCAGAGCGCTCTACTTGCAGCGTATAAGGAGGTTACCGTGCTCAAATACGAAGCCATCGCCCGTGACATTCAGGCTAGCATCGAGGACGGTTCCCTCAAACCCGGCGAACGCCTGCCCACCGTGGTGGAGCTCTGCGAGACGTACGCGGTGAGCAAGATCACCATCAAGCGCGCGATTGAATGGCTGACGGAGCTGGGACTTGTTACGAGCAAGCGCGGATCGGGCACCTATGTGAAGAACGCGAGCGTCGCCCCCGACGACCCTCTGACCTTTGGCCGATCTGACCGAGCGCAAGGCTTCTCGGCCGATCACCGCGCCGAGGACGTTGTGTCCGTCGTATACGATTTCAGCATCGTGACGCCGCCCGCTGGCGTGGCGCGCCGCCTCAACCTAGGACCGGACGACTTCACGTACCACCACTGCCGTGTGCGCAAGGTGGCGGAAACGCCCATTGTCATTGAGTACACCTACATGCCGCTCGACCTGATTCCCGGGCTGAAACGAAACAACCTGCATGAATCGGTATACCGCTATATCCAGGAGACGCTCGGGCTTAAGATCGCGAGTTTCCACCGCGCCATTCGCGCCGTTCCCGCCACCGAGGAGGAGGCCGAGCGGCTCGACGTGGCCCCCGGCGATCCGCTGCTCGAACTGGAGCAGGTGGGCTTTCTGGACAGCGGCGTGCCGTTTGAATACTCCGTTTCGCGCAACGTGGGCGAGCGCTACACGCTGCACAACGTCACGCTGGCGTAGGTTACGCGCCGACTAGGGGGACGGGCTGGCGCGCGGGCGTTTACGGCCGCCGATTGCGCAGTTTTTTCAGATCGGGGATGCGGACAAAAACTTGGACCGGCGCCGCCGGCCCGGAGTGGAGTGGTCAAGGTTTTCTGGACAATTATTTAAGCATCTTCAGGCGGCACCGCGCTCTAAGTCGCAAGGCGCCATATATCCGTTCTCGGAATGCAACCGCTGCCCGTTGCAGTGGAGCCCGATGCATTTGGACGCCTCCCGCCCCGCCTCGTCCCCGGATTTGCACCTTCTGCCATCCGTCGGCTCCCGCTCGAGCGCCTTGAAGAACGACTCGGCCACCGCATCGTCCCGCGGATTCCCGGGCCCTGGCATCGGCTGGGCTATCCCGTGCGACTCGAGGCACCTCCGGGATGCGCGGGAAGCGTATCGGCCGCCCTGGTCGTCATGGAAGACGAGGCTGAAGTCCTCCGGGGGATTCTCCCTTCCG
>Cebus_capucinus_imitator_PRJNA485217_SSR118__coassemble_1115_pt1 | contig 7099 bp, 2 predicted proteins | sample Cebus_capucinus_imitator_PRJNA485217_SSR118__metabat2_low_PE_003 | metagenome-assembled genome bin Cebus_capucinus_imitator_PRJNA485217_SSR118 | reverse complement strand
AAAAATCTAAGTCTTGTGGACTCAGGTTATCTGCGCGCGCAAGCGGGTACTATATCCCTCGTCAAAAGCGACGGCATGTCCGGAACCCGAAAGGAGCGCGCCATGCGCAAGTTCAAGACCGAGAGCCAAAAGCTGCTCGACCTCATGATCAACTCCATCTACACCAACAAGGAGATCTTCCTGCGCGAGCTCATCTCCAACGCGTCGGACGCGGTGGACAAGCTCAACTTCAAGAGCCTCTCCGACCCCGGTATCAAGCTGGAGGACGGCGACCTGGCCATCAACATCTCCTTCGACAAGGACGCCCGGACCCTCACCATCTCCGACAACGGCATCGGCATGACCGCCGCCGAGCTTGAGGAGAACCTGGGCACCATCGCGCATTCCGGCAGCCAGGAGTTCAAGCGTGCCAACGCCGAGCACCAGGGCGGCGACGTGGACATCATCGGTCAGTTCGGTGTGGGCTTCTACTCCGCCTTCATGGTGGCTAACCGCGTCAAGGTCATCTCCCGCGCCTTCGGCGAGGACACCGCGCACGTGTGGGAGTCCGACGGCCTGGAGGGCTACACCATCGGGGACGCCGAGCGCGCGAGCCACGGCACCGACGTGGTCCTCACCATCCGCGAGAACGTGGCCGGCGAGGACGGCGAGCCGGGCGAGAGCTTCGACACCTACCTGTCCGAGTGGGGTCTGAAGGACCTGGTCCGTCGTTACAGCAACTACGTGCGCTACCCCATTCAGATGATGGTCACCAAGAGCCGCCAAAAGCCCAAGCCCGCCGACGCCGGCGAGGACTACACTCCCGAGTACGAGGACTACACCGAGCTCGAGACCCTGAACTCCATGACGCCCATCTGGAAAAAGCGCAGCGCCGACGTGACCCCCGAGGAGTACGCCGAGTTCTACAAGTCCACCTTCCACGACTGGGAGGACCCGGCGCGCACCGTGTCCTTCCACGCCGAGGGCTCGCTGGAGTACGACGCGCTGCTGTTCATCCCGGGCAAGGCGCCGTTCGACCTGTACAGCAAGGACTACGAGAAGGGCCTGGCGCTCTACAGCTCCAACGTCATGATCATGGAGAAGTGCGCGGACCTTTTGCCCGATTACTTCAACTTCGTGCGCGGCATCGTGGACTCCGCCGACGTGACGCTCAACATCTCGCGCGAGACCCTTCAGCAGAACCGCCAGCTCAAGGCCATCGCGCGGCGCGTGGAGAAGAAGGTCGCCAGCGAGCTTGCCGCCATGCGCGATAACGACCGCGAGGCCTACGAGACGTTCTTCGAGAACTTCGGCCGCGGCCTTAAGTTCGGCATCTACTCCAGCTACGGCATGAAGGCCGACGAGCTCGCCGACCTGCTGCTGTTCTGGAGCGCGCGCGAGAACAAGATGGTGACGCTGGCCGAGTACGCCGCCGCCTGCCCTTCGGGCCAGAAGGCCGTGTACTACGCCGCGGGCGAGGACCGCGAGCGCCTGGCCAAGATGCCCGTGGTGCGCGGCGTGCTGGCCCGCGGCTACGACGTGCTGCTGTGCACCGCCGACGTGGACGAGTTCGCCTTCCAGGCCATGCGCGCCTACAACGCCAAGAACCTGCCGAAGGTCTACGAGGACGAGGCCGCCCGCGAGGCCGCGGCCAAGGCGGTGGCCGACGGCGCCGAGCCCGAGCTCGAGGACCGTTCCCTGGAGCTGAAGAACGTGGCGTCAGGCGACCTTGACCTTGCCACCGAGGACGAGAAGAAGGAGGCCGAGGAGGCCTCCAAGGAGCACGAGGCGCTCTTCGCGGCCATGAAGGAGGTTCTGGGCGACAAGGTGACCCAGGTGGCCGTGTCCGCCCGCCTGGAGGACGCGCCGGCCTGCATCACCACCGAGGGCCCGGTGTCGCTGGAGATGGAGCGCGTGATGGCGCGCGGCCCGGAGGGCGGCGCCGAGGGTAGCCCTAAGAGCCAGCGCGTGCTGGAGCTCAACGCCAAACACGAGGTGTTCGGCAAGCTCGTGGCCGCGCACGAGGCGGGCGACGAGGCCAAGCTCAGGCTCTACGCCGGTCTGCTGTACGACCAGGCCCTCATGTGCGAGGGCATCCTGCCGGAGGACCCGGTGGCCTTCGCCCAGAGCATCTGCGAGCTGATGTAGCCCGAGGATTCCCGGGCAGCCAGGTCGACCGATCGACTGTGGGGGCGGGCGCGTTTCTGTAGATTCTGGTGAATCTGCGGGAGCGGGCCCGCCCCTTTTCCATGGCGCTTGCAACGATAAGAGACAGGCGTTAGATTATCCACACATGAGGTATAGCTTAGATATGTGACTCTATGTTCATATATCAATGTCTGCCTTGACCGGCACGCAAGGAAGCTCGTACTACATGTATGCATCTATAGGCACATTGACCAAGGATTGGACGGGATTCGTGAACAAGGCCTTCCAGATCTTCAAGCGCGACATCAAGCGCTTGCTGCGCAACCCGGTGGCGCTCGTCATCACCATCGGCGTATGTGCCATCCCCTCGCTCTACGCGTGGTACAACATCGCCGCCAACTGGGACCCGTACGGCAACACGGCGAACGTCAAGGTGGCCGTGGCAAACGAGGACGCCGGCACCTCCAACGAGTACGTGGGCGAGCTCAACGCGGGCGAGCAGGTGGTGGACCAGCTGCACGACAACGACCAGCTGGGCTGGACCTTCGTCTCGGCGAGCGAGGCCAAGCAGGGCGTGGAGCGCGGCGACTACTACGCGGCGGTGATCATCCCCAAGGACTTCAGCGAGAACCTCACGAGCATGCTCACGGGCGAGTTCACGGCGCCCAAGCTCGACTACTACGTCAACGAGAAGAAGAACGCCATCGCGCCCAAGGTCACGGACAAGGGTGCCTCGACCATACAGGAGCAGATCAACGAGACCTTCGTGGGCACGGCCACCGAGACCCTGGTGGGCATACTCAAGGACATGGGTTATGACGTGACCTCCAAGGTCGACACGGCCGAGTCCAGCCTGCTCAAGAACATCGGTCAGGCAAGCGACGCCCTGGGCGGCCTGCGCGATACGCTTTCCGGCATGCAGGGCACGGTGGACACCACCAACGAGGCGATCGCCTCCGCCGACAAGACCCTGGCCCAGCTCGCGGACTCCATGCCCGCGCTCGAGACCGCGCTGGCCGACGGCAGCGATCTGCTTACCTCCACGCGCGCCACGGCGCGGGACTTCTCCCAGTCGCTCTCCTCGGCCATCGCCCAGGGCAACGTGGCGCTGGGCCAGGCCTCTGCGCACGGCTCGGCGGCCGTGGGCAAGATCTGCGGCGTGGTGGCGCAGGCCCAGGTGGCCGTGGGCCACACCGCCAACAGCATCGACGGCGCCGCGAGCGACATCGGCGTGGTGGTGGCCGCCCTCAAGCGGATCGACCCCACCGACAGCTACGGCGTGCAGGCCATCCTCTCCGAGATGCAGGGCAACCTCTCCGGCGTGGCCGGCGGGCTCAACGACCAGGCGGCGAGCATCACGGACCTTTCCGCCAAGCTCACCGGCGCGTCCTCGTCCATCGACTCCGCGGTGCAGACGGGCATCGAGAACGTGTCGGCGGCCTCGGACGCCATCAACGGTTCGGCGCTGCCCAAGCTGGGCGAGAGCCTGGATTCCTTCACCAACGTGGCCGGCGACCTCTCGGGCGCGCTCTCCTCGCTCGCTCCCATGATCGAGCAGGCGCGCGGCACCCTGACCCAGCTCTCCGACACGCTGACGCAGGCCAAGAGCGCCATCGGGCAGACCAACGAGAACCTGGCGGGCGTGCAGCGGACGCTGGACTCGGCGGCCACCGACATCAGCGCCCTGCGCGGCTCGGAGGCCCTCGGCCAGCTCGCCGACGCGCTCGACATGGATAGCGCCGAGGTGGCCAACTTCATGTCCAGCCCGGTGGAGCTCAAGACCGAGACCATCTACCCGGTGGCTAACTACGGCTCGGGCGTGGCGCCGTTCTACACCAACCTGGCGCTGTGGGTAGGCGGCTTCGTGCTCATCGCCATCTTCAAGCTCGAGGTGGACCCGGAGGGCCTGGGCACCTTCAGCGCGCGCGAGGGCTACTTCGGCCGTTGGCTGCTCATGGTGTTGCTGGGTGCCGTGCAGGCCCTGATCGTGTGCGTGGGCGATCTGGTGATCGGCATGCAGTGCGGCCAGCCCGCGCTGTTCGTGCTGGCGGGCGTGTGGATCAGCTTCGTGTACGTGAACATCATCTACGCCATGGCGATCGCCTTCAAGCATATCGGCAAGGCGCTGGCGGTGGTGCTGGTGATCGTGCAGATCCCGGGCTCCTCGGGCATGTACCCCATCGAGATGATGCCCGGGTTCTACCAGTGGCTGCACCCGTTGCTGCCGTTCACCTACGGCATCAACGCCATGCGCGAGACCATCGGCGGCATGTACGGTCTCAGCTACCTCAAGAACCTAGGCGCGCTGGCGGCCTTCCTGGCGATCGCACTCATCATCGGCGTGGTGCTGCGCCGCAGCTTCCTCAACCTCAACGTGCTGTTCGATCGCGAGCTCGCCGGCACCGGCGTGATGATCTGCGAGAAGGACGGTATGGGCCGCGACGCCTTTGGTCTGCGTACCACCATCAACGCCATGCTCGATTCGCGCGTCTTCCGCAGCGAGCTCGTAGTGCGTGCGCAGCGCTTCGAGCACAACTACCCGCGCCTGGTTCGTGCTGGCTTCGCGCTGGAGTTCGGCCTGCCGGTGCTGCTGTTCACCCTCACTTCGGTGCTCGATCTCTCCGTGGACGGCAAGATCGTGATGCTTGTGCTGTGGATCGCGGCCGTGGTGCTTGCCGACATCTACCTCATCAACGTGGAGTACGTGCGCGAGAACTTGAACGAGCAGATGCGCGTGGCCCGCATGCGCGAGCTCGAGCAACGCGAGGCTGCAGGTTCCCTGGATGCCTGCAGCGCCACCGCGCCTGCAGCAGCCGTTGCTGCCGAGAACACCGCCTCCGCGCCAACCGCGGGCAGCACCACCGTGGCGCACTTCGCGGCGACGAGTCCTCAGCATCCTGCCCATGCCCCGAAGGGAGGCGATCTTGATGCGTAACATCTGGAGCATCTTCCGCCGTGACGTCTCGCGCGTGAGCGGCAGCGTGATCGGGCTCATCGTCGCGGTGGGCCTGGTGATCATCCCGTGTCTGTATGCGTGGTTCAACATCGCGGGCAGTTGGGACCCCTACGGCAACACCGGCAACCTCAAGGTCGCCGTGGCCAACGCCGACGCCGGGTACAACAGCGACCTCATCCCCGTGAAGGTCAACCTGGGCGAGCAGGTGGTGAGCGCCTTACGCGAGAACGACCAGCTCGATTGGGTCTTTGTGGACGAGGACGAGGCGACCGAGGGCGTGAAAAGCGGCGAGTACTACGCCGCCGTGGTGATTCCCTCCGAGTTCTCGGCCGACATGATGACGCTGTTCTCCGCGGACGTGACGCACGCGCAGATCGTGTATTACGAGAACCAGAAGGCCAACGCCATCGCGCCACGCGTGACCGACACGGGCGCGAGCACCGTGCAGCAGCAGATCGACGAGACGTTCGCCAAGACGCTCGCCGACGTGGGGCTTGCCGCTACGAGCAGCCTGCTCGACTACATGAGCTCCGACCAAGTGGCCAACTACGTGACGCATCTCTCCGCCTCGCTGTCGCAGGGCATCACCACGCTGCGCGACGTCTCGGGCACCACCGCTTCGCTCGCGAACGTATTGGGGTCTACCTCGGGCACCATCAGTTCTACCTCGGGTCTTTTGGAGGGCAACGGTGATACCTCGCAGCAGGCGCAGAGCCTGCTGGCCGATGCCCAAGGCGGTATTGCAAACGTGAAGGACGCGCTCACCGGCGCGACCGACGCGGTCAACAAGGCGATCAAGGACAGCAGTTCGAGCCTCTCCGACGTGTCGAGCGCCATCGATAAGGCGTTCTCGGCAGGTACCACGCAGGCGACCGATACGGCCAAGCAGCTCGATGATGTCGCAGCCAAGCTCGAGAAGCAGGCGAACGCCAACCAAGCCACGCTCGACCGTTTGAGCGACACCTCCATGTTCCCACCGGTGGCGGGCGTGGACGTGCTCTCGCCGCTCAAGACCATGCTCAAGACCGTGATCCAAAAGGAGAACGCGCTTGCGAGCCAGCTCTCCTCCGCAGCGACCAAGCTGCGTGACGGCGTCGCCGATGCCAACGGCGACCTTACGCAGGTGAAGAATCTCGTCCAGCAGGCAAAAGACGGCATCGCCGATGCCAAGGGCGACTACGAGACTACGCTCACCCAGCAGGCCTCCCAGCTCAAGGGCACCATCTCCGACGTGGTATCCTCGGCAGACTCCATCACGGGAAGCCTTACCGACACGGTGCAGACGCTGAGCGAGGCGTCTGACTCGCTGGCCAAGAACCTCGATGAGGCCAACGCTGCGCTGGTGAAGACCTCAGGCGACATCGATGTCGCCGCCAATGACATCGAGCAGATGGCGGACGACCTGTCGAGCGCGCTTTCGAGCGGCGACTTGGCGAGCGTGAAGCAGATTATCGGCAGCGACCCCGAGGGCTTGGCGAGCGCACTCACCGCGCCGGTGTCGCTGGATAAAAAGCCCGTCTACCACGTGGAGAACTACGGCAGCGCCATGGCGCCGTTCTATACCGCCGTGTCGCTGTGGGTGGGCGGTATCGTGCTCGCGGCCATGATGAAGGTCGCGGTGGACGACGACTTCTTGGCCACGCTCGTGCCGTTCCGCCTGCACGAGATCTACCTGGGGCGCTTCTGCCTGTTCGCGCTGTTCTCGCTGCTGCAGTCGTCGCTCATGCTCGCCGGCGAGCTGTTGTTCTTTGGGATCCAGTGCCAAGACCCGCTGCTCTACCTGCTCGCGGGCTGGGTTGGCGGCCTTATGTTCTGCATGTTCATCTACACCCTCACCGTGAGCTTTGGCGACATTGGCAAGGCGCTCGCGGTGGTGCTGCTGGTGATGCAGGTGGGCGGCAGCGGCGGCACGTTCCCCATCGAGATGACCTCGCCGTTTTTCCAGGCCGTCTATCCGTTCCTGCCAGCGGCGCACCTCATCAACGCCATGCACGCCGCCATGGCCGGCGGCTACGG
>Cebus_capucinus_imitator_PRJNA485217_SSR118__coassemble_1107_pt1 | contig 7158 bp, 5 predicted proteins | sample Cebus_capucinus_imitator_PRJNA485217_SSR118__metabat2_low_PE_003 | metagenome-assembled genome bin Cebus_capucinus_imitator_PRJNA485217_SSR118 | reverse complement strand
GCGCCCGGGCGCAGGTCGAAGACGCGGGACACGGCCTCCTCGATGGCGGACTCGGCCACGTGCGCGGTGCCGAAGGTGTCCACCATGATGGAGAGCGGGCGCGCCACGCCGATGGCGTAGGCGAGCTCGACCTCGCAGCGGTCGGCGAGCCCGGCGGCCACGACGTTCTTGGCCACCCAGCGGGCGGCATAGGCGGCCGAGCGGTCAACCTTGGTGCAGTCCTTTCCGGAGAAGGCGCCGCCGCCGTGGCGGCCCATGCCGCCGTAGGTGTCGACGATGACCTTGCGACCGGTCAGGCCGGTGTCGCCCATGGGGCCGCCCACCACGAAACGGCCGGTGGGGTTCACGTAGAGCTCGGCTGACTCCCACGGCATGCCGGCCGCCTCCATCACGGGGGCGATCACGTGGCGCTTCATGTCCTCGCGGATGAGGCCCATGTCCTCGATGGCGGCGTCGTGCTGGGTGGAGACCACGATGGTCTCGACCTCGACGGGACGGCCGTCCTCGTAGCGCACGGTGACCTGGGTCTTGCCGTCGGGGCGCAGGTAGGGCAAGGTACCGTCGTGGCGCACCGCCGCAAGGCGCTCGGCCAGGCGGCTCGCCAGGTAGTGCGGCATGGGCATGAGGGTCGCCGTCTCGTTGGACGCGTAGCCGAACATCATGCCCTGGTCGCCCGCGCCGATCAGGTCGAGCGGGTCGGTGGTGCGCCCTGCCTGGGCGTCGTAGGACTCGTCGACGCCGGCGGCGATGTCGGGGCTCTGGCCGTGGATCATGTTGATGACGCCGCAGGTCTCGCAATCGAAGCCGTACTTGGCGCGGTCGTAGCCGATGCGCGCGAGCACCCCGCGGGCGATCTGCTGCACGTCCACGTAGGCCTCGGTGCGGATCTCGCCGGAGACCACGACGGTGCCGGTGGTGAGCAGGGTCTCGGCGGCGCAGCGCATGTTCTCGACGCTCGCGGCGTGCCCGTCGGGCGCGACGTAGCCGGCCGCCTCGAGCTCGATTTCCTTGGAGATGATGGCGTCGAGCACGGCGTCCGAGATCTGGTCGGCGATCTTGTCGGGATGGCCCTCGGTGACGGACTCCGAGGTGAAGAGGAACGAGCGGTGGTCGGCGCGTTCCCGGGTGGAACGAATCTGGTCTGGCATAAAAGCCCCTTTCATATAAAGGCCCGGCGACCGTTACCATTCCGCTGGGCTCCTGTAGCGAGAGCAGTATAGCGTCCCCGGGCGCATGCGCGCAGCATCCCCACACAACGAATGGGAATCCGCCTGACATAGGGGGCGGGCCGCCATACCGCCATGGCCTCAGAGGCCGTAGCGCTCCTCGACCGCCGCCAGGACGCGCTGGAACTCGGGGATGTAGGTGCCCAGCACGGCGTCCACGAGCTCCCGCGCGCGCCCCTCGTCGTAGATACGGGTGCTGTCGTTGCGGTCACGTAGCATCTTGAGCCACGCCTCCTCGTCGAGGATGCCGAGGTAGCGGTAGGCGGCCTTGATGATGTCGCGCGGGGAGCCCGAGGCGGCCTCCACCGCTCCCTCGTAGGCGAGCAGGGCCTTCAGCATCTTCCAGCCGAGCTCGAACTGCAGGTTGAACTTGTTGATGATGCCGCCGAGCACGAACTCGTTGGAGAGATCCTGCGCCGGCGCTCCCGAGAGCGTGACGAGGTTCGAGCGGTAGTTATCGACCTTCTTCATACAGCACCTTCCCATCGCGCGTGATCTCGGCGGCGAGCTCGGGGGCGACTCCGCGCCCCAGGTCGACCACGTCGACCATGAGCAGCGACCAGAGCCGCTCCTGCACGTCGTCGGTAAAGCCCTCGACGTCTCCCCCGCTCACCGCGAGGTCGATGTCGCTTTTGGGCAGGGCGTCGCCGCGGGCACGGGACCCGAAGAGCACGACGCGCTCGAGCCCGCGCTCGGCGGCGAACCCCGCTATCTGGCGATACACCTCATCGACGGGAACCACGCGCGCCCCTTTCCGCCCGCAGGCATGACGAACGAATCTGTCCCCTATGCGAGCTAGAGGGCCATGGTGCGGGCGTGGGCCAGGCGCGCCATGCAGTCGGCCTTGCCGATGAGCGCCATGGTCTCCCCCAGCGGCGGGCTCACCATGTTGCCGCACTCGGCCACGCGCACGGCCTGGAAGACCAGGCGCTTCTTGGCGTCGAGCGCCTCGGGCAGCGGCTCCAGCGCGGCGTCGATCGCCGCGGGCGCCCAGGCGTCGTCGGCGATGGCGGAGAGCGACTCGGCGGCGGCGTCCAGGATGGCGCCCATACCCTCCTTGGCCAGGCCCTTCGCCACGGACTTCTCGTCGTAGACCAGGTCCTCGGCGGTCGAGAAGACAGGAGCCGCGATGCCCACCACGTCTGCGGGCATCTTGGTGCGCGGGCGCACGATGGCGGCCAGCGCGTCGATCCAGGCCTCGTCGAACTCGTCGCCCTCGCCGATGAGGCCGGCGCGGCCAAGCTCGGGCAGCATGATCTTGTCGGCGAACTCGGCGTCGGTCATGGCGTTGATGTACTCGGCGTTCATCCAGTCGAGCTTCTTGGGGTCGAAGGTCGCCGGGTTCTTGGAGATTCGCTCCAGCGAGAAGCGGCTCGCCAGCACGTCGCGCGGGATCACGGTGGTCTCGCCGTCGAGCGACCAGCCGAGCAACGCCAGGTAGTTCACGAAGGCGTCGGGCAGGTAGCCGGCGTCGCGATACTCCTCGACGGAGGTGGCGCCATGGCGCTTGGAGAGCTTCTTGCCGTCGGCGCCCAAGATCATGGAGATGTGCGCGAAGGTGGGCACCGGCGCGCCAAGGGCCTCATACACCATGACCTGGCGCGGGGTGTTGGAGAGGTGATCGTCGCCGCGGATCACGTGGGTGATGCCCATCATGGCGTCGTCCACCACGGTGGCGAAGTTGTAGGTCGGCGTGCCGTCGGAGCGGAAGATCACGAAGTCGTCGAGCTCCTTGGCGTCGAAGGTCACGTCGCCATGCACGGCGTCGCGGATCACGACGTCACCGCGGTCGGCTGGCACCTTGATGCGCAGCACGTAGGGCTCGCCGGCGTCGATCCTGGCCTGGGCCTCCTCGCGGGCGAGGTCGCGGCAACGGCGCTGGTAGCCCTGGAAGGGGTCCTTGCGCGCGCGGGCGGCCTCGCGATCGGCCTCGAGCTGCTCGGCCGTGCAGAAGCAGGGGTAGGCGCGGCCCTCGTCCCAGAGCTTTTGGGCGGCCTGCCTGTAGAGGTCGAGGCGCTCGGTCTGGGCGTAGGGGCCGAACTCGCCGCCGACCTCGGGGCCCTCGTCCCAATCGAGGCCCAGCCAGCGCATGGCGCGCAGGATGACCTGGGTGTTCTCGTCGGTGGAACGGGTGGGGTCGGTGTCGTCGATGCGCAGGATGAAGGTGCCGCCGTTGGCGCGGGCGAAAGCCCAGTTGTAGATCGCGGTGCGGGCGCCGCCGATATGCAGCTTGCCGGTCGGCGACGGCGCGAAGCGGACGCGCACGGGCGCGGTGCTCTCGGTCATGGAGATCCTCCCAAGGGGTCGAACGTTCGGGTCGAAAGTATAGCAGCCGTCCGGCGGGACGGTGCCTACCGGTGCACGATCACGCAGTCGCCCTCCTTCACGATGTCGAACAGCGCGGCCGCGGCGTCGGGCGGGAGGTTCACGCAGCCGTGGCTGCCCACGCGCTGGTAGGCCGTGGCGTCGGAGAAGCTCGCTGAGCTCTGCCAGCTGGCGTCGTGCAGGCCGATGGCGCCGCCCACGAAGGGCATCCAGTAGCTCACCGGCGTGCGGTAGATGGGCTCGCCCGTGGCGGGGTCGGTCTTGCCGATCAGCGTGATGTCGCGCATGAGCGGGTTCATGCGGTAGACGCCCTCGGGGGTGTCGTTGCCCTCGTTGGGGTTGCCGGTGATCGCGCCGGACTCCCACTTGAGCGCGCCGGACGCGTCGTAGTAGCGGGCGTGCTGCTCGGTGAGGTCGATGTCCACGTAAGCGCCCCAGTCGCGCTCGCCGCGCTTGGTGAAGCGCTCGGCGGTGCTCGAGGTGGGAACCTCGATCGTGGCGTCCTTGCCCGCGGCCAGGGCATCGGCGACCTGCTGCGCGAGCGAGGCTGAGTCGACGTTCCATCCGTAGGTGCCACCCGAGACGGTCACGGACTTGCCGTCCTCGCGGGTGTAGGTGCGCTCGGTGCCCACGGTGTCAAGCTTGTCGACGGTGAGCTGGCGCAGGCGCTCGGCGAGCGCGTCGGTGTCCATCGAGGGCGCGAGGTCCTCGCCGAAGGAAACGTAGGTCGCAAGGGCCGCGGCGTCGAGCTTATCGACCTCGGTGCCCGCCATGGTGAGCGTCACGGTATGGGAGACGAGCGCGTTGGCGGCGTCGCAGGCGGCACGCAGGTCGTCGTCGCTGGCGCCGGAAGCCAGCTCGCCGTAGCAGTCGTCGGGAAGCTTGACGTCGGTCTCAAGGCGCTCCAGGGCCTCGGTGGCCGCCTTGACGACGGCGTCGGCGTCGAGGCGGGTGTTGGCCCACGCGCGGTCCACGCTGAACTCGCCCGTGCCGGGGTCGAGTGCGCTCGCGGCGTCGAAGGTGCCCGAACGGCCCTCGTTGTAGGAGGCAACCGCGCTCGAGAGCTCGCTGGAGAAGGCCTCGGCGTCGAACGTCGCGGGCAGGGCCGAGCCCGTGGCGACGTCACGGTAGACGGTGCCCACGCTGCCGTCGGTGCCCGAGGAGAGCGCCTGCGCCAGGCGGACCGGCCAGGCGAAGGGGTCGTTGGCGTCGAGCAGGTCGCGCACGCGGCCGCCCGCGTCCACCACGGCGTCGGCGTCATCGGGAGCGTACTCCCAGGTGAAGTCACCGCCCGTCAGCGTGAGCTTGTATCCAGCCGTGGCGGCCTCCACGCGACCGGCGGCGGTGTCGGCCCCCATGAGGGACACGTCGACGCCCGCCACGTTCGTGTTGGGGTAGAGCACGGCCGAGAAAAGGAACACCCCTCCCAGGTAGGCCACCGCGATGAGCCCGAGGGCGACGCCCGCGGCGACGAGCGGGGCGCGCGAGGCCCCCTTGGCGCGGCGGGCGCGGGCACGACCCGAGACCTCCTCGCCCACCGTGCGCGCGGGGCGCGGCTCCCCCGCGCCGCCGTTCGCGCCCGCGACGGGGCGCCTCCCCTTACCTTGCTGCATGCACCATCATCCCTTCCCCGAGGATCATCTTGAAACGAACGCGACCCGACCCGCTCACGAGCACCCCTTGCATCGGGCGCAGGCCGAGGGAGCGACCGCCATGCCGCCCTTGGCCGTCTCGCGCAGCGACGCCGGCAGGGCGCGGCCCACCGCGAGCATGACGCGCGCCATCTCGTCGAACGGCACCAGGCTCTCCACACCGGAGAGCGCGAGCTGGGCCGCGGAGAACGCTGCCGCCACGCCGATGGCGTTGCGGTTCTGGCACGGCACCTCCACGAGGCCCCCCACCGGGTCGCAGACCAGGCCCAGGAGGTTCCCCAGGCAGATCGACGACGCGTGGAGGGACTGCGCGGGCGAGCCGCCGAGCATCTGCACCAGGGCGGCCGCGGCCATGGCGGCCGCCGACCCCACCTCGGCCTGGCAGCCGCCCTCCGCGCCCGCCACGCAGGCGTTGGTGGTGAGATTCAGCCCGATGGCGGCGGCGCACCACAGGGCGTCGGCAACGGCCTCCTCCGGGGTGCCCAGGTGCTCGGCGAGCGAGAGCACGCAGCCGGGCACCACGCCCGCCGAGCCCGCGGTGGGCGCGGCCACGATCACGCCCATGGCGGCGCTGCGCTCCAGCACCGCCATGGCGTAGGCCACGGCCCGCGACTGGACCTCGCCCATGAGCGCGGATGCCAGCCGGGGCGCGGCGTCGGCCACGGCCTTGGCCTCGCCCCCGATGAAGCCGCCGAGCGAGCGGCGCGGCTCCGAAAGCGGTGCCGAGACCTCCTCGCGCATGACCTCGACCACGCGCGCCATCGACGCCGCGGCGCGCTCGGGGCCGCGGATGCGCCCCTCGCAGGCCGCGAGAAGCTGGGAGCCGTCGTCGAAGAGCTCGGCGGCGGTGACCCCGGGCGCGAGCGCCGCGGCCGAGCCCGGCAGCTCGATGAACGTGGCGTAGTCCACCGGCTCCAGGCGACGCACCATGGCGAGCACCTCATCGTCGGCCGCGCCGTCCGTCTCGAACACGGTGTAGGCGCACCCGCCCTGCTCGGTGCGGTAGGTGCGGCAGAAGGCGATGTTCATCCGCGCGCGGGCCATCAGGTTGGCGAGCGCCGCCAGGGCGCCCGGCTCGTCGCGGTGCGCCACGAACAGCGTGGCGTACATGCCAGAGATGTCGACCCCCACGCCGTTGATGCGGCTGATGCGCATCTTGCCGCCGCCCAGGCTCTCGCCGCGCACGCGCGCCGTGTCGCCCGCGGCGGTCACGAGCTCGATGTCCACCGTGTTGGGATGGATGGAGGCGTCGTCCCCCGCGATCTCGAAGCGCCAGGAGAGCCCCCGCCCGCGGGCCAGCTCGAAGGCGTCGCGGATGCGCTCGTCGTCAGTGCCGAGGCCCAGGATGCCCGCCACGAGGGCGCGGTCCGTGCCGTGCCCGCGGTAGGTGTGCGCGAAGGAGTTCCACAGCGTGAAGGTGACCTCGCGAACCTCGCCGGCCACCAGGCTCGCCGCCACCTGGGCGCAGCGCAGGGCACCCGCGGTGTGCGAGGAGGAGGGCCCCACCATGATGGGGCCGAGGACCTCGAACGCCGAGGTGGTGGCGAGCGTCTGGGGACGTGCTGGCATGGCTGCTCCTCCTCCTTACGGGTCAAAACGTCACCATAGTGTAGCAGCATGTCCGGACACCGGGGCGCGGTGCCTGGGTCCCCGACCGATCGCGCGCGGCCCCCCGCTCGGCGGTCCCTGCCGAGACGGCGCCCGCTCCCTCCTGGATTTCAGGCGATCCCGATGGTGCGCCTCCTCGCTCCCGGACCTGCGGGTTTAGCGGATCCCTTACCCGGGCGCGCGCACCGCCAAACTTTTTTGAAAAAAGTCCTTGCCAATCGCGATGCGGTCCCTATAATAAATTTTGTTGCTTGAGAGCACCCAACAAATTCCTCGGTAGCTCAATGGTAGAGCACGCGGCTGTTAACCGCGCTGTTGTAGGTTCGAGTCCTACCCGGGGAGCCAGA
>Cebus_capucinus_imitator_PRJNA485217_SSR118__coassemble_1003_pt1 | contig 7918 bp, 7 predicted proteins | sample Cebus_capucinus_imitator_PRJNA485217_SSR118__metabat2_low_PE_003 | metagenome-assembled genome bin Cebus_capucinus_imitator_PRJNA485217_SSR118 | reverse complement strand
GAGGGAACCTACCTGCCCAACGTGCTCGCGCGCGACTTCTCCAAGGAGTCCCTTCGCGCGCTTATCGTCAACGTCTGCCACATCCATTGGAGCCGCGCGGAACAACGTATTCACGCCATCGTCGCACCCGCCGAGGCTGTCGAGTTGCTGCAACTGCTCGTCAACCGCGGGGGGATAGCCGGATCGCCCAGCAGCGAGATGAGCTCCCGATGCCGAAAACGCTATGGGACGTGTCGGCTGAGTAGCACGTGCAATTCGGAAAATCGAAAATGATACATTCGGAAAATATAAAGGCAGTGATTCGGAAAATCTAAAAGCTATTAGGATGCCCAAGCAAAGAAGGGGGCGGAGGGGAGGCTGGTCGCACGTCGTCTACTTTTTCCCTCGCACGGAACCTTGGCCAAGCGGCAACGTACAAGACGCTCTCGCGAGATATGTCGGATACCGCCGCAGCAGACGGCGGCGTGAGCGAGCCGACGATCGCGGCATATCTGGAGCTGTTGCGCAACATGTACATTTTGGATGAGTTACCAGGTTGGGCGCCCCCCGCCCGCTCTCCCAAGCGCGTAGCTACCAAGCCCAAGCGGTATCTTGCCGATCCCTCCCTGGCCGTCGCGGCGCTGGGTATGTCTCCGGCGGCGCTGCTTGGGGATTGGCAGACATTTGGTTTGGTATTCGAGAACTTGTGCATGCGCGACTTACTTGTGTGCGCCGAGGCGATGGAGTGCGCGGCGGATGTTCCGGTGCGCTACTACCGCGATGATTCCGGGCTTGAGGTGGATACCGTCATCGAGCTGGCGGATGGGCGCTGGGCGGCGTTTGAGATAAAGGCCAGCGAGGCAAAAGTCGATGAGGGGGCGGCTAACCTGGAAAGGCTGCGGGAGAAGCTTTGCGGGAACCCGAGGGCGCGCGTTCGCCCGCCGGAGTTCATGGCGGTCATCATCAGTTCAAAGGTGCGAACTGGCAGATATGCCCCATAGGGCTCACGGCGAAAAAACGATCTCCGGGACCATCGGGTCGCGCATCCCCGCTCGCCCGCGTGCCGCCCGCCCTGTGCCCTGCCCGGTACACGATATTTCCCAAAAGTTAATTAGGTACCTCATCTTGACCATGCTTCGGTACCTTACTATACTGGCTCGGTCAAAAACGAGTCACGTCAAGGAAAGGAGGAGGGAAGCGTTGCTTATCAAAGAGGACCTTGCCGCCCCGGCGGACACGCCTGAGGAGGCGCGCGCCCGCAGGCTGCTCGAGCAGCTCAGCTGGTGCGGCCACTACATGCATTTCCATGGCGGCGGACGCTCCGGCAAGGCGCCCATCCTGTGCCTGCTCGCCAAGCACGGCGGCCAGATGACGCAGCAGGAGCTCGGTATGCGCTTTGACCTGCGTCCCGGGTCGCTTTCAGAGGTGCTCTCCAAGTTGGAGGCCGGCGGGCTCATCGTGCGCGCCCGTAGCGAGCGCGATCGCCGCGTGCTCACCGTGAGCCTCACGGACGAGGGGCGCGCCCGCGCCGCCGAGGACCAGGCGGCGCGCACGGTGTTCCGCGCTCGGGCGTTCGCCAACCTCACGCCTGACGAGCAGGAGCAGCTCGTCGGCATGCTGGATAAGATCAAAACCTGTTGGGAGGAACTGGATGATTAAGACGCTCGCCAAGTCCATCCGCGAGTACAAGGGCGCCGCCATCGCGACCCCGCTGCTCGTGACCGGCGAGGTGCTGTTCGAGGTCATGATTCCGTTTGGCACCGCGTCGCTCATCACCCAGGTGAAGAACGGCGCCCCCCTGAACGTTCTGCTCGCCTACGGCGGCGGCCTTGCGCTCATGGCCCTGATCTCACTCGCCTTCGGCGCCGCAGCCGGCCTCACCTGCGCCAAGGCCTCCGTGGGCTTCTCGCGCAACCTGCGCCGCGACATGTTCCATGCCATCCAGGGCTTCGACTTCGCCACCATCGACCGCTTCTCCAACAGCTCGCTGGTGACGCGCCTCACCACGGACGTCCAGAACGTCCAGATGGCCTACATGCAGATCATCCGCACGGCCATCCGCTGCCCGCTGCTGCTGATCTTCGCCTTCACCATGGCCTACATCATGGGCGGCTGGCTGTCCTTCATCTTCCTGGCCGTGATCCCGGTGCTGGCCATCGCGCTGATCGCGATCATCAAGATCGTGCACCCCATCTTCAAGCGCATCTTCCACAAGTACGACGCGCTGAACGAGTCCGCCGAGGAGAACCTCTCCGGCATCCGCGTGGTCAAGAGCTACGTGCGCGAGAGCTACGAGAAGGGGAAGTTCGAGGGCGCTGCCGACGAGGTGGCCCGCGAGTTCACGCGCGCCGAGCGCATCCTGGCGCTCAACGGCCCGATCATGAACTTCTGCATGTACTGCGTCATGACCTTCGTGATCGGCATGGGTTCCTACGCCATCATCTCCACCAAGGGCGAGCTCATCGACGTGGGCCAGTTCTCCAGCCTTATCTCCTACGGCATCCAGATCCTCATGAGTCTCATGATGATCTCCATGGTCTTCGCCCTGTGCACCATCGCCGAGGAGGGCGCCGAGCGCATCTGCGAGGTGCTCACCTGCGAGTCCGAGATCAAGAACCCGGCCGACCCGGTGCGCGAGATCGCCGACGGAAGCATCGACTTCAACGGCGTGACTTTCGCCTACGCTGGCGCGCACGACCGCGAGGCGGCGCTTTCCGACATCGACCTGCACATCGAGAGCGGCGAGACCATCGGCATCATCGGCTCCACCGGCAGCTCCAAGTCCAGCTTGGTGCAGCTCGTGCCGCGCCTGTACGACGTGACCCGCGGCTCGGTGCTCGTGGGAGGCGTGGACGTGCGCGACTACGACCTGGACACCCTGCGCAACGGCGTGGCCATGGTGCTGCAGAAGAACGTGCTGTTCAAGGGCACCATCGCCGAGAACCTGCGCTGGGGCGACGCCTCGGCCGCCGACGAGGAGGTCGTCGAGGCGGCCAAGCTCGCCCAGGCCGACGAGTTCATCCAGGGCTTCGCCGACAAGTACGACCACATGATCGAGCAGGGCGGCGCCAACGTGTCCGGCGGCCAGAAGCAGCGCCTGTGCATCGCCCGCGCGCTGCTCAAGCATCCCAAGATCTTGATCCTGGATGACTCCACCTCCGCGGTGGACACCAAGACGGACAAGCTGATCCGCGAGGGCCTCAAGAGCTACCTGCCCGAGACCACCAAGATCATCATCGCGCAGCGCACCGGCTCCGTGGAGGACGCCGACCGCATCATCGTGATGGACGGCGGCCGCATCTCGGCCATCGGCACGCACGAGGAGCTGCTGCGTCGCAGCGACATCTACCGCGAGGTGTACATGTCGCAGAACAAGCAGAGCCACGACGAGAAGCAGATCGACGTGGAGGCCCCCGCCACCGAAGACGCCGCTGCCGGAAAGGAGGCGAACGCCGATGCCTAACAGCAACGCCGCGCCCAAGAAGCGCAACATGGGCAAGACCGCCCTGCGCGTCCTCAAGATGCTGTTCGGGTTCTATCCGCGCCTGCTGCCCGCCGTGATCGCGTGCATCGTGGTGAACGGCATTGTCCAGGCCATCCCCAACGTGTTCATGGAGCGCGTGCTGGCCGTGGTGCAGGACAACTGGACCACGGGCGAGTGGGACCCGGTGGCCGGGCAGATCATTTCCAACGTGGTCATGCTCGCCTGCTTCTACGTGGTGGGCATCATCTGCAACGCCTTTTGGAACCAGGCCATGGCCGTCATCACGCAGGGCTCCCTCAAGAAGTTCCGCGTGGCCATGTTCGACCACATGCAGGACCTGCCGATTCGCTACTTCGACACGCACCTGCACGGCGACGTGATGAGCTATTACACCAACGACATCGACGCCATGCGCCAGATGATCTCGCAGTCCCTGCCGCAGCTCGTGCTGACCTCGCTCATCCTGCTCTCCGTGATGTGCACCATGTTCTACTACAGCATCCCCATGGCCCTCGTGGTGATCGTGGGCGCGCTCGTGATGGCGTGGTCCGCGCAGTTCCTGGGCGGCCGTTCCGCCAAGAACTTCCTGCGCCAGCAGAAGGCCGTGGCCGCGCTGGAGGGGCACGTGGAGGAGGCCATGGCCGGCGAGAAGGTCGTGAAGGTCTTTTGCCATGAAGCCCAGGCCGAGGAGGACTTCGATCGCATCAACCGCGAATGGGAGGACGCCGCCCGCACGGCCAACAGCTACGCCAACACGCTGATGCCCATCCTCATGAACATGGGCAACCTGCTGTACGTGGTCGTGGCCATCGCCGCCGGCACGCTCATCAGCCTGGGTGCGCCCAACTTCTCAGTCTCGGGGCTGCCGCTCACCGTCGCCGTGGCCGTGCCGTTCCTCAACATGACCAAGCAGTTCGCCGCCCAGATCGGCCAGGTCTCCAACCAGATCAACTTCGTGGTGATGGGCCTTGCCGGCGCGGCGCGCATCTTCGAGCTGCTCGACGAGGAGCCCGAGGAGGACCATGGCTACGTGACCCTGGTCAACATGGCCGTGCGCGGCAACGAGCTGGTGGAGAGCGAGGAGCGCACCGGCCTGTGGGCCTGGAAGCACGTGCACCAGGCCGACGGCTCCGTGGACTACGTGCCGTTGCGCGGCGACGTGCGCATGGAACACGTGGACTTCGGCTATCGCGAGGGCCACACCGTGCTGCACGACGTGTCCGTGTACGCCAAGCCGGGCCAGAAGGTGGCCTTCGTGGGCGCCACCGGTGCCGGCAAGACGACGATCACCAACCTGATCAACCGCTTCTACGATATCGCCGACGGCAAGATCCGCTACGACGGCATCAACGTCAACAAGATCCGCAAGTCCGATCTGCGCCGCTCGCTGGGCGTGGTGCTGCAGGACGTGAACCTGTTCACCGGCACCGTGATGGACAACATCCGCTACGGCAAGCTCGACGCCACGGACGAGGAGTGCTTGCGCGCCGCCAAGCTCGCCGGCGCCGACGAGTTCATCCGCCGCCTTCCCTGTGGCTACGAGACCATGCTCACCGACAACGGCTCGCAGCTCTCCCAGGGCCAGCGCCAGCTGCTGTCCATCGCCCGCGCGGCGGTGGCCGATCCGCCGGCGATGATCCTGGACGAGGCGACCTCCAGCATCGACACGCGCACCGAGGCCATCGTGCAGAAGGGCATGGACGCGCTGATGCAGGGAAGGACCACGTTCGTGATCGCGCATCGCCTCTCCACCGTGCGCAACTCCGACGTGATCATCTGCCTGGACCACGGCCGCGTGATCGAGCGCGGCACGCATGACGAGCTGATCGCCAAGCGCGGGTACTACTACCAGCTCTATACCGGCGCCTTCGAGCTCGACTAGCTCAGGCACGGGTTGGCCGGCGTGCCGACTAGGGTTCCGATGGGCGCGCGTTCTCGCGAGGAGGCGGGAACGCGCGCTTTTTCGTGGGGGACGGGCCGGTCGAAGGCCGCTTTCCGGGGCGGAGAGGGGTGGCCCCCAGAGCGGAAGGGGGTCGGTTGAAAATACGCCTGCGCTAATGCGTAAATCGGCCAAAATTCGACCTGTTTACGCACCACGGCAGGCGGATTATCTTCCGACCCCCCCCTATCGACCGGCGATTCCGCCCGGCCGAGCACGTAAACTTGCCGTGAGTCCAAGGCAAACGGACCAAGGAGGTTCCCATGACCAAGTTCAGCCACTTCATCGTGGCCGAGGGCTGCCCCACGGTGCTCAAGGCCGTTCAAGACCTTGGCTACAAGACGCTCGTGGTCGATACCTCCGAGTACCGCAAGGTCGACGGCGGCCTCTCCTGCCTGTTGCTGCGCTTCTAGAGCGCGCTTGGAATCGGGGTGTGGCTGCGCCGACCGCGTCGTCCGCGGGTGCCACGTGGAACATCTGCGGAGACGGGAGAGCCCCTTCACGCGCCTCGTCTCCTCGGTCAAGATGGCCTTTCCGCCATATGCCGAGGAGGGGAGGCGTCTTGTCCCTGGACGATCTGTACGAGCGCGCACTGGCGCTCGGGCGCTACGCGAGCGTGCGCCGCATCATCACCGCCGCCTGCGTGGCGGCCTCCGCCTTGCTGCAGGCCTACGTGATCGAGGCCTTCGTGGACCCGGCGAACCTGCTCGCCGGGGGCTTCACGGGCATCGCCCTGCTGCTGGACCGCGCGGCGCGGCTCGTGGGGCTCTCGTTTCCCACCTCGCTCGGCGTGCTCGCGCTCAACGTTCCCGTGGCGCTCGCCTGCTGGCGGAGCATCTCCAAGCGGTTCGTGATGTTCTCCATGGCGCAGGTGGCGCTGCTATCCCTCTTTTTGGAGGCCTTCGACTTCGCGCCGCCTTTGCCCGGCGACCGCGTGCTCGAGGTGCTGTTCGGCGGCGTGCTCATCGGCATCTCCACGGTGATCGCCCTCAAGGGCGGGGCCTCCACCGCGGGCACCGACTTCATCGCCCTGTGGGTCTCCAACAAGACGGGCAAGACCATCTGGACGCCCGTGTTCGTCGGCAACTGCCTGGTGCTGCTCGTATTCGGCAACATGTCCGGCTGGGAGGCGGCGGCGTGGTCCATCGTGTTCCAGTTCATCGCCACCAAGACCACGGACGAGTTCTACCACCGGTACAAGCGCTCCGTGCTGCTCGTCACCACCAAGCACCCCACGGACGTGGCGCGCGCCTACACGCGCGAGCTCGACCACGGCGCGAGCATCATCAACGCCACGGGCGCGTTCTCGGGCGAGCCGGTGGGGATCATACACGCCGTGCTCTCGAGCTACGAGGTGGGAGACGCGGTGAAGGTGGTGCGCGACGTGGACCCGCGCGCGGTGATCACCGTGATGGACAACCAGGACTTCGTCGGCAACTTCCGCCGCACGGGCGTCGGCAAGCCGCTGCCCGCGCAGGTGCCGGCCACGCCCGAGGTCGACCCGCTGCTCGCCGCGTGGGCGCGCATGCGCGGGGCGGCCAAGCTTTCGGCCCGCAACCGCCGCTGGGACGACCAGGACCGCGGTTAGGGGCTCGCGTGGGGTCGATGCACCGTCGCCTTCCATCCGGTCTGCACGCCTCGGTATGAAAAAACCGGCCCTCCCGTGCGGGAAGGCCGGTTTTCGTTTCGAGCGATGCCGATAGGGCGAAGCGCTACTCGTCGACGATCTCGGTGATGGCGCCGGCGGGGCAGGCGTCCTGGCAGGCGCCGCACGCCACGCAGGAGTCCTCGTCGGTCACGACGGCGACGTCGTTGACCTCAAGCACGCCGGAGGGGCAGGAGTCGACGCAAACGCCGCAGGCGATGCACTCGTCGGCATCAATTACAGGATGGGCCATGGTAGTTTCCTCTCTGTTGCGCCCGAGACCCCAGGCGATGCGGGCCCCGAACTAGGTTGCGTTCAATCTACCACGCCCCGCCGCCTTTGCAATACCTTGGATCGGGCATCTTTATACCGTTCGCCGAGTCACCCAAAGCTAACCTCGAGCTGGGTGTCCGCGATGTGGGGACGGGGTCGTTCTCGCAGGTTGAGGAGGGTCTGAGACGGCTTGGGCGCGCCCTCGGGCGCAGGTCCTCGCGCCCCGGGCGGCCGGCTTTCGCACTCCCTCGTCGCTCCGATTCGGACCTCATAGCCCTCAAGATAAAAAATCTTATATAGAATGACTTAGATTTTGTATATCCGGGCGCATAAGGGGATACACTGTCCCTTGAACAAATGGAACGCGCGGGGCGCCCGCCCGGCGCGCGCAACGGAAAGGAACCAACCATGAGCAAGATTCTCGGAATCGACCTCGGCACCACCAACTCGGCCATGGCCGTGCTCGAGGGTGGCCAGCCCACCACCATCGTCAACGCCGAGGGCGACCGCACCACCCCGTCCGTTATCGGCTTCCGCGCCGACGGCGACCGCATCGTGGGCAAGGCCGCCAAGAACCAGGCCGTGACCAACCCCAAGA
>Cebus_capucinus_imitator_PRJNA485217_SSR118__coassemble_874_pt1 | contig 8957 bp, 8 predicted proteins | sample Cebus_capucinus_imitator_PRJNA485217_SSR118__metabat2_low_PE_003 | metagenome-assembled genome bin Cebus_capucinus_imitator_PRJNA485217_SSR118 | reverse complement strand
CCGACAAGCGGTGGGACGTCGTTAGCCGCATTGACTTGAGACCGTGCGACAGAGAGCTGTCTTCACCCTCCCCGTACATATCGAATCACAGTAGTCCGGCAACTCAATAGTCTCGAATCGACGCTCAGGCCGAGCACGCAAATTTGCCCATTGGATGATGCATTCTCTAGACGAACCGTCAGAAACAAGCTTACAGGTCGAGGATGTCCAGGGAGAGGATCTTTCCCGCCTCCACGTACATGCGCGCCATGGTGGCGCCGCGAAAGCCACGCGGATAGCTGGCAGAGCCAGGGTTCACCACGGTGCAGCCGCCAAGCTCCACCACCTTGGACACGTGGGTGTGCCCGCACACGGCAACGTCCACCGAGCCCACCGGCAGGTCCTCGCGATAGTGGGCCACGGCGAAGCTCAGGCCCTCGTACTCAAAACGGAGCAGGCGCACCACACCGGGGCCGTACTCCTGGTAGAAGTCGTTGTTGCCCAGCACGGCGCGCACCGGGGCGATCAGGCACAGGTGCTCGTAGTCGGGCTCGGAGGTGATGTCCCCCGCGTGGATGATGAGGTCGGCCCCCTCCAGCTGCGCCAGCAGCTCGGAGGAGAGGCGCCCATGGGTGTCGGAGATGATGTCGATGCGCTTGGCCGCGCCGGCTTCCACCGCCGCCACTAGAGGCTCAGCGCCTTCTTGAGCGGCACCACACGGCGGCGCGAGACGGGCACGCGGTCGTCAACGCCCACGATCCCCAGCTGGATGGCACCCGAGGGCACGGTCTCCACGTCCTCCACCACGGCAAGGTTCACGATGTAGCGCCTATGCACGCGGAAGAACCCGAAATCGGAGAGCTTGCTCTCGAACTGCGCCAGCGAGGTGGTAGAGAGGTAGCGGTCGTCCTCGGTGAAGATGCAGGAGTAGTCGTCCTTGGCCATGATGTAGCGGATCTGCTCCACGGGAATCAGCACTTTGCGGCCGCCCTTCTCCACGGGGATCCGCTCGATGGAGCTGGACTTGGTCTCGGGAACGGGCGGCTTAGCGCCAGCGGCCACCTTGTCGATGGCGTGCAGCAGGCGCTCCTCGTTCACGGGCTTCATCAGGTAGTCCACGGCGTCGACCTCGAAGGCCTCCAGCGCGTGGTCGGAGAACGCCGTCACGAACACCACGGCGGGCGGGTTCTTGAGCTTGCGCAGGGCCTCGGCCAGCTGCATACCCGAGGCGCCGGGCATGGAGATGTCCAGGAACACCACGTCGACACGGGTGCCCATGAGCATCTCGATGGCGGAGCGGACGCTCGAGGCCTCCATGATGGGGCCGATCTTGTCCGTGCCCTCCAGCATATAGCGCAATTCGGATCGCGCAGGCGCCTCGTCGTCGACGATCATCGCACGCAGCATACTGAGAAGTCCCTTCAACGCAAACCGTCCGTACCGGGCCGGAGGGCCCGCCGGTTTCCCATCGCATATTCTACCCCATGGGCGCGAGCCTACGAGAAGATGCTCCCACGCAAATCGAGGTGCAACGTGATGGTGGTGCCGCGCCCCAGCTCGGAGTCCACGCGCGCCTCGGAGCGCGGGCCATAGAAGCGGCTGATGCGCTCGTGGATGTTGCGCAGCGCCACGCCCGCGCCGCCGCCCTGCGGCTTGGTGATGTCGGCCGAGCCGGGCGCGTCGGAGAACAGGCGCGCGGCCGTCTTGGCCTCCATGCCCACGCCGTCGTCGGCCACCTCGATGTCCAGGGCGTCGTCGGCGAGCGCGCGCACGGACACGCGGATATGCAGCGGGCCCTCGTCGCGCATGGCGTGGCGCACGGCGTTCTCCACCAGCGGCTGGATCACGAAGGCGGGCACCAGCACGTCTTGCGCCTCGTCGTCGATGTCCATGGTCTCCACGATGCGGTCCTCGCCGAAGCGCGCCTTCTCGAAGGTCAGGTAGCGACGGATCTGCTCGATCTCGCGCTCGAGCGGGATGAGCGAGCCCGAGTTGTCCAGCGTGGCGCGGTAGAACGCCGCGAACTCGCGCAGCAGCTCGCGGGCGCGCAGGGGCTCCGTGCGGGTGAAGGCCGCGATGGTGTTCAGCGTGTTGAACAGGAAGTGCGGGTTGATCTGGGCCTGGAGCGCGCGCACCTCGGCCCGGGCCGTGAGCTCCTCCTGGTGCTCCAGCTCGTGGATAGCGAGCTGGGTGGAGATGAGCTCCGCGTAGCCGGCGGCAAGCGCGTACTGGGTGCGGTCGACGTCGCGCGCGCGGCGGAAGTAGAACTTGAGCGAGCCGATGGAGGTGCCGCTCACGGTGAGCGGGGCCACGATGCCCGCGGGGATCTCGATGGACTCGCCGCCCTCGCTGCGCGTGTACACGGCGCGGGTGAAGGACTGCACCAGCCCGTGCTGGATGGCGTAGTGCGTGGCCGGCGTGTGGATGTGCGAGCCGGGCGGGAAGTCGTCCGCGAGCTCGCCCACGCAGGCGAGCACCTGGTCGGTATCGGTCACGGCCACGGCCATGGCGTGCGTCTCGGGCAGCAGGCGGTGGCAGATGGCCTCGGCCGAGCGCGGGGTCAGGCCCTCGCGGATATCCTCGAGCATGTCCGAGGCCAGCGCGAGCGAGCGCTCGGTGTACTGGGAGCGCAAGGGGTCCGGGTTCATCACCAGGTACACGAAGATGGAAAGGAAGATGCACAAAAGTCCGCAGGCGAGCACCGTGGTCACGGGCTCCATGCCCATGGCCAGCGCGTAGATGAAGTACGAGATGAGCAGGACCGAGCAGGCGGCGGCGAGCAGGCGCAGCACGTTCAGCGCGGTGTCACCCCGCCGCGCGGTGTCCGTGTTGTGCCAGTCCCCGGCGGTCTTCTCGCTCATCGGCCCTCCAGCATGCCCTTCAGCTCGATATCGTTCCACAAGCCGTCCATGATAGTGGGCCAAAAGCTCTGCAGCTGCAAGTAGCGGTGCGCGTTGTCGCGGGCGTAGCGGCGCGCGTCGGCGCGGCCATGGCGCAGCACCTCCAGGTAGCCGGCGTGCTCGTGGGTGAGCAGGGTGCGGACGAGCGCCGTCTTGCGCACCCGCTCGTCGAGCTGGGAGGAGATCCACGGGCCGGGATAGGGCATGAGCGAGGCGGGGGTGACCGGGTTCAGGTCCTGGCGGCGCGCGGCGTAACCCAGCTTGGCGCGCTCGTAGTACCAGCGGTACACGTCCTGCATGAAGCGGCCGGAGCGGTCGGGCAGCTCGGGCGGCAGGTGCCTCACGGACCATTGGTTGTCGAACCACATGTCGAGCCCCACCAGGCGCAGGTTGAGCAGGTAGTCCAGGTCCTCGCCGCGGGTAATGTAGGGGTCGAAGGCCACGCGCATGAACGCGCGCGCCGAGAGCGCCATAAGGCCGCCGCACGCGTAGTTGGAGCGCGAGATGCGCGTGCCGGAGAGGGCCTTCCTCATCCAGCGGTTGAACTCGATGCGCTTGGTCCACCAGCGGTGGCAGATGCCGGCCTTGGTGGTGTCGGCCAAGGGCGAGCCCGCGGCGTCGTAGAAGTAGCCGGTCTTGGCGATGATGGGCAGGCGCTGGCGGGTCTCCTGGTTCAGGGCGTACAGGGCGCGCGACATGAAGTCGGCCCCCAGGACCACCTCGTCGTCGTCCAGGAAGACCACGGCGTCGTGCCCCAGGATCGAGGCCACGGCCAGGCCCATGTTGCGGATGGCGCCGTACCCGCGCAGCGAGACGGCCTCGCCCGACACGTGGGGCGCCAGGGCCGCCACGCGCTCGGCGACGCGCGCCGCCTCCACGTTGGTGACGGTGAGGATGTCGAGCTTGGGATGGCGCGCGGCGATGGCGTCGATGAACCGCGCCACGTCTCCCGTGGCCGAGAGCGGGCAGACCGCCAGGATGATGACGCGCGGCAGGTCGCGCACCTGCTCGAGTGAGTCCAGGCAGCGCGCGAGCTCGGGCGCGGAGGTGTTGAGGCTCGTGCTGTGGTCGTAGGCGCCCGGGGCATGGACATCCGCCGCGGCGCCCGCCCAGTAGGAGGGGATCACGATCGCGGGTCTCAAGAGTATCGCCCCTTTTCCGAACCTTGGGGCCGGATGGCGCCGGCCGCACGCTTGAGGAGTGCGAATGCACGCGCGGCCGGATGGCGATGCCAAAAGGCGTGAGCGACGCGCGCCCGCTTACTTGCTTGTACCCAGCTCCGGCTCCTGCTGCCGCGCGATGGGCGACTTGGCCAGCGAGCGGTAGAGCGGCAGGCCGAGCACGTACATGATAACCGCTTCGCCCGCGCCGGTGGTCACCAAACCGAACAGGTACATGGGCAGGTAGGCGCCGTCCAGGCTGATGCCCGTGAACGGGATGGTGTAGAAGCCGATGCCCTGCAGCAGCAACGGTAGGTAGGCCGGCACGATGAGCGCGTTGGCGAGCACCGGGCCGGCCAGCGCGACGAGCGGGTGCTTGCGCATTTTCCAGGTGAAGGCCGCGCCCGCGAGCGTGGCGAGCGAGCCGAAGAGCACGTCGAGCAGGCCGAGCATACCCGTGCCCGAGATCGCGATGCTGGCCACGTTGGCGATGATGCAGCCCAGGGTGAGGCCGGGCACGGCGGCCGGCGTGATGAGCGCGAGCGCGCACAGGGCCTCGGACACGCGGAACTGCACCGGGCCCCAGGCCAAGCTGCCCAAAAAGAGCAGTGCCACGAGGGTGCAGGCGGCGTAGGCCGCGGCGATCATGCCCACGCGGGCGACGTATTGGGTTCTCATGAGATCTTCCACCTTCTAACGAACGAGGGCTTTGCTGCTCGCCAGCAAAGCCCTCGGGGTACGCAAGGTGGTGGTCGCGACGGCGCCTTACGCGGCGGCGCCCTGCATGCGGGAGAGCTTTACTAGCATGACGAGACCCACGATGAGGAGAATCCCGATGGAAAGCACTCCTAAAGAAGGATTCCCCGTGAGAGACGTCACCACGGATACTAGCAGAGTTCCCATGACGGAGGCGTAGCGGCCGAAGATATCGAAGAAGCCGTAATACTCGTTGGCGCGCTCCTTGGGCACGAGCTTGCCGAAGTAGCTGCGCGAGAGCGCCTGGATGCCGCCCTGGAACAGGCCCACCAGCACGGCCAGGATCCAGAACTCGATGGCCGTCTGGAGGAAGAGAGCGGCGAAGATCACGATGCCCACGTAGGCCACCACGGCGGCGATGATCATCTTGAGCGTGCCGAAGCGCCCGGCGAGCCGCCCGTAGGCGATGGCCGAGGGAAAGGCCACGAACTGCGTCACGAGCAGGGCCAGCACGAGCTGCGTGGAGTCGATGCCCAGGGCCGCGCCGTAGCTGGTGGCCATGGAGATGACGGTGTGCACGCCGTCGATGTAGAAGAAGAACGCCAGCATGTAGATGATGAGCACGCGGTCGCGGGCGATGGTACGCATGGTGGCGACGAGGCCGCGGAACGTGCCGGCCGCGATCTTGCCGAGCGTCTCGCCGGGCTGGCGCTCCTTACCGAAGCGCTGCTTATAGGTGCGGATGAGCGGCAGGGTGAAGGCGAGCCACCACGCGCCGGTGATGACGAAGGTCATGCGCGTGCAGAACATGGTGTCGAGCCCGAGCGAGGGGCCGCCCAGCACGAGCGCCAGGCACACCAGGAACGGCACGGTGGAGCCCACGTAGCCCCAGGCGTAGCCGGAACTGGACACGGCGTCCATGCGCTCGTCGGTGGTGACGTCGGTGAGCATGGCGTCGTAGAAGGTCATGGACGAGTTGAGGCCGATGGTGCACAGCACGTAGAGCACCAGGAAGAGCATGGCCCCCATGGGCAGGGCCTGAGCCAGGCAGAGCACCAGGCCGGTCAGGAAGAACCCGATGAAGAACTTGATCTTGTTGCCCGCGTAGTCGGCGAGCGAGCCGAGCACCGGCATGAGCAGCGCCACCACGAGCGAGGCGATGGTCTGCGCGTTGGCCCAGGCCGACACGAGCCCCGCCGAGGTGGAGGCGGACTCCGCGCTGGCCAGCGCGTTGAAGTAGATCGGCACGATGGAGGTGTTCAGCAGCACGAGCGCCGAGTTGCCCACGTCGTACATGACCCAGTTGCGCTCCAGCTTGGTGTATTTCATCGGTCTCCCCTCGAAAACGGCATCGTTCCCATGGTACGCCAGAAAGGGTCGGGACAGATGTAAGCTTTCGGACAGGTATGGGGCGGGCGTCGCCGCACTAGGCGGAGAGCGCCCACAGGTTGCTCGTCTGGGAGAGGATCTGGCCGAGCGGCCAGCGCTTGAGGCTGTTGTAGGCGCTGTTGGGGTCGTGCAGGATCGCGAGACCGTCCTCGTCCAAGCCCTCGATCACCATGTAGTGGCCCACCGTGGTGAAGTCGCCGGGCTCCACGTTCACGACCACGTACGCGCCGCCCTCCAGGGCGGAGGCCACCATGTCGCGGTCGATCCACAGCTCGCGGCTGTAGAGCCCAAGACCTGCGGCGCCGTCCGTCATGAGGCGCCAGGCGGTCATGCCCTGCTCCACGTAGCCGCCGGCGGTGCTGTAGTCGGCCATGGCGGCCGGGTCCATGGAGGTGTCGCCGGTGAGCGCGATGTAGACCATGGAGATGCAGGTAGGGCCACAGCCGCTCGTGGCCACGTCGTCGTTGCCGTAGGCGTGCGAGGCCCAGGCGGCATCGGTCTGGTAGAGGTAGGGCAGGCTGCCGCGCGCCCAGAGCTTTCGGGGCGTGGCGGGGATGCCGGGGGCCTCGCCGGTCCAGGCAACCGAGGCGCTGTGCGCCGTGGGCGCGGAGTCCCCGGGCGCCAGGAAGGCGCAGGCGAGGAGGATCCCCGCCGCGAGCACGACGGCCGCGGCGAGGGCCATGATGCGGCGGCTGGGCCGGCGGCGGCCGGCGCCAGGCGCGGCGGCGCGCGCCGGAGGGGAGGTGCGGGCCGGGTGGGAGGCGCGGGCCGGCCGCGCGGGGGCGGGGCGGCGGCCATCGGGACGCGAGGGACGGGTGGAGGCGGCGTGGCCCTGAGCCCCATTCCGGGCGGGACGGCCCGCGGCAACGCGGCCCGCGGCGGAGCGGCCCCGAGCCCCATTCCGGGCGGGACGGCCCGAGGCAACGCGGCCCGCGGCGGCGCGGCCCTCTCCCCCATCGCGCGTCGAGCGGGACGTCGACCCGCCCGACGCGGCGCGGCGCGGCGTCGGCTTGGCCGGCGGCGCGGCAGGCTCGCGCGGACCCGCCGGGCGGAGCCGCCCGTCACGTTGCGGCAGCACCTCGGCCGCCCCTCGCCTCTCCCGCGCCATGGCTCGCCTCCCCGGCTACTCCTCGGCGTCGTACTCCTCGGTGGCGTCGAGCGGGCGCCCCGAGTAGTTCACGTGCCCGGTGATGGCCGCGGCGTCGTCCCCGCCGATGAAGCGGGCGGCCGCCTGCGCGTAATCGTCCAGCGCGCGGTCGAACACCTCGGGGAAGCTCTCGCGCGACACGTCGTGCGTGAAGGGGTTCTCCCAGGCCAGGCAGCCCATGTTGCCCGTGCGCGCCGGTGGCTCGCACGTCACCGGGTGCGCCAGCGCCCCCAGCAGCGAGTAGTTGCCGGCAAGCCCCTCGAGACCGGCCAGCGCGCGCGAGACGGGCGCCCCCGCCGGCTCGATGGCTCGGTAGACGAGCTGCATGTTCGCCACGGCGCCGCCGTACTCGGAAGCGCCCACGTCGAGCCCGTACACGCCGTGCGCCACGTAGCTCATGAGGGTGCCCGCGATCTTGGCCACGCGGTCCGTGATCACGAGCTCGCCGGCCGGCGGGTACTCCGCCACCGTGGCGCCCCCGCGCTTGAGCTGGAGCATCAGCACGTCGAGGTCGCTCTCGATCACCGCGTGCACCTTGCCACCGGCATCCGCCAGCGCGGGGTCCGTCTCCTGGATACCCCATTGCTGGGAGTAGACGAAGGGATGCGCGTTTCGGTCGAGCACGTAGTGCGAGAGCAGGCCGAGCGCGAAGGCCCGCCCGCAGCTCACGTCGCGCGGGGTGAGGCGGCTCACGCCGTCGCGCAGGCAGGCGAGCTGGCGCGAAACGCGGCCGCTGTGCATCACGTGGCCGAGCCGCATGCAGGCGGCCACGTGCGGCGTGGAGAAGCGGAAGAAGAAGGGGTCGGGCCCCTGGTTGGCGATGAGGAAGGCGATACGGTCCTCGTCGCCCTCGATCAGGCCGGCGGGCAAGCGCTCGATGCTCTCCTCGCCGAACAGGTGATGGGTGATAAGCGCGGGCATGGGTATCCTTTCACGCGGCATTTCCTCCCATTATGCCCACTCGGCCGGGCACGCGGGGCGGCGCGTGCAAAATAGCCGCGGATGCGGGGCGGGCGCCGCGAGGTCCGGAGCGTGCGGAGAATCTGCCCGCACGGCGTTTATCCTGGTCGAAATTTGGCCAGGATACGCAGATTAACAGGCGGAATTGGAGGCTCGGCTGCCTCGTGAGTCGCTCGATCGAAATCCGCCCGCCGGAGCGTCTATCCTGGCCGATCTTCGCGCGGTTTACGCGCTGAGAGGGGCGGATTCGGGCGAAGGCCGCGCCTCAGCCGGAATCCGCCTGCCCCAGTGCGTATCCGGGGCCGATTCGGCGCCTTTTGCGCGCTGGGGCGGGCGGATCCGGGGGCAGTCCCGCCTTTGGGGACATTTGCCGGTCGCAGCGTCTATCCGGGCCCTATATCCACCGGGATACGCAACCGGGCGGGAGGATTTGGAGGCCGGGAGCCCTCAGCCGGAATCCGCCTGCCCCAGTGCGTATCCGGGGCCGATTCGGCGCCTTTTGCGCGCCGGGGCGGGCGGATCCGGGGGCAGTCCCGCCTTTGGGGACATTCGCCGGGCGCAGCGCCTATCCGGGCCCTATATCCACCGGGATACGCAACCGGGCGGGCGGATTCCCCGGCGAGGCGCACGCCTGCCGGAATCCGCCCGCCCCGGCGCCTATCGGGGGCCGGCCGCGGACGGGGCATGCCCCCGGCGCCTCCCCCGGAACGCGAAGGCGCCCCCGTC
>Cebus_capucinus_imitator_PRJNA485217_SSR118__coassemble_831_pt1 | contig 9345 bp, 5 predicted proteins | sample Cebus_capucinus_imitator_PRJNA485217_SSR118__metabat2_low_PE_003 | metagenome-assembled genome bin Cebus_capucinus_imitator_PRJNA485217_SSR118 | reverse complement strand
CGGCCACCCTGCCCTCGACCGCCATCTCGCTCGACGCGCCCCGCGCCGCCATGGAGACGGTGCTCATGGCCAAGAACCGCGAGCTCATGGACACGCTGAGCCTCATCGACGAGAAGAGCCTCGTCGATGCCGTGCACCTGATGGAGCGCGCCAGCTCCATCGAGTTCGCCGCGGTGGGCAACTCGATCCCCGCGGCGCTCTCGGGCTCCTTCCTGATGGCCCAGCTGGGCCTGCGCTCGCATTGCGCGCCCACGACCGAGGCCATGATGCTCTCGTCGCTCTCCCTCACCTCGCACGACGTCTTGGTGTTCATCTCCAAGTCGGGCCACTCCAAGCGCTTGAACACCATGATGGACAACGCGCTGGATGCCGACGCTTCCACCATCGTAATCACCAACACGCCCGACTCGCCCTTGGCGCGGCGGGCCACCTGCGTGCTGCATGCCGCCACGCGCGACAAGATGCTCAACGTTGATCTGCCCTTCTCGCATAACTCGATCAACTACATCATCGAGGTGCTCTTCTTGCTACTGTGCAGCGACGCCTCGAACTTCCGGGCGCACGCGGACCTGCAGTGGAAGCTTTTGGGCGAGGACAAGGGCGTGGAGAACGAGGTCTTCTAGTTCCGCCGACCGGCTTATGTTCCGCTCCTCCCCCATGAAGGAAATGCGATGCCCCCGGGCGCGCCCACATAGCCTTTACAAGTGCACGGTATCATGGGCCGTTGCCTGCGTAAGGCCTATGTAAACTGCTACCGACCTGCATGGAGGAGTCGTTCATGCTCGTTGCCGCCATCTCCGCCCTCGGCCTCGCCGCCTCCCTTGCGCTCTGCGTCCGCGCAGTGCGCTCCGCTCGCGCCGCGGACGATACGGTCCCGCCCTCGGCCATCGCCTGGGCCGTTGCCTTCATGCTGATCCAGGGCTTCGTCTGCGTATGGGCCGCCCTGGGCCTCGTGGCTCAGGACTTCCTGGCCGTCCTCGTGCTCAGCCTTGTGCTCACGGGCTGCGCATGGGCGAGCGCGTCCCGCCCGCGGGTGGCGGCCCGCCTGCTGGCCCTCAAGACGCCGCGCCGCGGCAAGCCGGTGCGGCCCCTCGTCGCCGGCACGCTCGCCATCGTGGCCGCCAGCGCCTTCGCCGTGCTGGGCCTGGAGATCCCCTCCAACCACGACCTCACGTGGATGTACCCGCTGTGCCTTCTGCTCGAGTGGTTCATCGTGCTTTTGCCCATGCTCGCGCTGCACTTCATCTCCCAGCGCCGCGGCGCCGCCCCGGCCGTGCTGGCGGTCCTGCTGCACATCTTGGGCATCGCCGAGTACTTCGTGATCACCTTCAAGTCCATGCCCATCCAGCCCGGCGACCTGTCCGCGCTGGGCACGGCCATGGCCGTGTCTTCGGGCTACGTGTACCGCTTGGGCGAGTTCTGCCTGTACGGTATGGCCTTCGCCGCCGTCTCCCTCATGCTTTGCCAGCTCTCGGTCATCTGGCGGCCCGAGGTCCGGCCCGGCGACGCCACGGTGCGCGGTCGCCGCATGGTGAACCTGCTCGTGGGCCTGGCGTGCTTGGCCGGCCTCACCGCCCACGTGACGCTCATCGACTACTACAACACCCTGTACGTGCAGGTCTACACCTGGCGTCCGTTGGAGAGCTACTACCGCGAGGGGTTCCTTCCCTGCTTTATCTCCTCTGCCCAGACGATCATCCCGCGCAAGCCGCAGGACTACAGCGAGGCGTCCGCTCAGAAGCTCATGGACGAGTACGCCGCAGACTACGACGCATCCGAGGGCGCGAGCGAGGCCCGCTCGCAGGCGAGCGCCCAGTTCGACGAGGAGAAGCCCACGGTCATCGCCATCATGAACGAGACCTTCTCCGACCTCTCCATCTACCAGAACCTGCATGCCAACTACCAGGGGCCGCAGTTCTTCAAGAGCCTCTCTGACTGCCTGCAGCGCGGCACGCTCTACGTGAGCGCCTACGGCGGCGGCACGGCCAACACCGAGTTCGAGTTCCTCACCGGCAACTCCATGGCCTACCTGGGCTCAGGCGTGTACCCCTACACCATCTACGACGTGTCCGAGACGGAGAACCTGGCGGCGCAGTTCAAGTCGCTCGGCTACACCACCACGGCCATGCACCCCAACCATGCCACCAACTGGAACCGCGAGAACGTGTACGGCCAGTTCGGCTTCGACCAGTTCCTCTCCATCGACGACTTCCAGGACGCCGATCGCCTGCGCGGCATGGTGACCGACCAGGCCACCTACGACAAGATCCTGCAGCTGCTGGAGGAGAACGAGGATCCGCAGTTCATCTTCGACGTGACGATGCAGAACCATTCCGGCTACGACACGGGGTTGCTGCCGGCCGAGTTGCAGGAGCAGTACTACATCGACGGCATCAGCGACCCCGAGGTGAACGAGTACCTCTCGCTCATCCACCAGTCCGATGAGGCGCTCCAGTACTTCATCAACGCGCTGCGCCAGCTGGACCGCAAGGTGGTGGTGGTGTTCTTCGGCGACCACCAGCCGTTCTTCCCCGATCGCTACAACACGCAGTGGTTCACCGACGAGGACGCCGCGACGCACGCCGAGCGCCTGTGGCAGACGAACTACATCATCTGGGCGAACTACGACGTGGCCGGTCGCAACCAGGGCAGCGACGTGGACGACATCTCCACCAACTACCTGGCCTCGGAGCTGATGGACCTGATCGGCGCGCCGCTCACCGACTACCAGAAGGCCCAGCAGTCCCTGCGCGCGGTGATGCCGGCCATCAACGCCACGGGCTTCGAGGACAGGGACCTACGGTGGTACCTCTCGAGTGCCGCCGTGGACGATTCCACCGATGCCGATACGCGTCGGGCGCGGCAGGATCTGCAGACCATGCAGTACTACAAGCTGTTCGGTGACGGCAAGGACATCTTCACCAAGGCGCTGCAGGGGGCAGCCAACGAGACGGACCCCAATTTGGCGCCGGGAACCACCAAGATCAAGTAGCGCGACGCGCCGCGGGAGGAGCCTTCCGCGGCGCGCCGTGACATTTGGCGCACCGCGCGGTGCCGGGCGGGTGCAGGCTGGTGGCCGAATGGCTATAATCTCCCGTGCAACTATTGGCCGCATGAAGGAGATTGCCTGCAATGGCCGAAAAAACCGCTGGTAAGACCGCCCGGACCGATTCACATACCATCCCGGTGAGCCTGGGGGCCATGCTCGTGGCGCTGGGCGTGGTCTACGGCGATATCGGTACCAGCCCCATGTACGTCACCAAGGCCATCATCGCGGGCAACGGCGGCATCGGCACGGTCAACGAGGAACTCGTGCTCGGCTCGCTCTCTCTCGTGATCTGGACCATCACGCTGCTCACCACGCTCAAGTACGTGATCATCGCGCTGCGCGCCGACAACCACGGCGAGGGCGGCGTCTTCGCCCTGTACAGCATCGTGCGCCGCATCGGCAAATGGCTCATCGTGCCCGCCATGCTCGGCGGCGCGGCGCTCTTGGCCGACGGCATCCTCACCCCGGCGGTGACCATCACCACCGCGGTGGAGGGCCTGCGGACCATTCCCGCCGTGTACGCGCTCATCGGGGACGATCAGACCAAGGTCATCGTCATCACGCTCGCCATCATCTGCATCCTGTTCGCGGTGCAGCATGCCGGCACCTCCAAGATCGGCAAGGTCTTTGGGCCGGTCATGACGTTGTGGTTCTGCTTTTTGGGCGTCTGCGGCATCGTCAACCTCACCCAGGACCTCACCGTGCTGCGCGCCTTCGACCCGCTGCGCGGCATCGCGTTCCTCGTGAGCCCGCACAACCATGCCGGCTTCATGATCTTGGGCAGCTGCTTTCTGGCCACCACGGGTGCCGAGGCCCTCTACTCCGACATGGGCCACGTGGGCCGCGGCAACATCTACGGTACCTGGCCGTTCGTGAAGGTCTGCCTCATCTGCAACTACCTGGGCCAGGGCGCGTGGCTGCTCGCCAACGCGCACAACCCCGAGCTCGCCGCCATCACGGACATCAACCCGTTCTTCCAGATGCTTCCCGGCATGGTGCGCCCCTTCGCCGTGGCGCTCTCCACCGGTGCGGCCATCATCGCCTCCCAGGCGCTCATCACCAGCTCCTTCTCACTGGTGTCCGAGGCCAGCCGTCTGGACCTCATGCCGCACATGCAGGGCTTCTACCCGGCCGAGACCAAGGGCCAGGTGTACATCCCCATGGTGAACAACGTGCTGTGGGTGGGCTGCGTCTTCGTGGTGCTGCTGTTCCGGACCTCGGCCAACATGGAGAACGCCTACGGCTTGGCCATCACGGCGGCCATGCTCTGCGACACGCTGCTGCTGTCCATCTACCTCAACCGCGTGCGCAAGCTCAAGGTGGCGCCGTGGGTGTTCTTCCTGTTTTTCCTGGCGCTCGAGGGCTGCTTCATGCTGTCCTCCCTCACCAAGTTCTTCCACGGCGGCTACTTCGTGGTGATCGTGGCCGGGCTTATCCTGGGCATCATGGTGAGCTGGTACTACGGCTCGGGTGTGGAGCGCCGCCAGGCCACGCTGCTGCCGGTGCGAAGCTACCTGGACCAGCTCGACCGCCTGCGCCGCGACGAGGCCTACGACATGGTGGCCGACAACCTCATCTACCTCACCAACTCCAAGAACACCGACTACCTTGACCGCGACATCCTCTATTCGATCCTGGACAAGCACCCCAAGCGCGCCCAGGCGTACTGGTTCATCAACATCGAGGTCATGGACGAGCCGGGGACCTACGCCTACTCGGTGGAGAACTTCGGCACCGATTACGTGTTCCGCGTGCATCTGTACCTGGGCTACAAGATCAACCAGCGCGTGAACGCCTACCTACGCCAGATCGTGTCCGACCTGTCCGCGAGCGGCGAGTTGCCCGCGCAGGTGCACGACTACTCGATCTACAAGAAGCCGGGCATCATCGGCTCGTTCAAGTTCGTGATGGTGCGCAAGACCCTGGCGCCGGAGAGCGACGTGGACACGCGCGACCGCACGGCCATCGCCATCAAGTACGCGATCCGCCGCGCCGCCGGCTCGCCGGTGCGCTGGTACGGCCTGGAGAACTCCAACGTGATCTACGAGTACGTTCCGCTGTTCACCAAGTTCAAGTCCGTGAACAAGCTGACCCGTATCGAGCCCGACGCCCGGCCATAACTCGGGCGCTCGAAAGGTTGCTCGAAGGGCCCCCTCTATCATCCCGTGCTCAAGCAGTCGCTATGAGCGGAACTGCGCGCGGGACGATAGAGGGGGCCCTTTGCCATCTTTTATGGGCTGCGTTAGGCTCGACGGACTCGGTAGCAGTGGTGGATCTTCTTGTTGCGGGAAAAGTCCTCGGGGATGGTCTGGGCCGTGATGTCCGTGAGGTCCACGCCCGCCTCGGCCAGCGCCGCCAGGTCGGGGCGGAAGCCGCGCAGGTTGCAGCTGAAGACGGCCTCGCCGCCGGGGGCCAGCAGCGCCGCCACGCCCGTGAGGAGCTCGACGTGGTCACGCTGCACGTCCCAGGTGCGCTGGCCCATCTTGGTCGAGTTCGAGAAGGTGGGCGGATCGCAGAAGATGAGGTCCCAGCGGTTGCCCGTGCGGCGCTGGTCAGAGATCCAGCGCATCACGTCGTCGCGCACGAAGTGATGCGCGCCGCCGGAGTGCCCGCTGAGCGCCATGTTGCGCTCCGCCCAGTCCAGATAGGTGTTGGAGAGGTCCACCGTCACCGTCTCGGCCGCGCCGCCGTCCGCGGCGTAGCAGGTGGCCGTGCCCGTGTAGGCGAAGAGGTTGAGGAAGCGGCAGCCGGGACGCTCGCGCACCAAGTCGCGCACCATGCCGCGCGTCACGCGGTGGTCCAGGAAGATACCGGTGTCCAGGTAATCGTTGAAGTTGACCTCGAAGGTGAGGCCGCCTTCGCGAATGAGCGGGTTGGAGTTGACCGCGCTCGCCCCCTCGCGTCGGCCGTATTGCGAGCCGCCGCGCGAGTGGGTGCGGGCGCGGGCAAAGACGTGCTCGGGCTCCACGTCAAGGATGCGCGGGGCCAGGGCCAGCATGTCGAGCAGGCGCGCCTGCGCGAGCTCGGGGTCCACGGTCTTGGGCGCGGCGTACTCGGCCACCACGAGCCATCGGCCGGGCGTGGCCTCGGCGCCCTCGTACAGGTCGATGGCGGCGGCGTAGTCGGGCAGGTCGGCGTCGTAGACGCGGTAGCAGGTCACGCCCGCGCGCCGCGACCACTTGCGCAGGCGGCGGGCGTTCTTCTTGAGACGGTTGGCGAACTGCTCGGCCTCGGGCATGAGGACGGGTACGGGCTTGCCCTGCCCCACGTCCACGCGCGCGGCCGGCTTGACCTCGTCTGCGGCCCCGGAGCCGCGGCGGGCGGCGGTGTCGCGGGCTGCCTTGGGGGAGCGGTTGGCGCCCGCCGCGGCGCCCTCGACCGCCTGCGCCCCGGCGGGCCAGGCGAGGATGCGGGCCTCCTCGTTGCCCGGGCGCACGGCGATGCTCGACGCGGGCGGGCAGGCCATGGCGCGGGCCATGAGGCCCGTGCGGTCGAGCGCGGCCACGGCGGAGCCGGCCAGGGCGGGCAGGCGCCTGACCTGGTTAAAGATGCCCAGATACGCCTGCATGCCGGTAAAGGAGAGCTCTCCGGCGTCCGCCACGATGAAGGCGCGGGTGCCGGCCTCGCCCGAGGCGCCCGCCTTCGCGAGCGCGCCCCCCGCCGCCGCGGCCAGCGCCCCGGCCTCTGCCGGCGCCGTGGTGACGAAGGGGGAGAGGCCCGTGCTGGCGATCACGCGCTCGCCGAAGGCCGCGGCACGCGGGTCCGCGTCGCAGGCCACGATGCTGCCCAGGGGACGGTCCTCGGCCGCTTGCGCGCGGCGCTCCGCTTCGGCCACGGCCTCGCCCCACGCGGCGGCGTCGTGCTCGAGCCACGCCTCGAACCCCCAGTGGCGGCGGGTGAGCCCCGGGGCCTCGTCGGCCAGCATGTGCGCGGCCTCCACGGTCACGCCGCCGCCGGCGAGGACGGGGTCCACGAGCACGGTGCGCATGCCCGGGGCCGCCTCCCCCGCGCCGACCCCATCGCCCTCAGCGCGCGTCTTCGCGAGCTCGCGGCATGCCTCGCCCCAGCCGGCCTCCTCCAGAAGCAGCGCGGCGTAGTCCGGGCGCAGGAAGTGCGCCGCGGCGCCGGGCCTGGTGGCCATGCGCGGCATGCGGCGGAAGAGCGGCTCGCCGGAGAGGTCCAGCGAGACGGTTACGCGCTCGCCGCGCAGGGCCACGGAGATGCGCGCGTCGGGGCGGTCGAGGTCCACGTCGGCGCGGGCGCCCGTCTCGTCGGCCAGGCGGTCGCAGAGGGCGTCTTTGGCCTTGAGCGCGGTGAAGTGCGTGTTGCGCAGCTCGGGGGTGGTGCCGCGCGCGGTCACGGCGATGGTGGCCCCGCGGCGCAGGATGCGTTCCCAGGGCATGGCGTAGACGCCCTCGTAGAGCTCCTCGGCGTAGAGTGCGTCGAAGCGCGCGAGCACCACGGTGACGCGGCTTGCCAAGCGGCTCCACAGGCAGGCGCGCTCGCCGTCGATGGCGCCGCCGGCAAAGGCCACGCGGCCCTTGAGCGGGCGGACGCGCCAGGCGCCGATGGCGCGCAGCTCGCGGGCGAGTGCGGCCTCGAAGCCCTCGGGGCAGCTCGCGAAGAACTCGAATACGGGCGCGGCCGGGTCGTGCGCGGACGTGCGGGTGCGACGATGCGTCATGGGAACCTCTTCTGTCAGATGAATGCGGCTCCATTATCCCAAAAGAGACAGGATGACGACCGTAAACGGTCGATTTGGGGCGGCGAACGGTTTGGCGGCTTAGAACATGATTGTTCGGCCAAATATACGGACGTTATGATATTCTTCGTGTTGTCAAATAAGGAGGCTTGGTGGAGAGGCTGCAACCGGCGGTCTCCGAGCGCTCCGATGAAGGCAAGGAGGACGTAAATGTACGTGACGCTGCGTGAGGTTCTGGCCGAGGCGAGCGCGCTCAACATGGCGATCGGTGCTTTCAACACGCACAACCTCGAGATGACCCCCGCCATCATCAAGGCTGCCGCCAAGCAGAAGACCCCGGTCATCATCCAGACCAGCGAGGGTACCGCGAGCTACGTTGGTCATCGCAACCTGGTTGCCATCTGCAAGTCCATGGCCGACGAGTACGGCGTGAACGTCGTTCTGCACCTGGATCATGCCAAGGACTTCGACGAGATTCGCAAGGCCGTCGACGCCGGTTACAGCTCCATCATGTATGACGGCTCCGCCCTGCCTTTCAAGGAGAACATCCTGGGTACCAAGCGCGTTGTCGACTACGCCAAGAACGCCGGCGCCTCCGTTGAGGGCGAGCTGGGTACCGTGGGCGGCACCGAGGACGGTATCGCCGTGGCCCAGGCTGACGTCCATTACACCGATCCGGAGCAGGCGGTTGAGTTTATCCGCGAGACCGGCATCGATGCCCTTGCCGTCGCCATCGGTACCAATCACGGCCAGTACAAGTCCAAGACCAACATCTCCTTCGAGCAGCTCGAGAAGATCCGCGATGCCGTTGACGGCTTCCCGCTGGTCATCCATGGCGGCACCGGCGTTTCCGACAAGGACGTCCACCGCGTCATCGACCTGGGCATCCGCAAGTTCAACGTGGGCACCGATCTGCTCGTGAACTGGAATGTCGCCTCCAAGAATGCCTATAACGAGCGCAAGGAGAACGCCTCCAACCGCAACATGGTCATCCCCGCCCTCGGGGCTGTGACCGAGGTAGTGGAGCACCGCATCTCCCTGTTCAAGAACATCGCCTAGGGGTAGCGAGCTATGAAGATCGCCGACATGCTCAAGCGCGAGAACGTCTCGATCGTCTCGTCCGTCGAGACGTGGGAGGACGCCATCCGCCTTGCGGTGAAGCCGCTCGCCGAGGGCGGATACGTTGAGCCGCGCTACGCTGATGAGATCATCCGCGCCACCAACGAGATGGGTCCCTACTATGTGCTGACCGAGGAGGTGGCCCTTATCCACGGTCGCCCCGAGGATGGCGCCATCAAGGGCCAGCTCGCCGTGACGCTCCTGCGCGAGCCCATCCGCTTCGAAGAGGATGGCTTCGACGTTCGCTTGCTGGTGACGCTCGCCGCCGAGGACGCCAACTCGCACATCGACGCCATGCGCGTCCTGGCAAGCATCTTCATGGACCAGGACAAGATCGACGAGATCGTGGCCATGGAGACTGCCGACGAGGTCTTTCAGGCCTTCCTGGATGGTGCCGAGGCCTAGGGCCCCGCGCACCGTCCCGCAAACGGAATCAACCGCCGGGCATCCAGGGGGTTGCTCGGCGGAGCGTTCA
>Cebus_capucinus_imitator_PRJNA485217_SSR118__coassemble_808_pt1 | contig 9613 bp, 5 predicted proteins | sample Cebus_capucinus_imitator_PRJNA485217_SSR118__metabat2_low_PE_003 | metagenome-assembled genome bin Cebus_capucinus_imitator_PRJNA485217_SSR118 | reverse complement strand
CCGGCACCGTGCCCGAGGACCTCGAGGGCATCGCGCTGCCCTCGCAGGCGTTCGACGCGCCCACCGAGGGCATGGCGGACCCCGTGGCCTTCATGTACCAGGGCGGCTACCTCACCATCAAGGGCTACGACCCCCGTTTTGAGGCCTACACGCTGGGCATCCCCAACCGAGAGGTCGAGCAGGGGCTCTTCGATGCGCTCCTGCCCGCCGTGACGGGGACGACGCCGGTCGCGACCGGCGGCATGCTCACCCGGCTCTCCATGGCGATCGCGGCGGACGACATGGACGCCGCGCTCGCGCTGCTCCGATCCTTCCTCGCCTCGATCCCCTACGACCTCGCGCCCAGGCGAGAGAAGGACTTCCAGGCGGTCCTCTACCTGGTGCTCAAGCTCATCGGCGCGCACATCGAGACCGAGGTCCGCACCTCCGCCGGCCGCGTGGACGCCGTCGTCCGCGGCGACCGAAGTCTCTACGTGGTCGAGCTCAAGTACCGCCGGGCGGGGGAGGCCTCGCCCACCTCGGCCGACGCGCTGGCCCAGATCGACTCGCGCGGCTACGCCCTGGCCTGGCAGGCGGACGGCACGCCCGTGGTCAAGGTGGGCGCCTGCTACTCCGAGGACGCCCGCACCCTGGACGAGGACTGGGTTATCCAGGAGGCCTAAAGAGGGCCAGGCCCTTCGTCCAGGACCTCGCTCTCAAAGCGTAGGGACCGGTACTCGAGGATTCCCAACTTGTAGTCGTAGAAGGCGTCGATGGGCCCACAGTAGATCGCACGGTCGAGGGGCAGTTCTCGCATGACCGTACGTTCCAGGTCAATTTGAGACAGGCGGCTAGGCTTAGGCGGAGATGATTATGTCATACAGATAAACCTTATCGTCATGACAGAAATAATTATCTCCTTCAGCGAAAGTGGTGGCCTGGAAAACATCGGGCTAGGGGAGAGCATTGATGTGATGTGCTCAAGCTCGGGGTCTAAACTGATGCCTTTATGTTGACGCGGTGGGAAAAGATGTCCCGCGCAAGCAAAAATGTCCCATGGGCTCGACCAGCGATAATGTCCCATGGCCCATGATGGCGCCGAGGAGGTTCCGACATGGGGAAGGGGGACAAAGCGCTGGCGCTGGAGCCGCTAGGGCGCAAGGAAGGCGGCGGGGCGCTGGCGTGCGTGGCGATAGGCGACGGGACCGGCTACGGGCGAAAGCAGCTCGGGTGCCTCGCCTCCGAGACAGGGGGAGGCGCGGACGACGCAGACCTGCCCGCCCGCGGGAGCATGGGCCGCGTGCCCGCCAACGCCGTGGCGGACGCCGAGGAGGCGTACCCGCGCAGGCTCGAGGAGCCATACCCCTCGATCGCGATCGCACGGTTTTTTTTGGTGTAGCATCTTTGTTCGAAAGGGGCTTTTGAAAGGGGATTTCTATGTCGCGCTTGAAGGTTGCCGTTGCGATGTTTATGACGGGGCTGCTGTGTTGGATGCCGGTCATGCAGCCGATTGCCGCCTATGCGGATGTGATGGGGCTTCCGACTGTCACAGAGGATGTCGTGTCTGAGGAGGAAGATGCCGCATCGGTCGACGATTCCGCTACCGATGTGGCGGCACCTGATGGGGAGACGGCTGTTGAAGATTCGGCTGACGATTCTGGAGAGGAGCTACTGGAGGAGGCTGGTGCATCCACTCAAGCTACGCCGACGGACGAAGCTACCGCTCCCCAAGAGGAGGCATCCGATAGCGCATCCGCTGGTGCAAGCGCCGTCAACCCCTACGACGGTTTCCATGGCAATTCATGGCGCTATGCGGACGGCCGGCTTCGTAGCGATTTGGAAAACGATGGCATTTCCCTCTTCTCAAACGAGCGCCCTGCCGATGTGACGGGATGGGGCATCGACGTTAGCTACGGCAACGGGCGCATCGACTGGGCTCAGGTGAAGGCTGCCGGCGTTGAATTTGCGATTCTGCGTCTGGGATACGGTACAGGGGGCGACGATAGCCAGTTCGCGGCGAACGTCTCTGGATGCAGGCAGCAGGGCATTCCCTTCGGCGTGTACCTTTATAGCTACGCTTGGGATGCGGAGACGGCGCGGAGCGAGGCGCAGTGGGCGCTTGAGGTGCTGCGCCAGAACGGCATCTCTCCGAGCGATTTGTCCCTTCCTGTTTACTATGACCTTGAGAACCAAAATCCAGCCAACGGCTTGCCAAGCGGTGTAGATGGAAACGGCCAGTACCACGACATCACGGGTGGTTCGTCCGTTTTTGCCGCAATGGGCAGCGCGTTCTGCAATACCGTGCAGGCTGCCGGATACGATGCCGGCGTATATGCCAACCTCAACTGGTGGAATAACTATCTGAACGACCCCGTGTTCAACTCATGGGATCGTTGGGTGGCTCAGTACTATACGTCGTGCGAGTACCAGGGCGAGTACAGCCTGTGGCAGTATTCGAGCAAAGGCACCGTACCGGGCATCAGCGGGTATGTCGATGTAAACTACGCATATGACTCCCGTTTTGCAAAGCCGGATACAAGTGGTGTTGACCTTGTCTCTGTGGACGACGGAGGGAAATTCGATATTTCTGTTCAGGGATTTGGAGAACAGCCGTCTAATTCCGCCCTGGCAATTACCGCTCCATCGGGTGATACAAAGTGGTACCAACTGTACAAGCAAGGTGACGGTTCTTGGACAACGCAGGTTGATTTGGCTGCGGATTTTGGGCGGTGGGGCACTTATACGGTGACTGCCCATTCTACGTTTGGATTTTATACCTACGCCATAGCATCTTCCAAGCTACAGATGGAAAAGCCTTCGCCTGGTCTTTCTGCGGAGGTGGTGAACGGGGAACTTCACATCGCAACCGGGGCTTGGTCTCCGCAGCCGAAGAATGTTGCCTTTACTGTGACATCGAATGGCACGACCAAATGGTATCAGGCCTTTAGGCAAAAGGATGAGTCTTGGAGCGCGGCGGTTGCCGTAGGGACTGACTTTGGCGGGAGCGGCGCTTATACCATTACCACCTATGCCACTTTTAACGAAGTCACGATGAGCTATGGCAGCACATCTTGCAAGGTTTCCTCTCCCAAAGTTGTCGTCGATTTGGTGAACGACGGGGGTAAGTTGTCTGCCTCCGTTTCTGGTTGGATTATCACCCCGTCAAATGTGGCGTTCGAGCTTACTCCTCCAGTTGGCTCTGCTAAATGGTATCAGGCGCATAGGCAGGCCGATGGCTCGTGGAGCGCTTCTATGCCGGCTGGTGCTGATTTTGGCAAGTGGGGTACGTATCGAGTGAAGGCGTTCGCGACGTACGGCGGCGCTACAAAGAGCTACGGTTCGGCCACCGCTACAATCGCAGCTGGCGACATCGAGGTCTCCGCCTCCGCCGACGGCGCCGCGCTCTCCTTCTCCGCCGGGGGCTGGTCGCTGCAGCCCTCGAACGTCGCCTTCGAGGTCGCCCTGCCCTCGGGCGCGAAGCGGTGGGTGCAGGCTTACGCGCAGCCGGACGGCTCGTGGTCGGCCTCGGCCTCCGCGACCGAGGACTTCCGCCAGTGGGGGAGCTACTCGGCCAAGGTGTTCGCCACCTACGGCGGGGAGACCTCGTCCTTCGGATCCGCCTCCTGCGAGGCGGCGGTGGGCGACATCGATGTGGTCGCGCAACTTTCCGGTCAGAATCTATCAATGGCCGTTTCTGGTTGGGACATCCAGCCGGTGAACGTTGCGTTCGAGGTCAAGACTCCCTCGGGGGCGTCTAGATGGGTGCAGGCGTACGTTCAGAAAGACGGCTCGTGGGCGGCTTCTTCTGAGATCGAAGGTTCGCTGGGAGTCGGTATTTATCGTGTGAGCGCGCACGCGACCTTCGGCTCCTTGGCATCTAACTTCGGAAGCGCGTCAATTGATGTTCCGGCTGGCGACATCGAGGTCTCCGCCTCCGCCGACGGCGCCGCGCTCTCCTTCTCCGCCGGGGGCTGGTCGCTGCAGCCCTCGAACGTCGCCTTCGAGGTCGCCCTGCCCTCGGGCGCGAAGCGGTGGGTGCAGGCTTACGCGCAGCCGGACGGCTCGTGGTCGGCCTCGGCCTCCGCGACCGAGGACTTCCGCCAGTGGGGGAGCTACTCGGCCAAGGTGTTCGCCACCTACGGCGGGGAGACCTCGTCCTTCGGATCCGCCTCCTGCGAGGCGGCGGTGGGCGACATCGAGATGGAAGCGGTAGTTTCCAATACGACGCAAATCTCTCTTTCGGCATCGGGATGGCTTGTCGCGCCAACGAATGTTGCCTTTGAGGCGAAGTTGCCCTCGGGTGCCTCGCGCTGGATTCAGGCGGTCAAACAATCCGATGGATCTTGGAGCGCCGATATAACCGTTGTCGATGATTTGCGTGAGTGGGGGACATACCAGTTTAAGGCGTTCGCAACCATCGGTACATGGACCACCGCTTACGTCTCGGCTTCGTGCGCTGTGGATGCGGGGACGGTTTCGGTTTCTTCGACCATATCAGGTGGTACTTTTACCCTTAAAGCTCAAGGTTGGAAGATGGCGCCTAGCAATGTTGCTTTTGCCGTTGCCCGACCGAGTGGTTTGGGTGAGCTTTGGCTGCAGGGAGTCAGGCAGGCAGATGGTTCGTGGGTAGCGACTGCTCGCGCAGAAGATGGATTTGCCGTGTACGGGACGCATATCGCTCGCGTTTTTGCAACCATTGAGGGTCTTACCATCTCTATGGCTTCCACTTCATTCCAGTTTCCTCCCTATATTGGTTTCCAAAACCCCGCGGGATATTATCAGGTGTCAAATCAGTCGGTTTCCATTAAGAACTTGGGTGTCAATCAATTCGGATATCGCACTGAGTCTCGGATTCCTTATAACGCCACGAGGAATGATTGCGTGAATGCGATGGTTACCCGAGCGATGGACTACCTTGGCACACCGTATATCTGGGATTATTCCTGCGCTCCGGGCGTGGGTGTCGATTGTTCCGGCCTAGTGATGCAGGCGCTTTATGCGACTGGTATGGATCTGTCTCCGATGAACCCTTGGGACCACTATTACACTCCGGGGCATGACCAGTATGCGAACCTCATGTGGACCCTGCCCGGCTTCAAGCACGTTTCTTTTGGCGATCGTCAACGTGGCGACATCATCTGCTATCCGGGGCATGTTGCCATTTATCTTGGAGGCGATCAGATCATCGAGGCTGCCTCTCCCGGTGCGGGCGTTAGGATTGGCAGCATGTACAACGGTCTCAGCATCCGAGGTGTTTTGCGTCCGTTCGTTTAATTGAACCTGGCACCATGTTCGTTGTAGCATGGTGCCAGGTTTTGTTTAGCCTGTGCTGTTATCATCAACTTCAGAGTGTATTTGGTTGTTGAAAGAACAGAAGGCCAAGCTCCTTATATAATTTGAGATGTTTGAACCTGCCATATGGGTACTGATGGGCTGGAGCACATGCCGTATACTTTTCCGACCATACTTTCGTGGTATGCGCGTATGGGGAAAACCCTTATGTCGAGCGTACGATCGAGTCTCTTGAGAGGCAGCTTGTTGGTTCGAATATCAAGCTTTCCACCTCTACGCCGAGCGACTACCTGCGGGAGATATGCGAACGACACGCCATTGAAATGTTGGTCAATAAAGATGGTGGAGGAGCCGGGGCTGACTGGAATTTTGCCTACGACCATGCGGGCACGGCGCTTGTTACTCTCGCGCATCAAGATGATTATTATGAACCGCAGTTTACAAAGCGGGTGCTTGAAGCGGCTAACGATAGGGATGCGCGGCCTTTCCAGCTTATTTATACCGATTATTACGAGCTACGAAACGATGAGCGGGTCGATTCGAATGCGCTGTTGCGCATCAAGCGCATCATGAACGCTCCCTTGAAGTGCCATGCGCTGAGGGGATCACGGTTCGTAAAGCGTCGCGTGCTTTCTCTTGGGGATCCGATTTGCTGTCCGGCTGTTACCCTTAATAGAGAGGTTGTAGACCCTACCGTTTTTGATACAACCTATATCAATAGCTGCGATTACAAAACATGGGTCGATCTCGCGTCATTGCCGGGTAAGTTCATTTACGTGCCTGAAAAGCTCATGGGGCACCGTATCTACGCCGGATCATCGACAACGAAGAATTTGCAGGATGATATCCGCCGGAATGAGGATATGGAGATACTCTCCCTTCTGTGGCCTCGTCCTATTGCCGGGTTAATTAACCGTGTGTATGCTTTAAGCGAGAAGAGCAACGAGTTATAGGAGCTTGGTTTGAAAACCATACTGGTAACAGGCGCAAACGGATATATCGGCCAACATGTTGTACGCTCGCTTGTTGAATCGGGTACTAAGGTCGTCTCTCTGGACTTATGTGCCGGAAAGGCATTCCCGGCGCCCGAGCGTGTGTCGGCAACATACTGGATGAGGATTTTGAACTCGCTGATATCCTAGATGAAGTTCCGGATGTTTGTTTGCATCTAGCTTGGCGCAATGGCTTTAATCACAATCATGGGTCGCATATGCTTGATTTGTCTGGTCATTATCGCTTTTTGTCGCAGGCAATCGAGTTTGGTATTCCGCAGATCGCGTGCATGGGCAGCATGCATGAGGTTGGATATTGGGAGGGCGCCATTGACGAGACAACTCCATGCAATCCTATGAGCCTTTATGGGATTGCAAAAGATGCCTTGCGTAGGGCATTGATGCGCAGGGGCGAGCAGGCGAATGTGGCCATTCAGTGGCCGCGGTTTCTATATCTATGGGGATGACGCTGCCTCTCAGTCTATTTTCGGCAAGATTATACGAGCTGCTCAAGAAGGTCAGAAAACGTTTCCCTTTACTTCGGGGAAGAATCTCTACGACTTTATCGATGTCTTTGAGCTGAGCAATCAGATTTCTGTATGCGTCCTGCAGGACAAGGTTCTAGGGATTATAAATTGTTGTACGGGAAAGCCCCTTAGTTTGGCTGATATGGTTGAGAGGTTTATCACGGATCGTGGTTTGGATATCAGCCTCGATTACGGGAAGTTCCCAGACCATCCCTATGATTCTCCTGGTATTTGGGGGGATTCCTCTATAATCGAACAGATTCTCAACAGCGGACGGTAGACGCCCGAATCGGATTTGATGAGTGGGCGTATGCGAACGAATGATATCCACGCTTTCGCACACGCCTCACTTCAGCAGGGCTCACCTCTAGGGAGCGTTCACTGATGCGAACCTCCTTAGAGGTGAATTGCCGAGTCGTCTGCCTGACTGCTATTTCAGCTTGCCTATATAGTTAGTTGTAAGCTCGCGGGCTTCATGAAAGAGCGGGGTGAGTTCCGGTCCTTCCTCGCCAACTCCATATGAGTTGGCGTTCATTGCTTGGAGGGCTGATGCGAGGGGAGTATGAAGCGCGGCAAAACGCCTGAGCGCAAAAAGAAATTGTGTAAGAAGAAACTTAGGATTTTCACCGAGCGGGCTCTTGGCGAGGTTTCTATAGAAAGATGAATGGTCATCGTACATTCTCCTGCGCGAGGAAACTGATCCGGTGGTAGAGATACCATCTCCCCATTTGTACCAAGCGATGGGCAGATCGAGGAAGGAGAATGGCCTCTCGAAAAGGGAGAGGACCGCGACAAAGTCCTCGCAATAGAGCACGCCATACTGTGTGGAGAGGCTATTCAAGAGGTCGGCATAGACTTTTGTATTGAAAAACTGGACTGGCCCCGGAATCCAGTCAGCGGCGAGGACGATGTCCATCGCGTGCTTTTTCGGCGCGTTGGTGGGGAGATAGAGGGATGGGTTTTTGGGGGCATTGAAATGGCTGGTCGTATAGGTGGTAGCTGCGGGCGAGAAGCAGATCTCCCTTCCGAAACCTGCTTCTGCTTGAGTGGTCTCGCAGAAGTCAAAGAGCGAGTTTAGGGTGCCGTAGTCATAGAGTAGATCGCCCGCTCCAAGTTCTTTTGAGTATTTGCCCTGAGCTTGTCTGATGCCATCGTAAAGATTGAGCACGGTCTTTTGGTTGGTGGCGTGGGAAAGAAGCGTATAGCGAGCCTTGGGGAAGTTTTTTCGGATAAAGTCCTCGATAAGGGTGAAATGATTATCCCACGAGGCATCATCGGAGATTATGAGCTCCTGGTTGATGTCCTTTTGCAGGAGGACGGATGCAGCTGAGACCAGGGTGTCTTCGATAGACTGATTGTATGTGGTCAGGACAACGGAGATATCAACGCGTGCCATGAGAATCCTTCCAAATCAGGTGATGGGCTATAATGATGAAGCATCCACTGGAGAAGAAGGCCAAGGCAAGGATATATATCCAAGTCGCTCCATTCATGCCAAAAAGCTTTATGCAGGGCAATGTGCCAATCAGAACTATGAGAAGCGCGACAAAGCTTAGGCAAACGAGCGTTTTGAGTTTCCGCATAACGGTGAGCGCCGTTGCGAGAAACCAAGAGAGGGCCACCAAGACGCTACAGGCGATGAGGGGGATGGTGAGGTATAGGTAAGGGGAAATCGTCTCTCCGAAGAGAAGCGTGTAGAACCATTCTCCAAGGAGAGAGAAGCCGATTATGCCCACCACGGCTATGAGGACGATTGCGGCAATTACCCGTCCGATAGTTGAGATGAAGCGTCTGGTGTCGCCTGCGTTGAGTGCTTGTGCCAAGGGTGTTACAAGCGGTGAGAAGATGAAGCTGGCAGAGACTTGGATAATGGCGACGGGCATTGCTATGGAGCTGTAATAGCCCAGCGCTTCGGTTCCCATTTGAAATTCGATGAAGTAGCGCGGAAGCTGCCCGGCCGCAGCAAATAGAAGTCCGTAAATCGCGGTTGGGAGGCAGGCGATGAGCAGTGTGGTGATGTCATGCAGTTTGGGAATGGTCGGCGTATAGAAGTGTGAGGCCTTTCGCGAATCATAGAGCAGCACGACGAAGAGGGAGGAGAGAAAAAGCGCCCCAAGTGCATTCGTTAGATTACGGGTTGTTTGAAGGACGATGACAAAAACCGCAAGTTCGAGAATGCTTTTTATAAGAAAGGAGATGCCGATGTAATCCATGCGCATGCGCAGTTGCATGACACCTTGATAAACATCAGAGAGGGCTTCGGTCGCCTTGAAAAGCATGTAGAGAGAAATGCAGAGCATCGTGTCGGTTGGATACTGGTTAGCGAGCGAGAAAACGATGCAAGCGACGGTCGCGATTGCGGAGGTAAGCCAACGCGATGCGGTGTAAACGCTGTCAGCGTAGGTGAGGTTGATATCTGATGCCTGGAAATTACGCATGGAATACGAGGCGATAGTGAAGAAGGTCGAGCTGATGCTTACCGCCAGAGCGTACACTCCTGCGCTTTCAAACCCCATGATTGAGGTGACGATATAGGTGAATAGCCACTGCGAAACGAGATAGGCGAAATTGCCAATTGAGTTCCAGATGAGGTTAGCGCGAACGCTCAGCCCTTCGTCTATGCCCTTTGCCACGTAGATGTCTCCTCCGAGTATTTCTTTATCAGCCTTGCCGGGACTCCCCCTACGATGCACTTTGGCTCGACATCATGGGAAACGACAGCATTGGCCCCGATGACGGCGCCATCGCCAACGGTTACCCCCGACAGGATGCAAACGTTTTCGCCAACCCATACGTTGTCGCCGATGGCGACCGGAGCTGACG
>Cebus_capucinus_imitator_PRJNA485217_SSR118__coassemble_699_pt1 | contig 10966 bp, 9 predicted proteins | sample Cebus_capucinus_imitator_PRJNA485217_SSR118__metabat2_low_PE_003 | metagenome-assembled genome bin Cebus_capucinus_imitator_PRJNA485217_SSR118 | reverse complement strand
GCGAGCTCGTCGAGCATCTCGTTTTTGGTCTTGAGGAAGTGATCCTCGGCAGGGAGCTGCATAGTGTAGCCCAGCGCCTGGCCGCGGCTGATGATGCTGATCTTGTGCACCGGGTCGGAGTTCTCCAAGATGTGCCCCACCAGGGCATGGCCGCTCTCGTGGTAGGCGATCACGGTGCGCTCCCGCTCGCTCATCACGCGACCCTTGCGCTGCGGACCGGCGATCACGCGCTCCATGGACTCCTCGACCTCGTTCATGGAGATGGTGGAGCGGCCGCGGCGGGCGGCCAGCAGCGCGGACTCGTTCAGCAGGTTGGCGAGGTCCGCGCCCGTGAAGCCCACGGTGAGCTTGGCGAGCTTCTCGAAGCTCACGCCCTGCTCCAGCGGCTTGCCCTCGGCGTGCACGCGCAGGATGTGCTCGCGGCCCTTGACGTCCGGGCGGTCCACGGTGACCTGGCGGTCGAAGCGGCCCGGGCGCAGCAGCGCCGGGTCCAGGATGTCTGGGCGGTTGGTGGCGGCGATGAGGATCACACTCTCGCTCTCCTCGAAGCCGTCCATCTCCACGAGCAGCTGGTTCAGGGTCTGCTCGCGTTCGTCGTGGCCGCCGCCCAGGCCGGCGCCGCGCTGGCGGCCCACGGCGTCGATCTCGTCGATGAAGATGATGCTCGGGGCCTGCGCCTTGGCGTCCTTGAACAGGTCGCGCACGCGAGAGGCGCCCACGCCCACGAACATCTCCACGAAGTCGGAGCCCGAGATGCTGAAGAACGGCACGCCCGCCTCGCCGGCCACGGCCTTGGCGAGCAGGGTCTTACCGGTGCCCGGAGGGCCAACCAGCAGCACGCCGCGCGGGATCTTGGCGCCCAGCTTGCGGTAGCGCTCCGGATCGGCCAGGAAGTCGCGGACCTCCTCCAGCTCCTCCACGGCCTCGTCGATACCGGCCACGTCGGAGAACTTGACCTTGGGGCGGCTGGCCTCGTTGGTCTTGGCGTTGGTCTTGCCGAACTGCATGGCCCGGCTGTTGGAGCCCATCATCTGGCGCATGAAGTAGAACATGATGGCCACGAGGATCACCGTGGGCAGCAGCGTCATCAGCACGTCCATGATGAGGTCGGGGTCTGCGGTGTCGATCTTGTAGGTGACCTTGGGGTAGTCGGCCATGAGCTCGGAGAGCGAGTCGGAGCCCACGTAGGTGGTCTTGTACGCCTCGAGCTCGGACTTGTCGCCCACGGAGGCCGAGGCGGGCCAGTACTGGCCGCTGACCTCGCCGTTCGCCACGGTGTAGGTGGCGGAGTCCACGCGGCCGTCCTTCACGGCGGTAACGAAGGTGCTGGTGGCGAGCTCGGTGGCCTTGGTGCCCCCGGGCATGGAGCCCGTCACGTTCAGCACCAGGTACACCACGAGCGCCACGCCCACCAGCATGTAGAGCACGCCCATACGGGAGTTAGGCAGCTTGGGGCCGGAAGGCCCGCTCTCGCCGCCCGAGCCGGAGGGCCCGCCGAGCGGGTTGCCGCCGGGCTTGTCCAGCCCGTCGGGGCGCTGGGGGCGACCCCCTTTGTCTCGGCCGTTGCCCTCGGCGAGGAGGGCAACGGATTCGGGTTCGATCTGGTTGTCGGAAAACGTCATGCTACGAGTAAACCTCCGGCTTGAGAATGCCCACGTAGGGCAGGTTGCGGTAACGCTCGGCGAAGTCCAGGCCATAGCCCACCACGAACTCGTCGGGGCAATGGGCGCCCACGTACTTGGGGGTGATGGCGGTGGTGCGGCTCTCCACGTCCTTCCACAGGAAGGCGGCGACCTCCAGGGAGGCCGGGTCGCGGTGGGACAGGTTCTTCATGAGGTACTTGAGGGTGAGGCCCGAGTCCAGGATGTCCTCCACGATCAGCACGTCGCGGCCCTTGATGTCCATGTCGAGGTCCTTGACGATGCGCACGATGCCCGAGGACTTGGCCCCGTCGCCGTAGCTGGACACGGCCATGAAGTCGATGGCCAGCGGGGCCTCGATGGCGCGCATGAGGTCGCCCATGAAGACGACGGCGCCGCGCAGCACGGCGATGAGCACCAGGTCCTTGCCGGCGTAGTCGGCGGTGATCTGGTCGCCCAGGCGCTTGACGATGCCGCGGATGTCCTCCTCGCTGAAGATGACCTTCTCTACATCAGGGTGCATGGATTCCATGAGGGTCCTCCCAAAGAGCGCTTACTGCCCCGTGACGGGGCGATTCGTCAATCTTACCAGCATGGTGGTTGAGGCCGTGCACTTGAATCGGTCGTCGGGGCGAATTCCGCCAACCCACACAACGGCACCCGCCGGCGCCGTGCGCACCACGGGCACGCAGGGGCGCTCGGCAAGCGGCACCCGGGCCTCGTTGATGACGTCGGAGACCTTCTTGGTGCGGCCGCTCATGCCGAGCGGGCACATGAGGTCGCCGGGGGCGGGGCCGTCTACCCACAGGCGCGGCGCCACCGCGCCCGAGGCCACGTCGCGCGGGTCGTAACCGAGCGCCGCCACGTCCACGTAGGCCACGTCGCGCGGGGTGGGCGCGGGGGCAGCGGAGGGCGAGACGGCGGGGCGGTCGGGCGCGGCGGGACCTGCGGCCGCCGCCTGGCCGGGCCGCCCGGGCCCCGCCATCTCCCCGCGCGCCCAGGCCACGGCATCGACGCCGGCAGGTACTCGCACGAGCTCGGCCTCCATCACGCAGCCGTTGGCGAGCGGCAGCGAGCCCGGCGCCGCGAGCCAGCCGGCCACGAGCTCCTCGCGCGCAGCGGCGGTGCGCAGCGAGAGCGCGCCGAACTCCACGCGCGCGTCCATCCCGCCAGGCAACGTGACCGAGCCCTCTTGCGCCCCCACACGGGCGAGCACCTCCTCCACGTGCCGCATCTCCAGCCGCGCCTCGGCGTCGACCATCTTGACCGCCAAGCGCACCATGCGGCGCGCCACCGCGAGCTCGCTGCTCGCGAGGCGTCGGGCATCCAGCACCACCAGGCCCTCCTGCTGGCGGCGCAGGCAGCTGCGCAGGGCCGTGGCGGCGAGCTGCTGCATGAAGGCGTCCTCGTCGCCCAGGATGTCGCAGGCCGCGCCCACGGCCCGCTCCAGGCCCGCGTTGCGCTCGCGCGCCACGGGCAGGAGCTTTCGGCGGATGAAGTTCCGCAGGTAGGAGGTGTCCTGGTTTGACTCGTCCTCGCGCCAGGGTTGGCCTGCCACCTGTAGGTAGTCCACGAGCTCGGCGTGTGTACGGTCCAGCAGGGGGCGCACGATGATGTTGCGGCGGCGCGGGATGCTCGAGAGCCCCGAGGCGCCCGAGCCCTTGATGGCGTTCATGAAGAAGGTCTCCGCGCGGTCGCTCGCGGTATGCGCGGTCACGATGCGCGCGGCGCTGCGCGGGGCGCCCGAGGCACGGCAGAGCTCGCGCACGTAGCGGCGGGCCGCGGCGTAGCGCACCTCGCGCGCGGCGGCTTCCAGGTTCTTGCCGCCCAGGTCCTCGAAGGAGGCGTGCTCCACGCAGAGCGGCAGGCCGAAACGCTCGCATAGCTCGCGGACGAACGCCTCGTCGCCGTCGGAGGCCGCGCCTCGCAGGTGGTGGTTCACGTGCAGCACGTGCAGCCGCTCGCGGGCGATGCGGGCGCGGCCGCGGCCGTCGGCCAGGTCGAGCTCCGATGCGCAGGCCATGAGCAGCAGCGCCGTGCTGTCCGCCCCACCTGATACCATGAGCACCACCGGGGCCGCCCGCTCCGGCCGCGCGGCGGCGTTCCTGCTGAAGTGCTGTGCGACCGTGGGCATGGCCCCTCCTTCTGTCTCGGTTCGACCCATTGTATCCATTGGAGGCCGCATGCAACCATCCACCCCCGCCGCCGGGCGCGCGCTCGCGCTCCACATCCTGGGAAGCGGCTCCAAGGGGAACTGTGCGCTCGTGGAGGGCCCGGAGGGGCTCATCATGGTCGATAACGGCTTCTCCCGGCGCGAGACGCTGCGCCGCATGGGCGAGCTCGGGCTTTCCGAGGCGGACGTGCGGGGGCTCATCCTCACCCACGAGCACGGCGACCACGTGACCGGCGTGGGCGTGTGGTGCCGGCGCTGGTCGGGACGCATGCTCGCGAGCGCGGGGACGCCCGCCGCGCGCAAGTACCTGGCGGGCATGGCGTTCGAGGAGTTCGCCCCCGGCGAGGCGCTGGAGGTGGCCGGCGTGCGCGTGGAGACCTTCCCCACCTCACACGACGTGGTGAACCCCTGCGGCTTCCGCTTTTGCTGCGAAGGCGACACCATAGGCTACGCCACCGACACCGGCGTGCTCACGCCCGAGGCGCTCGACCTCTTGGCCGACGCCCGCATCCTGGCGCTCGAGAGCAACCACGACATCCCGATGCTGCGAGGCGGCGACTACCCGCGCGCCCTGCAGGACCGCATCGCGAGCGAGGTCGGCCACCTCTCCAACGCGCAGGCGGCCGCGGCGGCGCGCGAGCTCGTGGGCGCGCGCACCGAACAACTCGTGGCGATGCACATCTCCCAGGAGAACAACCGGCCGAGCCTGGCGGTCCGCGCGTTGGCGGGTGCCCTCGGCGCCAAGCTTGACGACGAGCTCGGCAGCAGCGCCACGCTGCGGCGAGGTGCGGGAGCGCCGGAGCTCAAGATCCGCGCGGCGGGACAGAACATCCCCATCACGGTGCGCTAGCTCGGCGGCGGCCGGCGGGCCGCGGCGGCAGCCAGCGAGCGCGCGGCAGCCTGCGGGCGCGGGGGCGAGGACACGCCTCATTCATTGAGATAAATCTGCACTTTCTACCCGCTATAGGTGCATTTTCATCTCAATGAATAATTGACACCGGGATGCGCTCGATTCATTGAGACGTTTCTGCACTTTTATCGAGCAGAAACGTCCTTTTCATCTCAATGAATCGGGGGCGCGGGGGCACGACGCGCGCAAAAAGGGCCCCGAGGGGAGTCGCTTCCCTCGGGGCCCTGCAAAACGCAGCGTTTCGGGCACGACGCGCCCGAACGCGCCCGCTAGTCGATCGCGACTTTGGTCACGTTCTTCTTCTCCACGAACTTGGGCACGGAAACGCTCAGCACGCCGTCGGCGTAACGGGCGGTCAGGCCATCGCAGGCGGCGTCCTTGAGGTAGACCCCGCGCGTGGCGCTGTAGGCCGTGAACTCCTTCTGCAGATAGTTCTTGCCCTTGTCCTCCTCCTTCTCCTCGACGTTCACGGAGATGGACAGACGCCCCTCGTTGAGCTCCACGTCGATATCGTCCTTGGACACGCCGGTGAAGTAGGCCTTGACCTCGTAGGCGTCGCCCTTGTCCTCGACGTCGATGGGGAAGGCCTTGGACGCCAGTGCGCTGCTGCTGAAGTCCATCATGTCGTCGAAGGCGTCGAACAGGGACGCGGGGACGGTCGGACGGATACCGAAAACGGAACGATACGGAACCATGCTTGCCATGACTCATCACTCCTTCAAGTGATCGCCGAGCCCCTCTACCGGGGCGCGGGCTTCTTTGGACGCTGAAGGTTATTCCCGGCGCGCTCCCCTCTAAACATCAAAAGGAAGATTTTCTAAGCGCCACAATGTTATCAAATCTAAGTGAGTATGACTTAGATTTGATGATGGGGCCGGGCCAATCGTTAACTTTTGCCCAAGATGGGCGAGCGTCCGCCCGTTAACACCTACAATCAGGGAGAATGGCCAGCTCAGCCCAAGGGGAACCCATGCCCGAACCGGATCGCTACCCGCAAACCCCGCAACCCGGCATCCAAAGCCGCCCCGACTCCGTCGGCACGGGGGCGCCGCGCCCCGGTCGGCGCCATATGGGCACCGCCACCTCCAACCCCAACTACCTGCCGAAAACGGCCTACCAGCGCCAGCGCGACCAGGACCCGCACGCCCGCGTGACCCCCATCCGCGACGCCTCCGCGCCGCGCCGCTCGGGCACCGTGGACTCAGGCCGCTACCTGCAGATTCCCAAGCGCGGGCGGACCATCTTCACCTCCCCCTACACGCGCCAGCACCGCCGCATGAAGCGCGTACTCGCCGTGCTGGTGCTCCTCGCCATCCTGCTCGCGATAGTCTGGTTCGCCTTCCTGCGGTAAGCTCTTCGCGATGAAGATCGCCTGAAGGAGCGGCCGCCATGCCAAGCAACGCGAACAGCGGGAACAACGCCCCCGAGCCCTATATCTACGCCGACAACGCCGCGACCACGCCCCTTTCCGCGCGGGCGCTCGCGGCCATGGAGCCCTACCTCACCGGCACGTTCGGCAACCCGAGCGGCATCCATCGCGTTTCACGTGAAGCCGCGCGGGCGCTGACGGACCTTCGCACCCGCATGGCGCGCCTGGTCGGCGCGCGCGATGCCCGCGAGGTCTACTTCACAAGCGGCGGCTCGGAGTCCGACAACTGGGTGTTGCGCGGGGCCGTGCGGCGACACCGGGACATCCATGGCGAGGCGGGGCGCCCCGTCGTCATCACCTCCGCTATCGAGCACCACGCCATCCTCCATTGCTGCGAGGCCCTGGAACGCGAGGGCGTGGAGGTCGTCTACCTGCCCGTCGACGGCGAGGGGTTCGTAGCCGTCGCCGAGCTCGACGCCGCGCTCGCGGCGCGCGAGGGACGGGTGGCGCTCGTCTCAATCGCGCTCGCCAACAACGAGGTCGGCACCGTGCAGCCCATCGCCGAGCTCGCGGCGGCGGCGCACGCGCACGGTGCGCCCTTCCATACCGACGCTGTGCAGGCGGTGGGCCACCTGTCCGTCAACGTGGTGGAACTCGGCGTCGACGCGCTCTCGCTCTCCGCGCACAAGTTCCACGGGCCGCGCGGGGTGGGCGTCCTCTACCTGCGCGAGGGCTTCTCCATTCCGCCGCTCATCGCCGGCGGGGCGCAGGAGCGCGGCGAGCGCGCGGGCACCGAGAACGTGGCGGGCGTCGCCGGGATGGTCGCGGCGCTGGACGAGGCGTGCGAGAAGATCGCGGGCGGCGGGGCCGAGCGCGTGGCGCGCCTGCGCGACGAACTCGTCGGCGCGGTCCTCGACCAGATTCCAAACGCGCGCCTCACCGGCGCCGACCTTGCGGGCGGGCAACGACTGCCCGGCATGGCCTCCTTCGTCCTGCGCGACGTGGACGGCGAGCTGCTCTGCGTGTTGCTCGACCGCGCGGGCGTGGCCGCCGCCACGGGCTCGGCCTGCGCCACCGGCTCCACCGACCCTTCGCACGTGGTCGTCGCCCTCGGTGTCACCGACCCGCGCTGGAACCGCGGCACGCTCCGGCTCTCGCTCGCCGACGACGCGAGCGCCCAGGACGTCGCCGCTCTCATCGAGCGCGTCCCGCCCACGATCCTGCGAGCCCGCTCCCTTTCCGGCTGCCTCTAGGCCCGGCAACGCGGCGAAAAGGCACCCGTTTTAGTCGTTTTTCAAAGTAGTGAAGCGATTTCGGAATCAAAATGCCCGTAGTGAAGCGCATCTTCACTACGGGCATTTTAGCCACGCCTCTGACCTGCGGTTTTACAATCGACCTGAGTGAGCTGGCCGTAAATCGATTCACTACCTTGAAAAACGTCTACGGACCGCACCCCGAACACGCCTCAAGCCGCGCACCCGCCGCGCAAAGCGAAAAGGGCGGGGGCGCCGAAGCACCTCCGCCCGATATAACGCGATACGACGCGCGGAATGCAGAACCCGGTTAGGACAGCAGCTTGCGGCCGTCCTCCTCGATCTTGTCCATCAGCGCGTCGGCCTCGGCGGCGTCGGCACCCTTGGCGAAGATGTACAGCTTGATCTTGGGCTCGGTGCCGGACGGGCGCACGATCGCCTTGTTGCCGCCCTCGAGGTCGAACTCGATCACGTTGGCCGTCGGCAGGCCGTTCACGCCGGCCTGGTAGTCGAGCACGGCCTCCACCTTGGAGCCGGCGATCCGGGCCGGAGCCTCGGAGCGCAGGCCGGCCATGATGCCCGCCATCTTGTCGGCGCCCTCGGCGCCCGGGTAGGACAGCGAGACGGTGCGGTTGTGGTAGTAGCCGTACTTCTCGTACAGCGCGCGCATGGCCTCGACCAGGTTCTTGCCCTCGCGCACCTTGTAGTACTGGGCCATCTGGCAGATGAGCATGGAGGCGTTCACGGCGTCTTTGTCGCGCACGTGGTCGCCGGACAGGTAGCCGTAGCTCTCCTCGAAACCGAAGATGAAGCGGTCGACCTCGCCGGCGTCGGACAGCCCGGTGATGATGTCGCCGATGTACTTGAAGCCCGTGAGGCATCGGCGCAGCTCAAAGCGGTAGTCGGCGGCCAGCGCGTCCACCATGGAGGAGGACACGATGGTGGTCACGGCCACCTTGGAGGACAGGTCCTCGCCGCGGGCGGCGCGCATCTTGCAGATGTAGTCGATCAGCAGCACGCCCATCTCGTTACCGGTCAGCAGCGTGTAGCCGTCGCCGTCGGCGCAGGCCACGCCCACGCGGTCGGCGTCGGGATCGGTGGCCAGCAGCAGGTCGGGCTTGACCTCCTCGCACAGGTCGATGCCCTTCTGCATGGCCTCGCGGATCTCGGGGTTGGGGTACGGGCAGGTGGGGAAGTCGCCGTCCGGGTCCTTCTGCTCGGGCACGATGGTGATGTCGGTGATGCCAACGCGCTCCAGCACGGTGGTGACCGGGATCAGGCCGGTGCCGTTGAGCGGGGTGTACACGAGCTTGAGCGGCGCGGCGGCGCGCTCCTCCTCGGTCAGGCAGCACACGGACTTGTCGACCACGGCGTCGTAGTAGGCGTCGAGCACCTCGTCGCCGATCCACTTCACCAGGCCCTGTTCCACGGCCTCGTCGAAATCCATGGTCTTGACGTCGTGGAACGGGTCGGTGGCCTGCATGGCGGCGGAGATGGCGTCGGCGGCCTCGCTGGTGATCTGGCAGCCGTCGGGGCCGTAGGCCTTGTAGCCGTTGTAGGCGGCGGGGTTGTGGCTCGCGGTCATGCAGATGCCGCCGGAGCACTCAAGATAGCGGGTGGCCCAGGAGAGCGTGGGCACCGGAGAGATCTTGGGGTACACGTAGGCGGTCACGCCGTTGGCGGCCAGGATCGCGGCGGTGGTCTTCACGAACAGCTCGCCCTTGTTGCGGCTGTCGCGCGCGATGGCCACGGTGGGGTTCTCGAAGTTCTTGACCAGGTAGTCCGCGAAGCCCTGGGTGGCGCGGCCCACGGTGTAGATGTTCATGCGGTTGGTGCCCGCGCCGAGGGTGCCGCGCAGGCCGGCCGTGCCGAAGGCGAGGTCCTGGAAGAAGGCGTCCGTGATCGCCTTCTGGTCATCCGCCTCCTTCATGGCGGTCAGCTCGGCGGAGAGCTCGGGGTCGGTCACGTTCTCGATCCAGGTGTCGAGCAGCTTGTTGACGTCTTGCATGGCACTACCTTTCAAATTTTGCCCGCAAAAAACTAGGCGCTTGATGCGTCTCCTGATGCCATGATATGCCTTTCGTCAAGCGTTCGAGGCCACGGAACGGTGAGCGTGGCGAGGGGGCGGGCAACGGCGCGGCGGACGCCAGCACACGAGTCCGGCGGTATCGACGATCTCGGCCATCTTCTCGCGGCGCTGCTTGGGGAACACTTGCGGCCTCTCAAACTTTCCCGTTCTCGGTGGTTCCTCTTTCCTCCCGTTAAAACATAGCGACAAACCGGAAGGAACAAGATACCGTTCACCCTAAAAAACATGCCGTTCACCCTGAAACGGGAAAGACTATGGGGCATATATTCCCAAAACAATAAAAAACGGGAAGGATACTCGCTATAGTTGGGCCATCAACGAGAGCCGAGAGGAAGGAAGTGCCTCCGTGAGCACCATGAAGGACATGCTCGAACGCGAGGACGTGCAGACCCTCGACCGCGTGGGCCTCCCGGTGCTGACCGCCGGCTCCAGCTATCCGCAGCCCAGCTTCCGAGCCCCCATCGTCTACAACTTCGTCGCCCACAAGAAGAGCGCCGAGTAGAACCCGTCCATCAAGAGAAGTTTGGAGAGACCCATGAAGTTCTTCATCGACACCGCCGACATCGACGAGATCCGTGAGGCCCTGTCCTGGGGCTGCCTGGCCGGCGTCACCACCAACCCGAGCCTGTACGCCCGTACCGGCGGCAAGCTTGCCGACTTCGAGGGCCATATGGTCAAGATCGCCGAGCTGTGCGAAGGGCTGCCCGTCTCCGCGGAGAGCCAGGCCAAGACCCGCGAGGACATGATCGCGGAGGGCCGCCACCTCGCGAGCCTCGCCCCCAACATCGTGGTCAAGCTCCCGATCTGCGCTGAGGCGCTCGCCGCCACGCACCAGCTGGCCAGCGAGGGCGTGCGCGTCAACATGACCCTCGTGTTCTCCGCCCCGCAGGCCCTGCTGGCAGCCAACGCCGGCGCCCGCTACGTCAGCCCCTTCGTGGGTCGCTTCGACGATATCGCCGAGGACGGCATCGAGCAGTTCGGCAACGTGGTGGCCGCTATCGGAAACTACGACTGGGCCGGTAAGAACGTGGACGACCAGGTGGAGATCATCACCGCCTCCGTCCGCACCCCGAACCACGTGACGCAGGCGGCCCTTCTGGGCGCCGACATCGCCACCGTGCCGTTCGCGGCGCTCAAGAAGTGCCTCAAGCACCCGCTCACCGACCAGGGCATGGCATCTTTCGACGCCGATTGGGCCAAGGTCGTCGCGGAGGCCTAGCATGGGACCGGAGCGCGGCGGGTCCGCGCCCCGTTCTTAGCGGCAAGTCGGCGGGGTCCCATCCCACGGGCAAGACGCAAGGGAGTTGCTTCGATAGCTATCCAGAAGACCATGTGCTCGTAAAGCTTCGTGATACAATGCCCCATGCGCGCCGTTAGCTCAGCTGGCAGAGCAGGGGACTTTTAATCCCAAGGCCCAGGGTTCGAACCCCTGACGGCGCACCCTTTGTATAGAAGCGAGGACCCGAGTGTTCTCGCTTTTTCGTTACCGTCGCAGGGGTTCGAACCCGAGAGGGCGCGCAGGGCGCTGCGTC
>Cebus_capucinus_imitator_PRJNA485217_SSR118__coassemble_692_pt1 | contig 11033 bp, 10 predicted proteins | sample Cebus_capucinus_imitator_PRJNA485217_SSR118__metabat2_low_PE_003 | metagenome-assembled genome bin Cebus_capucinus_imitator_PRJNA485217_SSR118 | reverse complement strand
CTCCTTTTTCCGTGCGGACCGGGCCGCCGCGGCCCCGCTTTTTTGGAGGATGTATGTCGCAAAACCGTAAGAACCTCAAGCTCGTGAGCTTCGCCCAGGCGCTCTTGGGTCTTGTCTCCATCGTGCTGGGCGTGCTGGGCATCAGCGTTTGGGCCGGCGCCGAGGGGTTGCAGCCCGCGCTGGGCCTGGACGCCGACACGATCGCCGTGGTATCCGCCGTGCTTAAGATGGTCTCGGGCGCACTGGCCATCGCATCGGCCGCCGGCGGCATCAAAGGCGCCAACAGGCCCCGCAACCTGGGGAACCATCTGCCCGTGAGCGTCGTCGCCGTTGTGGTGGCGCTCGCGGCCTTCGCGTTGCCCGTCGCCGCGAGCAGTCTGGGCACCAGCTGGGTCTGCGCCGCAGTCGCCGTGTTCGACCTTGCCGCCGCCGTACTCGACCGCAAGGTCCACGCCGAGCTAGATCACTAAAAGCGACACGCACCGCTGAACATGAGACACCCGGTTGCCAAACCTCGGCAACCGGGTGTCTTCTTTACTGGAGGGATACATCTCAGAATCCTCGGCAAGAAATTAAGAAATAGCCTGCAAGGTTTTCGCTCGGCGTGCGTATCGTTGGCAGAGGGCGATATCAAAGCTCGCGGGCCCTCGGTCCATACGCAAACAAGAAAGCGAGGTGACAAGATGACGGCACGAGCATACGCCACGGTCGACGCGCGGCAAGGCTGCAGAACAGATGCACGGCGACGCCATGGCCAAGCACTAAGCACGCGGCAACGCGCCGAGCAGCTGGTCAACACATACGCCGACCTCATCTTGCGCCTGAGCTACACCTACCTGCACTCCACACACGACGCGGAGGACATCTGCCAGGAGGTGCTGCTCAAGGTGATCAACCGGCAGCGCGGCTTTGAGAGCGTCGAGCACGAGCGGGCCTGGGTGGTTCGCGTGACGGCAAACGCCTGCCGCGACCTGCTGCGTCGGCAAAAGGCGCACAGAACCGTCGCGCTCGAGGAGGTGGCGGAGCCCATGGCCGCGCAGCAGCGGTCGGAAGCGGACGAGGAGGTGCGCGGCAAACGCGTACTCGCTGCGGTGATGAGCCTGCCCGTGATGTATCGCGAGGCCATCTACCTGCGCTACTACGAAGGCCACTCCATTCGCGAGGTCGCACTCGAGACCGGCCGCAGCGAATCGGCCGTGAGCACCAACTTGAGCCGCGGACGCGCCAAGCTCCGCGAAATCCTGAAAGGGGAATACGATGACTTCGATGCATGACGCGTACCGCCGCGAACTCGACGAGCTCTCCTTTAGCGATGAGGCCAAGGCGCGCATGGCCGCGCACCTCGCCGCAACCGCGGACGGCAGCGAGACCGGCAAGGCCCTGCGCATGCCCGAGCACACTGCGGCTGCGAGCGCTCCTGAGCGCGAAGCCAGGTGCTCCCGCGCCCTCCCCCGTCTGCACGCCCGCTCCATCCTCGCACGCGCCGCCATCGTGGGCGGTCTGGGCCTCGCGCTCGCCTGCGGCGGAACGCTCGCCTACGCCGAGGGCAATCCCCTAGTGGCGTTGGGCTACGCGTACGACCTGTTCACCGGAGCCCCGGCCAACACCGAGGTGGTACAGCGCGTGGGAATGCCCATCGGCGCGAGCGCGACCTCGGACGGCGTGCGCGTGACGGTCGAGGCGATCTACGGAGATCGCTACAACTACGAAGTGGTCTACAAGATAGAGCGCGAGGACGGCAAGGCCTTCGAGGGAATCCATACGTTGAAAGGCGGCCTGCTCGACGCCATGATCGACGACGGCGGCTCGCTGTCAATCGACGGGATCATGAGCGCTCACGGCGGCTCGTACTTCTACGACGCCGACCCTACCGACAACGCCATCCAGTTTGTGCAGCAGCTAAGCGTCGCCACCGACGATGCGGGCAGCATCATCGGGCGCACGGCGCGCGCGCATCTCTCCGGGCTCTCGGTCGTACCGACCGACGGCAACAAGGCCCAGCTCTCGAGCGGCACCTGGGATTTCAAGTTCAAGATCAACTACGCTGACGAGAGCCGCGAGCTGGATGAGTTTACGAGCAAGAAGCTGGCGCTTGGCAGCAACGCTGTGCGCATGAGCATGGTGAACGTGTCGCCGCTGGGCCTCACGGTACGCTACGACGTAGATGATACCGTCGAGCCGTCGGGCAAGGGCGGCAAGCTTTCCGATGCCGATGAGGTCGAGCTCGCCAGCGTGAGCGGCCTTCCCATGAGCGTGACGTTTACCGACGGCAGCGTCTGCGACCTGTCCGGCACGGGTTACACCTCGCACGGCAACGGAGACGGGACCACCACGGTGCAGAAGGGCGGCATGTTCGACCGTATCGTCTCCATGGACGACATCGCGAGCGTCACCATCGCCGGCGAAACGGTGAACTTGAGGTAGCAAGGTCCGCTAAAGTACAAAAGTCAGCCCGTGAACTCACTTTTTGATGTACGGCGAAGCAGACAGAATTACTCGAACAGAAAACCCGCAGGTCGAAGTCCTACGGGTTTTCTTTAGCGCTCTATAGGGACCTCCAACCCACAAAAGTGAATCCACAAGGTCCTTTACATGACACGCAGGAACCGGAAAGGACTCCTACCCCCACGGATCGCGCTCGAAGAGCGGCTCCGGCTCAGGGCGGCGATCCGAATACGGGTCGTAGCCGTCGTCGTCCTCGTTCTCAGCACGGATATAGGGATCTTCGGGCTTTGGCCTACGGTCCTTCTCGGTGGTTGGGTGCTCAACGCACGGCATAGGCCCTCCTCTTTCCATGGCATCTGCATTGCGAACCATTATAGAAAAGGTGGCGGGGCGCATGTCCCCGCCACCTTGCGCAAAAACGCTTTCCCAGCTACTCGACAGGCACCTCGTAAGTAGGGGTGTCATCCGCAGCGGGCTCGCGGCGGCCCGTCGGCCCGCCGCACTCCACTGTGAACTCGTTGTCGGCATTCACGCCCAGCGAGATGGTGTCGCCCTCGTGCACCTCGCCGTCGATGATGGCGCGTGCGATGGCGTCCACCACCTCGCGCTGGATCACGCGCTTGAGCGGGCGAGCGCCGAACACCGGGTCCAGACCGCCCACCGCGAGCATCTGCTTGGCAGCCGGCGAGACCTCGAGCACCATACGTTCCTTGGCCAGACGCGCACGCACATCGGCGAGCTGGATGTCCACGATCTGCTCGATCTCGTTCATGCCGAGCGGCTGGAACACCACGATGTCATCGATGCGGTTCAAGAACTCGGGGCGGAACGTCTTGTTCATCGCCTCGTCCACCTCATGGCGCAGCTTCTCGGCGTCCTTGCCCGCGTTGTCGGCGATAGCCTTGGACCCCACGTTGCTCGTCATGATGATGATGGTGTTCTTGAAGCTCACCTGGCGTCCCTGGCCGTCGGTCAGGCGGCCGTCGTCGAGCACCTGGAGCAGCACGTTGAACACGTCCGGGTGCGCCTTCTCCATCTCATCCAGCAAGATCACGCTGTACGGGCGCCGGCGCACAGCCTCGGTGAGCTGGCCGCCCTCGTCGTAGCCCACGTATCCCGGAGGGGCGCCGATGAGGCGCTGTACGCTGAACTTCTCCATGTACTCGGACATGTCGATACGCACCAGGGCTCGCTCGTCGTCGAACAGGCACTCGGCGAGCGCCTTGGCGAGCTCGGTCTTGCCCACGCCGGTGGGGCCCAGGAAGAAGAAGCTGCCGATGGGGCGGTCGGGGTCGGAGAGGCCCGCGCGGCTGCGGCGCACGGCGGAGGCCACCGCGCGCACGGCCTCATCCTGGCCGATGACGCGGCGATGCAGCTCGCTCTCCAGGTCGCGCAGCCTCTCCAGCTCGCCCTGCATCATCTTGGCCACGGGCACGCCCGTCCAGGCGGACACGACCTCGGCGATCTCATCGGAGGTCACCTGCTCGTTCAGGTCCTCGCCGCCCTCGTCCTTGGCCGCCTCGATCTCGGCCTCGCCCTCGCGGATCTGCTGCTCCAAGCTGGGGATCACGCTGTAGCGCAGCTCGCCGGCACGGCCAAGGTCGCCCTCGCGCGTCACGCGGTCGAGCTCGCTTCTGCTCTCGTCCAGCTGGGTCTTGAGCAGCTGCACGTGGTCGATGGCGTTCTTCTGATTGAGCCAGCCGGCCTTCTGCACGGTCAGCTTCTCCTGCATCTCGGCGATCTCGGCCTGAAGCGTCACCAGGCGTTCGCGCGAGGCGGCATCCGTCTCCTTCTTGAGGGCCTGCTCCTCGATCTGCATCTGGGTGAGCTGGCGCGTGGTCTGGTCGATCTCGACCGGCATGGAGTCGAGCTCCATGCGCAGGCGGCTCGCCGCCTCGTCCACCAGGTCGATGGCTTTGTCGGGCAGGAAGCGGTCGGCGATGTAGCGGTCGGAGAGGTCCGCCGCCGAGACCAGTGCGCCGTCGGTGATGTGCACGCCGTGGAAGATCTCGTACTTCTCCTTGAGTCCGCGCAGGATGGAGATGGTGTCCTCCACCGTGGGCTCGCTCACCAGCACCTGCTGGAAACGGCGGGCGAGCGCCGCGTCCTTCTCGATGTACTTGCGGTACTCGTCGAGCGTGGTGGCGCCGATGGCATGCAGGTCGCCGCGGGCGAGCGCCGGCTTCAAGATGTTGCCGGCGTCCATGGAGCCCTCGGTGGCGCCCGCGCCCACGATGGTGTGGAGCTCGTCGATGAACAGGATCACACGCCCCTCGGACTTCTCGACCTCCTTGAGCACGGCCTTCAGGCGGTCCTCGAACTCGCCGCGGTACTTGGCGCCCGCCACGAGCGCGCTCATGTCGAGCTCGATGAGGTCGCGGTCGCGCAGGGTGCTGGGCACGTCGCCTGCCACGATGCGCTGGGCGATGCCCTCCACGATGGCGGTCTTGCCCACGCCCGGCTCGCCGATGAGCACGGGGTTGTTCTTGGTGCGGCGGGAGAGCACCTGGATGGTGCGGCGGATCTCGTCGGTACGGCCGATCACCGGGTCGAGCTTGCCGGCCCGCGCCAGGTCGCAGATGTTGCGGCCGTACTGCTTGAGCGCCTCGAATTGCATCTTGTCGTCCTCGCTGGTCACGCGGTCATCGCCGCGGAGCTCCTGATAGGTCTGCTCGACGCGCTCACGGGTGACGCCCGAGCCGTTCAGGATTTTACCAGCCTGGCCGCGGTCCTCGGCGAGGCTCATGAGCAGGTGCTCGGTCACCACGAAGGAGTCCTCCATCTTGGCGGCGCGCTTCTCCGCGCGGTCGAGCACGCGCGTGAGGTCGTTGGACAGGCCGATCTGGCTCGCGCCGGAGACCTTGGGCGCGGACTCGATGGCACGCTGCGCCGCGGCGGCGAGCTGCTTGGGGTCGGCGCCGATATGCTCGATGATGACGGAGATGTTGCGCTCCTCACCGGTGAGTAGCGCGGACAGCAGGTGGATGGGCTCCACCGCGCCGGCCTGCACGTCCTGCGCGATGCCGATGGCGGCCTGGAGGGCCTGCTTGGAGGTCATGGCCAGCTTGTCGATTCTCATACGGGTCACCTCTCTTGGGTGGGCCGCCCTACGGGGCAGCTTCGTTCGTTCGAGGTGTATTGTAGCCCGCACGCAGCCGGGTTATACAGAATCTAAGTGTCTTCATATTAGATTTTCTGAGCGAAAGAGATATAGGATAAAGCACGCTATCCCCAGCGGCCCGCCCGCACCTCCGCCAAAAGCTCCCGGCCTGAAATCGCCTCTTCCCATACCGGCTCAATGTCCTTTTCGGCCTCAATGCGAGATGCAAACACGTAAAGGGTATCGAGTCGACCTTGGCGGGTGCCGAGACGTGCAAGCTCGCCTTCAGTCGCCTCGGCACCTCCGAATAGCGAGCGGATTTCCATGACGCCCCCCCCCCGCATGCCTTGTTTTCCTATGGTAGTATAGCTTGTATAGCATATTGGAGGTCCCATGAGCAGGCCCGCGGTCGCCCAAATGAACATTCGCATCGACAGCTCGCTCAAGGCATCGGGAGATGCCGCACTCGCCGCAGCTGGATTCACGCCAAGCCGAGCCGTCCGCGCACTCTGGGCGCTTGCCGAGAAATGGAAATCCGAGCCGGAACGAATTAGGCAGGTGCTCACACCGGAAAACCCAATCGAAAAGGATGCACGCACCGCCTCTCGCCTGGCCGCGATTGAAGCTGGCGAGAATATCGTTGCGCTAACATACACGCGTCTTGGCCTTGAGACTCCGCCTGCAATCCCTGCGCTTTCCGATGACGAGCTGAAGGAACTTTCCTTTAAGGACCGGGGTCTCCTATGAGCAAGATCGGCCCCCTTTTGCTCGATACGAACATCTGGCTCGATCTATACCTTGCCGAACGTCCGGGGCATGCATGCGCGAGTCGCCTATTCCGTCTCGCCGCCGAACATGACATCACCTTGCTTTATGCCATAGGCACCATTAAGGACGTGTATTACCTCGCCTGCTCGCATCTCAAGCGCAGTGCCAGAGCGGCGAACGGCGGCGTCCTGACCGAGGGGGCCGCCACCGCCGCCGAGGAAGTCGCGGTCTCCATCGCGGCAAATATGGATTCCCAGGCAACGGCGGTGGGGGCCGACCGGTCCGACGTATGGACTGCTATCAGGCAGAGAGGCATACACCGCGACCTAGAAGACAACATGATAGTCGCCGCATCGATGCGCGCCGGGGCCAGCGTTCTCGTCACCAACGATGAGCGCCTCCTGCGCCATTGCATGGTTGCCGCGCATACAGCCGAAGACACTTGTCGTTGGATCGAGGGAGCTGCGACAATCTGCAGCGATATCGTCTAAGAAGATTCGACGCCCCTGTTCCTCGCCCTCTCCTTCATACGGCCCGCCACGCGAAACGAGAACCGTCAGAGCAAAGTGGCCGCCCCACGTAGAGCGAGGCGGCCACCTTCAAGATCAGGGTGCTCCGAAGCCCCTACAGCTCCCCGCCTCCGAGCAGGGCGCGGACCACGGCCTGCGGATCGGCGCTGCCGTCGCGCGGGGCCAGGGCGGTGATCTTCTTCTGCATCTTGAGCTCGTGCAGCTCGTCCTCCGCGCGGCGCAGCTTCTCCTGCAGGCGGCGGATCTGGGCCTCGCGCTCGTCGGCGCGCTCCTTCATGTCCAAAATGCGCACCACGCCGGCCAGGTTGATGCCCTCGTCCGTAAGCTGGTTGATGAGCTCCAGGCGCTCGATGTCGGCCTGGGAGTACAGACGGGTGTTGCCGCCCGAGCGCTTGGGGTTCACGAGCCCCTTGGACTCGTACACGCGCAGGGTCTGGGGATGCATCCCCGTGAGCTCCGCCGCCACGCTGATCATGTACAGCGGCTTGTCGCGTCCGTCCTGGGCCATGGCCGCCCCTCCCGTCTCATGCATGAGGGTGCGGGGCGGCGATGCCCTCGCCCCGCACCCAGGTCTTTCCGCCTACATCTTAGCGCGGTAGCGGTCCGCCTTCTCGCGGTAGTCGCGCGTATCCGCGTCGCGCAGCTGCTCCAGGGCGGCTCGCTCCTCGTCGGCAAGCGAGGTCGGGACCTTCACCGCCACCTGCACGAGTAGCGCGCCCGTGCGCCCGCGGTGCTTGACGTCGGGCGCGCCCATCTCCTTGAAGCGGAACTTCTTGCCCGTCTGGGTGCCCGCCGGCACGTTCAGGCGCACCGTCTTGCCGCCCGGGGTGGGCACCTCCACTTGGCAGCCGAGCGCCGCCTCGAACACGGAGATGGGCACCTCCATGGTCACGTCGGCCCCCTTGCGCTTGAAGAGCGGGTGCTCCTCCACATGCGTGGTGACCACCAGGTCGCCGCGCTCGCCGCCGGCCTGGCCGTACTCGCCGCGGCGCTTGTAGCGCAACTTGCCGCCGTCCACGGCGCCCGCGGGCACGCTCACGGTGATGGTCTGCTGCTCGCCCGTGGAGGGGATGCGGTAGGTGACCTTGTGCGTCACGCCGATGAGCGCGTCCTCGGCCGACACGTCAACGGTGAGCGAGAGGTCCCCGCCCTTGCGGGCGCGCGTGCGGCCCGCGCCCGGACCGCCCGTGCCACCGAAACCGGAGCCCCAGTCGGTGCCGAAGGCGCCCTCGCCGCGGAAGATGCTGTCGAAGATGTCGCCCCAGCCGCCGGTACCCGCGCCGCCGGTATAGCCGTACCCGCCGGCTCCGCCGCCGGGCATGCCGCCGAACATGAGAAGCTGGTCGTACTCTCGGCGCTTGTCGGGGTTGGAAAGCGTCTCGTAGGCCTCGCTGATCTCCTTGAACTTGGCCTCGTCGCCGCCGCTGTCGGGATGATACTTGACCGCGAGCTTGCGGAAGGCCTTCTTGATCTCGTCGTCGGAGGCGTTTTTCTGGACGCCCAGGACGTCGTAGAAGTTCTTCTGAGCCATATCGATACCTCCCTTGTTCCATCACGGGCCTCGATGCGACGGCGCAGATGGCATACGCCGCCACGTCGGTCCCGCCTTACCTGAAAAGGCCCCGGGAACCTTCGCTCCCGGGGCCTCGGTCCTTACTCTTGGGCCTGGTCCTCGGCGTCTGCCTCGGGCTCGGGCGCCGGGCGCTTCTCGCCGCCGTAGGTGACCGTCACCATCGCGGGCCGCAAGACCTTACCGGCCATGCGGTACCCCTTCTGGTACACGTCGTTCACCGTCTCGTCGTACTGCGAAGCGTCCTCCACGCGGCCCACGGCCTGGTGGATGTTGGGGTCGAAGGCCGCGCCGGCCGGGTCGATCGCCTCCACGCCCTCGCGCTCGAACACGCCCACGAGCTTCACACGCACGGCGTCCACGCCGTCCACGAACTGCCGCATGGCATCATCCATCTCCTGCGCGCGAGCATGGTCGATGGCGCGCTCCATGTCGTCCACCACGGGGAACAGCGCGCAGACGAGCTTCTCGGTGGCGCGGGCGGACTCCTCCAGCCGCTCCTTGGCGGTGCGGCGGCGGAAGTTCTCCCAATCGGCCTGCAGGCGGCCCATGCGCCCCTCGGCCTCGGCAGCGCGGGCCTCCGCGGCGGCCTGGGCCTCGGCAGCCTCATCGAGCTGCGAGCGAACCTCGACGAGCTCGGCGCTGGCGGCCTCGAACTTAAGCTTGAAGTCTTCGGCGGCAGCCTGCTCACCGGCTTGCTTGGCAAGCTCCTCGAGCTCCTCCTCGGTCAGCTCCGCATCCTGCGGGGCGGTCTCGGGGGCCTCGGCGTCCTCAACGGGGATCTTCACGTCCTTCTCCTCAGAGTCATCGGGGGCGGGAGTCGCGTCCGCCCCGGTGCGAGCGTCCTTGCCGGACATGATTAGTTCTCGTCCTCGTCGACGACCTCGTAATCGGCGTCGACCACATCGTCATCGGAACCGGCAGCGGCGGAAGCGTCGCCCGCGGAGGCCTGCTGGGCATCGGCGTACACCATCTGCGCCAGCTTGTAGGCCACCTCCTGCAGCTTCTCGCCCGCAGCCTTGATGGCGTCCACATCGGAGCCCTCGAGGGCCTTCTTGGCGTCGGCGATGGCGGACTCGGCAGCGGCCTTGTCCTCGCCGGAAACCTTGTCGCCCAGGTCGGCCAGGGTCTGCTCGGTGCTGTAGCACAGGGAGTCGGTCTGGTTGCGGGCCTCGACCTCCTCCTTCTGGCGCTTGTCCTCCTCGGCGTGGGACTCGGCGTCCTTCACCATGCGGTCGACTTCCTCGTCGGACAGGGCGGTGGAGCCGGAGATGGTGATGGACTGCTCCTTGCCGGTACCCTTGTCCTTGGCGGAGACCTTCACGATGCCGTTGGCGTCGATGTCGAAGGTCACCTCGATCTGCGGCACGCCACGGCGGGCGGCCGGGATACCGGAGAGCTGGAACTTGCCCAGGGACTTGTTGTCGCGGGCCAGCTCGCGCTCGCCCTGGAGCACGTTGATCTCGACGGAGGTCTGGTTATCGGCGGCGGTGGAGTATACCTCGGTCTTGCTGGTGGGGATGGTGGTGTTGCGGTCGATCATCTTGGTCATGATGCCGCCCATGGTCTCCACGCCCAGGGACAGCGGGGTGACGTCCAGCAGCAGGATGCCCTCGACGTCGCCGGTGAGCACGCCGCCCTGGACGGCCGCGCCGTTGGCCACGACCTCGTCGGGGTTCACGGACATGTTGGGCTGCTTGCCCGTCATGTTCTTCACGAGGTCCTGCACGGCGGGCATACGGGTGGAGCCGCCGACCAGGATGACCTCGTCGATCTCGGACAGGGAGACGTTGGCGTCCTTCAGGGCCTTGGTGACCGGAGCCTTGCAGCGCTCGAGCAGGTCATGGGTGATCTTCTCGAACTCGGCGCGGGTCAGGTTGTAGTTGAGGTGCAGCGGGCCGCTGGCGTTCATGGTGATGAACGGCAGGTTGATGGTGGTCTGCTGGGCGGCGGAGAGCTCCTTCTTGGCGTTCTCGGCGGCCTCCTTCAGGCGCTGCAGGGCCATGGGGTCCTGGCGCAGGTCGACGCCGTTCTCGCTCTGGAACTTCTCGGCCATCCAGTCGATGACGCGCTGGTCCCAGTCGTCGCCGCCCAGGTGGTTGTCGCCGTTGGTGGCGAGCACCTCGAAGACGCCGTCGGCCAGGTCGAGCAGGGACACGTCGAAGGTGCCGCCGCCCAGGTCGAAGACGAGGACCTTCTGCTCCTGGCTCTGCTTGTCCAGGCCGTAGGCCAGCGCGGACGCGGTGGGCTCGTTCACGATGCGCTTGACGTCGAGGCCCGCGATGCGACCGGCGTCCTTGGTGGCCTGGCGCTGGGCGTCGTTGAAGTAGGCCGGGACGGTGATGACGGCCTCAGTGATGGTCTCGCCCAGGTACTTCTCGGCGTCGGCCTTCATCTTGGAGAGGGTCATGGCGCTGATCTGCTCGGGCGTGTACTCCTGGCCCTCGATCATGATGACGCAACGGCCGTTGGAGCCCTCCTTAACCTCGTAGGGGACGGTCTTGAGCTCGTCGGAGACCTCGGAGAACTTGCGGCCCATAAAGCGCTTGACCGAGAAGACGGTGTTCTTGGGGTTGGTCACGGCCTGGTTCTTGGCGGCCTTGCCCACGATGCGGTCGCC
>Cebus_capucinus_imitator_PRJNA485217_SSR118__coassemble_683_pt1 | contig 11139 bp, 10 predicted proteins | sample Cebus_capucinus_imitator_PRJNA485217_SSR118__metabat2_low_PE_003 | metagenome-assembled genome bin Cebus_capucinus_imitator_PRJNA485217_SSR118 | reverse complement strand
CTCCTGGGAAATTTACCTTCCCCCCCAGCATCCCAACTCCATTACCTCTTTCTGCAGGGAGCATTACCCAAGCTCGAGGCCTGCATGAAGGCCCTTCACGAGGCGCACGACGCGCTCGAGGGCTACGCCGACGCCATCGAGGCCGACCACAACTCCGTCGGCTCCGTGAAGCTGGTCTAGCCGTGCACGTCCACGACCGCGCCGAGGCCGCCGACGCCGGCGAGCTCGCGCGCTTCTCCGTGGCGGTGCCGAGCGAGCTGCTCCGCGCCTTCGACGCGCAGACCGCACGCCGTGGAGACGCCGCCAACCGCTCCGAGGCCCTGCGCGACCTCATGCGCGCCTCGCTGGTGAAGGAGGAGGAGCGGACGCCCGAGGCCGAGGTCATCGGCTCGCTCACCATGATCTACGACCACCATACCGGCGACCTCACCCGCCGGCTGGACGAGGTGCAGCACGACTACACCCCCGAGATCGTCTCCACCATGCACGTGCACCTGGACCACCACAACTGTCTGGAGATCTTGGCCCTCAAGGGCCGCGGCACGCGCGTGTACGAGCTGGCCGACAAGCTGCTGGGCCTGCGCGGCGTGAAGCACGGCGAGCTCACCTGCGCCGCCACCGACGCGAGCCTCGGCCTGTAACGGAAAATGGGTCGATTGTCCCCCGTCCCCGATTGACCCATGGATATGAAGGAGGGCCCATGCCCACGCACCGCATCCACATCACGGGAATCGTGCAGGGCGTGGGCTTTCGGCCCTTCGTGTACCGCGAGGCGGTGGCGCGCGGGCTTTCCGGCTGGGTGCTGAACGCGGGCGACGGCGTGCATGTGGAGGCGACGGGGCCGGTCGAGGCGCTTGCGGGCTTCGAACGAGCCATGCGCGCGGACGCGCCGGCCGCGGCGCGGGTGGAGGCCGTGGAGGTGGAGGAGGTCCCGGCCCGGGGCGATGCGGGCACGGGCGAGGACGCGGGCCCCGCGGGCAGCGACATCCCTGCCGAGCCGGGCGGCTCGCCGGCCTTCCGCATCGTCACCTCCAGCGACGGCACCGCCCGCACCACGCTCGTCTCGCCGGATATCGCCACCTGCCCGGATTGCGTGCGGGAGCTCTTCGACCCCGCGGACCGGCGCTTCCACTACCCCTTCATCAACTGCACCAACTGCGGGCCGCGCTTCACCATCATCCGCGAGCTGCCCTACGACCGCCCGCGCACGAGCATGGACGCGTTTCCCATGTGCCCCGATTGCGCCGCGGAGTACGCCGACCCGCTGGACCGGCGCTTCCATGCGCAGCCCGACGCCTGCTTTGCGTGCGGGCCGCACCTGACTTGGCGTGAACGAGGGGCTGACGCGGCGGCCGTGTGCCGCACGCGCGAGGAGAGCGACGCCGCCATCGAGCGGTGCGCCGAGCTGCTGGCCGCGGGCGCGATCGTGGCGATCAAGGGCCTCGGCGGCTTCCATCTTGCGTGCGACGCGGGTAGCGAGAAGGCCGTGGCCGAGCTGCGGCAGCGCAAGCATCGCAGCGGCAAGCCGCTCGCGGTGATGATGCGGGACCTGGGCGAGGTGCGCCGCGTCTGCGAGGTAAACGATGCCGAGGAGGAACTGCTCACCGGCAACGTGCGGCCCATCGTCCTGCTCCGCCTCCGCGAGCCGGTCGGGGTCGGGGACAGATCGCCCCGCTTGGCGGCGACCGTGGCGAACGGGCTGCCCGAGCTGGGCGCCATGCTCCCCTACACCCCGCTGCAGCACCTGCTCATGGCTGCCTGCGCCGAGCACGGTGTGCGCGCGGTGGTGATGACGAGCGGCAACCTGTCCGAGGAGCCCATCGAGACCGACGACGCGCTGGCATGGAAGCGCCTGGTGGAGGGCGGCATCGCCGACGCGCTGCTCGGCAACGACCGCGCGATCCTCACGCGCTACGACGACTCCGTGGTGCGCGTGGCGGCGGGCGAGCCCATGCCGGTGCGACGCGCCCGCGGCTACGCGCCGATGCCGCTTCCGCTACCGCTGCCAGGCACGGAGGCGGGCGTAGGTGCAGGCGTGGCCACGGGTACCGCGGACGCGCCGACCGCCGCCGCGCCCGCGATCCTGGCCTGCGGCTCCGAGCAAAAGGCGACCCTCGCCCTCGCGCGCGGGGGGCAAAGCTTTCTCTCCCAGCACATCGGAGATGTGGAGAACGCCGAGACGCTGGCCGCATGGCACGAGGCGCGGCGGCGCATGGAGGCGCTGTTCGACATAGAGCCCGCCGCGCTCGCCTGCGACCTGCACCCGGGCTACCTGACGAGCCAATGGGCACGCGAGGAGGCGGGCGCGCGTGGCCTGCCGTTCGTGGAGGTGCAGCACCACCACGCGCACATCGCGAGCGTCATGGCCGAGGCGATCGGCACCGGCGTGCTCGGGCGGGGCGAGCCCGTGGTGGGCATCGCGCTGGACGGCACCGGAGCGGGCACGGACGGCACCGTGTGGGGCGGCGAGGTGCTCATCTGCGACCTGGTCGGCTACGCGCGGGCCGCTCACCTGGCCCCGTGGCGCCTGCCCGGCGGGGCGGCCTCGGTGAGGGACGCGCGCCGCAACGCGTTCTCGCTGCTCATGGCTTGCGACCTGCTCGACCATCCCGGCGCGGCGGCGCTTCTCGCCCGCATGGACGAGCCCTGCCGCACGGTGACGTGCCGCATGGTGGAGCGCGGCCTCAACAGCCCGCTCGCCAGCAGCGCCGGCCGCCTGCTCGACGCCCTCGCCGCCCTCCTGGGCATCTGCGATGCGGCCACCTACGAGGGCGAGCCCGCGATCCGCCTGGAGGCCGCGGCACGGCGGTCGATGGAGGCGGACGGGGCCGCGAGCTTGGCACGCGCGAGGGCAGAGGGCTACGAGCTCGAGGTGCGGTGCGCGGAGCCCGCGGTAGACGCCTCCGCCTGCGAGGCCCGTGCCCGCGTGCGGGAGCGCGAGGCGGGCGAGACGCTCGTCCTCGACCCCGCGCTCCTCGTGCGGCGGACGCTGGACGAACTCGCGAGCGGCACGCCCACCGAGCTCATCGCCCTGCGCGCGCAGCTCGGCCTGGCACAGGGCCTGGCGCGCACGGCCGCGGACATCGCCGCACGCGAGGGCATCCGCGCGGTGGCGCTCTCCGGCGGCGTCTTCATGAACCGCCTGATCTTAGGCGAGATGCGGACCCGCCTGGAGGCCGCGGGCCTCACGGTGCTCATCCCCCACAGCGTCCCCGTGAACGACGGCTGCATCGCCTACGGTCAGGCCGCCGTCGCCCGCGTGACATTGGAGGCAGGTTCCGATGTCACGCAGTCGCGCTGACAAGGAGGGGGTCGGTGCGGCGAATCGCCCCTTTTTCGAGGTTATGCACGGCAGTCCGCCGATATCCGCTAAGTCGTGAACGCCTGGTTCACAGCCTCGATTTTGGCACGTATCTGACCTGCGATTTCCTTAGCCCCGTCACTCGAGCTTCGCAAGACCGTGCATAAGCTCGAAAAACGGCCGATTCACCACCGCACCCGACCGGTAGGCGACAAATCGACCTGTCCCCTATGTCGCAGGCTAGAGGATGCAGGTGCCGCGGACGTACTTGCGCACCACGCGGCCGCCCTCCTCGGCCAGGTAGATGAAGCGCTCCAGCCGCTCGGCCGGCGAGAGCCGCCGCGGGCAGGAGATCGCCGCGTCGTCGAGCACCAGGGCGTCGAACTCATAGCCCGCCTCGAACGCGCCCACCTTTCCGAAGAACTCGCCGCCGCCGCGCGTGCCCAGGTAGAAGGCCTCCTGCCAGGAAAGCGGCGCCAGCTCGGGATCGACCAGGCGCCAGCGCAGCTTGGAGGCCGACACGGCGTCGGACATCGCCCGCCACATGGAGGCGCTCGCGCCGCCGGCGATATCCGTGCCCAGGCCCACATGCAGGCCGCGCTCCAGATAGCGCCGCACAGGCGCGATCCCCGAGGCCAGCATGGCGTTGGACTGCGGGCAGTGCGCCACGAAGGTCCCGGTGGCGCGCAGCATCTCGATCTCGGCATCGCCCGAATACACGCAGTGCGCCATGATCGCCGGCGCCCCGGGGTGCCCAAGCAGGCCCGGTGCGCGATAGGTGTCCGCGTAGCAGCTGGACCACGGGCAGAGCTCGCGCACCCAATCGATCTCGGACAGGTTCTCGGAGAGGTGCGACTGCACCGGCAGCCCGCGCTCGGTGGCGATGGCGCCCAGCTCGCGCATGAGGGCGTCGGAGCACGAGGGCGTGAAGCGCGGCGTGATGATGGGCTCGGTGCGGGTGAGGCCCTCGCCCGCCACGGCGTCGAGCCATCGGCGCGCGGCGTCGGCCGCGTCCGGGCCCTCGACCAGGTAGTCCGGGCTGTTGCGGTCCATGCTCACCTTGCCCACGCGGCACACCAGGCCGCTGCGCTCCAGCGCGCGCATGAGGGCGAGGGTCGCGTCCGCGTGGAGCGTGCCGAACACCGCGGCGCGCGTGGTGGGCCCCCGGCGCAGGTCCTCGGCGAAGATGCCGTAGGCGCGCTCGGCGTATCCCATGTCCGCGTAGCGCGCCTCCTCGGGAAAGGCCCGCTCGTTCAGCCATTCCAACAGCTCGAGGTCCATACCGAGCGCGCGAAAGGCGTATTGCGGGGCGTGGATATGCAGATCCACCAGACCCGGCACGACGAGCGCGTCGCCGCACTCCACCACCGGCAGGCCCGCATACGCCCCCGGCAGCGCGTCGGCGGCAAAGACCCCGTGCGACACGCCGTCCACGCACACGGCGCAGGCGTCCTCGCGGACCTCGACCTCGGCGGGCGAGGCGCTCTGGCACACTGTACCGTGCAGGATGAAGGAGCGCGGCCGACCCTCCGTCGCGGGCATCACGCCCATGCCTCCACCTCCTCCAGGGTCGGGATGCTCGGCGCCGCGCCGGGGCGCGACACGGCCAGGCCCGCGGCGCGTGCCGCGAGCTCCATGGCGGCCGCGGGCTCCTCGCCGCGCGCGAGCGCCGCGAGCAAAAAGCCCGTGAAGGTGTCGCCCGCCGCCGTGGTGTCGACGACCTCGCGCGAGCGGGCAGGCTGGCGCACGGAGACCTCGCCCTCGGCGATGAGCATGGAACCCGCGCCGCCCAGCGTGAGGACCACCGTCGCGCGCGGGAAGCGAGCCCCCAGAAGCGCGGCGACCTCGTCCCAATCGGCCGAGGCCACGGCGTCCGCGGCCTGCGCACCGAGCAGCTGCGCCGCCTCGACCTCGTTGAGCAGCAGGTAGCCCACCAGGTCGAGAGGCATGGCGAGGACGGCCTCGTCCAGGGGCGAGGGGTTGAGAGCCACGGAGATGCCGCGCGCGTGGGCCGCACGGATGACGGTGCCCGTCAGGTTGACCTCGTTTTGCAGCACAACCATGTCGCCCGGGCCGTAGCCCTCCAGGGCCTCGGCCACCTGTTCGACGGCGATGCACCGGTTGGCGCCGCCGTAGAGCAGGATGCAGTTGTCGCCCGCGGCGTCGTTCTGGATCACGGCCACGCCGGTGCGCTCGCCCTTGAGCACGCGCACACGGCTCGTGTCCACACCCGCGGCCTCGAGCTCGCCCAAAAGGAAGCGCCCGTCCTCGCCGATCGCGCCGGCAAAGGCGGTCGGCGCGCCGGCGCGTGCGCAGGCGATGGCCTGGTTCAGGCCCTTGCCGCCCGAGCGGCGCGTCACCGCGGTGGCGGCGAGCGTCTCGCCACGTGCGACCATGTGGGGAACGGAATAGGTCTCGTCGATGTTGGCGGACCCAAAGACCAAGATGCCCATAGGATTCCTTTCTCTGATGCGACGTGCGGGCCGGGCCGCATGGGCCGGGGATCGCATGCCGCGCTGGCGCGCGCTACAGCTGGGCGAGCTTGCCGAGAAGCACCCGCTGGAACGCCCCCATGTCCACCTCGTTCAACAGGTAGACGTTGCGCTGCCCCTGGGGCACATCCACGCGCGCCGTGGTGCCGCGGCCCTCATCGGAGCAGTCCACGCGGATCGCCGTGCGCTCGCCGCCGAACAGCTCGGGGTGGGTGAGGTAGATGATGGTCGAGGCGTCGTGGATCACGCACACGCCATGCCTCCACTCCGAGTCGACCGGCTGGTAGAACGAGAGCATCTCGGCGATGGCGGCCTCATGCTCGTTCGCGCTGGCGGCGAGCGCCTTCAGCTGCGCGGGCGTGAGACCGCACCTGAGGGTCACGTCGAGCCCGCACATCACGATGGGCAGGCCGCTTTCGTACACGATCTGCGCGGCCTCCGGGTCGCCCCAGATGTTGAACTCGGCCGTGGGCGTGACGTTGCCGCCCACGGTGGAGCCGCCCATGAGGACGATGCGCTCGATCCGCTCGGCGACCTCGGGAAACACCCGAAGCAGCAGGGCGATGTTGGTGAGCGGGCCCGTGGGCACGAGCGTCATGCGGCGGCCGGCCGGCAGGGCCATGATGGCGTCGTGCATGGCGACGACCGCCGGGCGCGCGTCCAGCGCACGGTCGCCCCAGGGCAGGACCACGCGACCCAGGCCCATCTCGCCATGGACGTCGGCCGCGTCCTGCGCGGGGCGCAGCAGTGGGCGACGGGCGCCGCGGCAAAGCGGCACCTGGGGCAGGCCGAGCCACGCGGCCAGGCGCAGCACGTTCTCGGTCACCACGTCGCTCGGCAGGTTGCCGGCAACGCTCGACACACCGTGCAGCTCGAGGACGTCGGGGCTCGCCGCCACCATGGCGAGCATCACCGCGTCGTCGATCCCCGGGTCGCAATCGATCCAGATGTCCTTCCGCGCTTGCATGCCGGCTCCCTCCGACGCCGCCCGTCCTTGCTGCCGATTATAGGCAACGGTCCACCCGCCTCGCTCGTCCATACATTCGTCGGCGTCCCACGGCGTTCCCTCACCTGCGCCATATAAAGGAGTACCATCAAGCGGAAACAATCGCGAGGAGGGGTTCAGCTATGTGTCTTGCCGTACCGGGTAAGGTCGTGTCGATCGACGAGGGCGGGCGCGCCACCGTCGATATGCTGGGAATCACGCGCGAGGCGTCGCTGCGCCTGGTGCCCGACGCCCAGGTGGGCGACTATGTGCTGGTGCACGCGGGCTTCGGTATCCAGGTGATCGACGCGCAGGAGGCCGCCGAGACCCTCGCGCTGCTTCGCGAGATGCCCGACCTCATGGACGAGGACGAGCTGCCGGGCGCGGGGGTCGGGGTCGCCGGCGACACCGCGGCCGCCGAGCCCGCCGGGGCCCTCGCGTGATGGCCGTCGACCGCCCCGCCGCGGCTACCGACGCCGCCGACCGCCCCGCCGCGGCCCCGGACATCGACTTCGCCGCCTTCCGCGACCCCGCCCTCGCGCGCGAGCTCATCTCCCGCATCCACCGGCTCACGGGAGATCGCCAGATCAACCTCATGGAGGTCTGCGGCACGCACACGGTGAGTATCGGCCGCTACGGCTTCCGCTCCATCATGCCCGCGGGGCTCAAGCTGCTCTCCGGCCCCGGCTGCCCGGTGTGCGTCACCGCCAACCGCGACATCGACCACGCCATCGCGCTGGCCCGGATGGAGGGCGCCATCATCACCACCTTCGGCGACATGATGCGCGTGCCCGGCTCCAGCACCTCGCTCGCCCGCATGAAGGCCGCAGGGCGCGACATCCGCATCGTCTACTCCCCGCTCGACGCGCTGGACATCGCCGCCGCCAACCCCGAGCGCGAGGTGATCTTCATGGGCGTGGGCTTCGAGACCACCACCCCCACCATCGCCGCGAGCATCCTCGAGGCCGAGGCGCGCGGCCTTGGGAACTTCTCCGTGTACTGCTCGCACAAGGTCACGCCGCCCGCCCTGCGCGCCATCGCGAGCGACCCGGAGACCCGCATCGACGGCTTCATCCTGCCCGGGCACGTCTCCACCATCACCGGCACGGCGCCGTATCGCTTCTTGGTGGACGAGTTCGGCACGACCGGCGTGGTCACCGGTTTTGAACCCGTGGACGTGCTCGAGGGCATCGAGCGCCTGGTTGAGATGGTCGTGTCCGGCCGGCCCGCGATCGAGAACGCCTACCGGCGCGGCGTGGCCGACGACGGCAACCCCGTGGCTCGCTCCCTGGTAGAGCGAGTCTTCGAGCCGTGCGACGCCACGTGGCGCGGGCTGGGGCCTATCCCCGGATCGGGCCTGGCGATTCGCGAGGCATACCGGCGCTTCGACGCGCGGCGGCGCTTCGCCGTGGAGGTGGAGCCCACGGTGGAGCCGCGCGGCTGCCGCTGCGGCGACGTGCTGCGCGGGGCCATCACCCCCGGCGGCTGCCCGCTGTTCGGCCGCGCCTGCACCCCGGAGCACCCCGTGGGGCCGTGCATGGTCTCCAGCGAGGGCAGCTGCGCCGCGTACTTCCGCTACCGGGAGGCGTGAGGGCCCAGCTCGCGGGCACACTCCGCCCGCATCCGCCCCTCCCTCTCCCCTTCCATCCCCGACCCTAAGGAGCTCAGCATGGGCAACATCGCCGACACCACGGTCCTTTTGGGCCACGGCTCGGGCGGCCAGATGATGAAGCGCATCATCGACGAGGTCTTCCTCGAGGAGTTCGGCTCGCCCGAGCTGCTCGCCGGCAACGACGCGGGCGTGGCCGAGCTCCCCGGCACCGGCCGCATCGCCATGAGCACCGACAGCTTCGTGGTGACGCCGCAGTTCTTCCCCGGCGGCAACATCGGGCGACTCGCGGTGTGCGGCACCGTGAACGACGTGGCCACCAGCGGTGCGCGCGTGCGCTACCTCTCCTGCGGGTTCATCCTGGAGGAGGGCTACCCCATGGACCGGCTGCGGCAGATCGCGCGGACCATGGCCGAGACCGCGCGCGAGGCCGGGGTGCGGATCGTCACCGGCGACACCAAGGTGGTGGAGCGCGGCGGGGCCGACGGCGTGTACATCAACACCGCCGGCGTGGGCGAGGTGCCCGCGGGCGTGGAGCTCTCCGGCGCCAATTGCCGCCCCGGCGACGCCGTGCTGGTGTCAGGCACGCTCGGCGACCACGGCATCGCCATCATGAGCCAGCGCGAGGGTCTGGCCTTCGGGACCACCATCGAGTCCGACGCGGCTCCGCTCAACCACTTGGTCGAGAACGTGCTGGCCGCGGCGCCGGGCACGCGCTGCTTCCGCGACCCCACGCGCGGCGGCCTGGCGAGCACGCTCAACGAGTTCGCCTCCGCGAGCGGGGTGGATATCGAGGTAGACGAGGCGGCCGTGCCCGTGCGCGACGAGGTGCGCGGCGCCTGCGAGATGCTCGGCTACGACGTGCTTCAGGTGGCCAACGAGGGCAAGATGGTCGCCGTGGTGCCGGCAGAGCAGGCAGAGGCGGCGCTGGCCGCGATGCACGCGAGCCGCTACGGCGAGCGGGCGGCGATCATCGGCCGCGTGCTCGACGCACCCGCCGCGGGCGGGCAACCCACGGTGCGCGTGCGCACAGGCTGGGGTTCCACACGCGTGCTGGATATGCTCGTGGGCGAGCAGCTGCCGCGCATCTGCTAACCGACGGGTTGAGGCACGGCATCTCGGGATTCATGCGTCGGCTTGCGTACCTCGGTACGCGGCGCCTAGCATTCACCCCGACCTGCCGCACTTCAACCCGTCGGGACGTTTACGGGGCTTGTTGCAATCCGGCTTCCCACTCCCCCGCCACGCGTCCCGGGTCTATGCCGCCTCGGCGTCACGGCAATCTCGGGCACCTCAACACCCCTCCCCCTGCACAGGGGTACCCTCAGCTCGCACAGCCCTCTTCGTACTGCAAGCCTCTCCCTAAAGGAACCTTATGCCGCACGCGCCCTTCACCCATGTGGTCTTCGACCTGGACGGCACGCTGTTGAACACGCTCGAGGACCTCGCCGCCGCGAGCAACCACGTCTGCGATCTCAACGGCTGGCCCACCTTCACCACGGACCGCTACCGCTACAAGGTGGGCAACGGGATCCTCAAGCTCGTGGAGCGCTTCATGCCCGCCGAGCTGCTCGGCGACCAGCGCGCCTTCGCCTGCGCGCTCGCCCAGTTCCGCGCCTACTACGACGCGCACAAGGAGGACCACACCGCGCCCTACCAGGGCATCCTCCCCATGCTCGACAAGCTGCGCGCTGCCGGCCTCACCCTCGCGGTCCTCACCAACAAGGACCATGCCGCCGCCGAGCCGCTCGTGGAACGCTACTTCGGCCCCGAGCGCTTCGGGCTGGTGCAGGGCCGCGTGGACGCCTTTCCGCCCAAGCCCGCCGCGCCCATTACCCTGCACGTGCTGGAACGGCTGGACGCCGACCCCGCGCGTACGCTCTACGTGGGCGACAGCGACGTTGACGTGCAATGCGGGCACAACGCCGCCCTCGCGGTGGCGGGGGTGGCTTGGGGCTTCCGCGGGCGCGCGGAGCTCGAGGCCGAGGGCGCCGAGTTCATCGCCGAGACGCCCCACGAGCTCGTGGACATCGCGCTCGGCCGCGCCTAGAGCGTAGAGAGGGGCGCACCGCCGCTCCCAGCCGATTCATTGAGACGAATCTGCACTTTCATACTCAACATAGGTGCAGAAAAGTCTCAATGAACGGAACGCACCCCCATGGCGATTGTTGATTGAGATGAAAATGCACCCCCGCTGAGTATGGAGGTGCATTTTCATCTCAATCAACTTGCCGGGCACGCAGATCACGCCGTAAAACCCCTATTCGGCCAGCGCGCTCGTCAGCTCCTTGGTCACGCTGTCCGAATCCGGCTCCCAGGAGCCGTCCTTCTGCACGAACTTGAGCTTGACCGTGACCTCCTTGGTCTCGGCCGCCTTCGTGACCTGCGTGAGGATGTCCCCACCCAGCTGCATGAGCTCGTCTTGCGTGGGCCACGAGTCCATCGCGCCCACCTGCTTGGCATACTCGTCCGCGAACGCATTGACGATCTCGGTCATGGACTTGATCTTGAGCGTCACGCTCGCCGTGGCCTCGTCCTTGGCGTCGTTCAGCTCGATGTCGCCGATCTCGTAGCTAAAGCCGTCCAGGTAGAGCTTGGCGTACTCCTTGGCGTCGACCCCCAGCGCGTCGAAGCTGTCGGCGGCGCTGCCCTCCACGCCCTTGACGAAGTCCTCCACCTCGCCGCCCTTGAGCTTGTCCAGCTCCTGGGTCAGCTGCTCGCGGATGACCTCCTCCGCGCTCGGCCCGCCGCA
>Cebus_capucinus_imitator_PRJNA485217_SSR118__coassemble_676_pt1 | contig 11194 bp, 10 predicted proteins | sample Cebus_capucinus_imitator_PRJNA485217_SSR118__metabat2_low_PE_003 | metagenome-assembled genome bin Cebus_capucinus_imitator_PRJNA485217_SSR118 | reverse complement strand
CACCTCCATCGAGGCCCGCGTCATCGAGATGGACCGCAACCGCAACAACGTCGTGCTGTCCCGCCGCGTGGTGCTCGAGGAGTCCCGCAAGGCCGAGCGCTCCGAGATCCTCTCCAAGCTCAAGGCCGGCATGCGCCTCAAGGGCACCGTGTCCTCCATCGTGGACTTCGGCGCCTTCGTGGACCTGGGCGGCATCGACGGCCTGATCCACATCTCCGAGCTCTCCTGGAACCACGTCAACCACCCCTCCGAGGTCGTCAAGGTCGGCCAGGAGGTCGAGGTTGAGGTCCTGGACGTGGACCTCAACCGCGAGCGCATCTCCCTCGGCCTCAAGCAGACCACCGAGGATCCGTGGCGCGCGCTGGTGAAGAAGTACCCCGTGGGCGCTATCGTCGAGGGTACCGTCACCAAGCTCGTCCCGTTCGGCGCGTTCGTCGACCTGGGCGACGGCATCGAGGGCCTGGTGCACATCTCCGAGATGGCCAACAAGCACGTCGACCAGCCCAGCCAGGTCACCCGCGTGGGCGAGAAGGTGCAGGTCAAGGTCATGGAGATCGACCTCGACCGTCGTCGCATCTCCCTGTCCATGAAGTCCGCTGCCGAGACCCTCGGCATCGAGATCGAGGTCACCCCGCTGCCCTCCGAGGACACCGCCGAGGATGCCGAGTAACCTGCTCGTGTAACCTCGCTTCGCTAAGCGCGACGCCCAGGACCCGTTGCCGTTCGGCAGCGGGTCCTTTTTTCGATATGTCGTACAATGCTGGTTCGTGACCGTGAGGAGGTTTCCATGTCCGTCCCGTTTACCAGCCGTCCGGTGGTGCTGTTCGACTTCGACGGCACCGTGGTCGATACCCAACCCGCGATCCTGCGGGTCGCCATGCGCGTGATCGAGCGCCATGGCCTACCCGTGCCCACCGTGGAGCAGATGCTCCCCATGGTGGGGCCCCCGCTCGAGGAGGGCTTCATGCTCGTGGCTGGCGTGGGGCGCGAGGAGGCCACGGTACTTGCCGCCGAGTACCGCGAGCTGTTCGAGGAGATGGTGACCCCGCCCGACTACCCGGTGTTTCCCGGTATGCGCGAGCTGCTCGATGCCCTGGTGGCCGACGGCCGCCGCCTCGCGGTTGCGACCTCGCGCATGGAGGACACCGCCCGCAAGATGGTGGCGGGCCAGGGCCTCGACCAGTTCGCCGCGGTGTGCGGGCGCGTGCCCGGCGTGCGCTACCATAAGTCGGAGTCGATCGCGGCGGCGCTCGAGGCGCTCGGCGCCAGCGCGGAGGACGCCGTGATGGTGGGGGACCGCAAGAACGACGTGGAGGGCGCGGCAGCCCTTGGCATCCCCTGCATCGGCATCTACAACGGCGCCGCGGAGCCCGGCGAACACGAGGCGGCGGGCACCGTCGCCACGGTCCGATCTGCGGCCGAGCTGCAGCGGCTCCTGCTCGGTTAACGGACCTGATATCTCCCGAGATGATTGCGAGGACCCCTATGGATATGGACCGTGAGGCGAGCGTTGACGCCTATATCGACGAGGTGTGGGACGACGTCCTGACGGATATCGGCGCGCTCGTGGCGTATGCCTCGGTGGCTGATCGTGCTCAGGCCGCTCCGGGCGCGCCCTTCGGCCCCGAGGTGCGCTCGGCCTTGGATTGCGCCTTGGGTATCGCCGAGCGCCTGGGATATAAGGTCTCCGACGACGACGGCTACGTCGGGATGGCCGACATCCCCGGTGAGCGCCCGGAGCAGCTCGCCACGATCGCCCACGTGGACGTGGTGCCCGCCGGCCCGGGCTGGAACGGCGATCCGTTCTCGATGGAGCGCCGCGAGGGCTGGCTCATCGGTCGCGGTGTCATCGACGACAAGGGGCCGGCCGTGCTCGGCCTCTATGCGGGCGCCTACCTGCTGCGCCACGGCATCACGCCGCGCTACACCTTCCGGGCGCTCCTGGGCTGCGACGAGGAGGTGGGCATGACCGACGTCCACCATTACCTGGAAGGGCATCCGCAGCCCGCGTTCCTCTTCACGCCGGACGCCGAGTTCCCCGTCTGCAACGCGGAGAAGGGCCAGCTCGGCGGGACCTTCCTCTCCGCGCCCGTGGAGGGCGGCTGTATCCTGTCCTGGAGTGGCGCCGAGGCCGGTAACGCCATACCCGGCGAGTCGGAGCTCGTGCTCGGCATCGATGCTTCGGAGCTGCCCGTCCCGCGCGCGAACGTCGAGCGTCTGTCCGCCGAGCCCTTGGGTCCGGGCCGAACGCGCATCTTCGCCAAGGGCATCGGCGGGCACGCCTCCTTGCCGGCGGGCTCCTTGAACGCCATCGGGCTCATCGTGACCTACCTGCGCGAGGCGCTGGCCCAGAACCCCGACCTGCTCGCGCCCGCTGAGCGCGACTTCGTGAAGCTGCTGGGCTACCTCACCGCCGACACGGATGGTCGCGCCGCCGGCATCGCGAGCGAGAGCCCGGCGTTCGGTCCGCTCACGCTCAACGCGGGCACCATCCGCGTGCGCGAGGACGGCCGTCTGGAGCAGGGTATCGACGTTCGCTATCCCGACAGCACCGACGTGCCGACCATGCGGACGGCCCTGGAGGCGCTCGCCGCCTCACATGGATGCAGCTTTGAGCTGGGGCGCGCCAAGGAGCCGTTCTCCACGAGCGCGGACAGCCCGGCCGTGCGGGCGCTTCTCGCCGCGTACTCCGAGGTCACGGGCAAGGACGCCGTGCCCTTCTCCATGGGCGGCGGCACGTACGCGCGCAACTTCGAGCGCGCGGTTTCCTTCGGCCCCGAGGAGAACGACCTGGTGCTCCCCGAGTGGGGCGGCCCCATGCACGGACCCAACGAGGTGGCCAACGAGGCGCTGCTCAAGCAGGCGCTGAAGATCTACATCCTGGCCATCCTGCGCCTGCAGGAGGCCGAGCTGTAGGGGATGGGCCGGCGGCGTGATGCCGTCGGCCCATCGTTTTGTAAGGCGCTCAGCGGTCCCGTGCTCACTTCGTCAGCTCCGTGTAAGACGTGGTGCATAGGTCCGTAAAGACCGGTCTGCATCGCGTAAGCTATCGAGCCCGGCGCTTCCCGGGCCCCGCTCGCCGCGTATCTTCTCCTTGTCGGGCGCGTCCGCGTCCACCTTGAGAGGAGAAAATCATGCTCAACGCTTCTGTTTCGCGCCGTTCCTTCCTGGGCCTCGCCGGCGGTCTCGCCGCTGTCGCCGGCTTGGGCCTCACCGCCTGCGGCGGCACGGATGCCGCTTCGGGTTCAGCCGCCGGTTCCGCCGCTGCCGCTGCCGCCGACCTTTCCGGTGAGGTCACCTACGACGGCGCCTCGTCCTTCCAGGCCCTCGTGGAGGCTGCCGCCGAGCAGTTCATGGATGAGAATCCGGATGTCGCCATCACCGGTTCGGGCAACGGCTCCGGCAAGGGCCTGACCGCCGTTTCCGAGGGGACCGTCTCGATCGGAAACTCGGATGTCTTCGCCGAGACCAAGCTCGATGCGGACGCAGCCGCCCAGCTCGTGGACCACGAGGTTGCCGTGGTTGGTATGGGTCCCGTGGTCTCCAAGAACGTCTCCGTCGACGACCTCTCGCTCGAGCAGCTCGCCGGCATCTTCTCCGGCACCATCACCAACTGGAGCGAGGTGGGCGGCGACGACGCCGAGATCGTGGTCTTGAACCGCAAGGCCGGCTCCGGCACCCGCGCTACCTTCGAGGCGGCCGTTTTCGGCGCCGACGTCCCCAGCTTCAAGGGCGCGGCCGAGCTCGACAAGTCCGGTGATGTCCAGACCCAGATCGCCAGCACCGAGAACGCCATCTCCTACCTCGACTTCTCCCATTTCGATGACGCCAAGTTCCGTGCCATCAAGGTGGGCGGCGTGGAGCCGGTGAGCGAGAACGTTCTTGACGACTCCTTCAAGATCTGGGCCACCGAGCACATGTATTGCAAAAAGGACGCCGACGACGCCACGAAGGCATTCCTGGACTACATGCTTTCCGACGATGTGCAAGACGGTCTGGTGGAGAAGCAGGGCTTCATCCCCGTCTCGCAGATGAAGGTGAGCAAGGACGCCTCTGGCGCGGTGAGCTCCAAGTAATGCGCGCGGTACTTGCCAAATCGAAGCTCGAGCGCATCGGGCTCGGCATCACGGGGGCGGCCGTCGCCCTGGTGGTGTTCGTGGTGGGTGCGCTCATCCTCATGGTGGCGGGGAAGGGCCTCGCCACCTTCTTGCGCGACGGCGTCTCCCCGGTTGACTTCCTGCTGGGTACGGACTGGGACCTGCAGGCCACGGGAGCCGATGGGTTGCCGCGTTTGGGCGCCCTTCCGCTCGTGGTGACCTCGTTCGCCGCCATGGTGCTCGCCACGGCCCTCTCCCTGCCCGTGGCGCTCGCCTGCGCCATCTATGCCGTGGAGGTACGCCCCGTCTTTGGCCGGCGGTTCTTCCAGCCGCTGGTCGAGCTGCTCGTGGGCATCCCCTCGGTGGTGTTCGGCCTCATCGGCTTCCATGTGGTGACGGGCCTCATGCGCGCGCTCTTCGGCGCCTCCACGGGTTTGGGTATCTTGCCCGCGGGTATCGTCCTCGCCGTCATGATCTTGCCCACGATCGCGACCTTCTCGGTCGATGCGCTGCGGGCGGTGCCCGCGAGCTACCGTCAAGGCGCGCTCGCTCTGGGCTGCACGCGCTGGCAGACCGTGTGGCACGTGGTGCTGCCCGCCGCGCGTCCCTCGCTCATCACGGCGACGATCCTCGGCATGACGCGCGCCTTCGGTGAGACGCTCGCCGTGCGCATGGTGATCGGCGGTATCGAGGCCATGCCAGCGGGTCTGCTCTCGCCCGCCTCCACCATCACCACCACGCTCACCACGAGCATGGCCGTGTACGCCGACGGGAGCGTCCAATCGGATGCCCTGTGGACGCTCGGCCTCATGCTCATGGCCATGTCGCTCGTGTTCATCATGATCATCCATCGCGTCGGTAAGAGGGGGGAGGCCCATGTCTAGCACCTTGGAGCCCGTGGGGGCGGGCGTTGATGCGCCCGCCTCGCCTACCATCCCCGCTGGGCTGTTCAGCGGTCCTGCGACCAAGTTCTCCAGCGCGATCGAGCGTGAAGAGCATCGCGGCCGCGCACTTGCCCGTCGCCGCGCTATCGCGGCGGACCGGGTCGCCACCGTGGTCTTGACTGCCGCCGTGGTGCTCGTGGCCCTGCTCGTCGCGGCCATGATCGGATACATCGTCGTCGAGGGTGCCTCCGTGCTGGTGCGCCCCGGGTTTCTGACCGAGCGGTCTCGCGCGGGTGGCGTCGAGGGCGGTGTGGCTTACCAGCTGTTCGACTCCGCCTACCTGCTCGTGCTCACGCTCGCTATCTCGCTGCCCATCTCGCTCGGCGGTGCCATCTTCCTCACGCAGTACGTACCGGAGGGTCCCGTCAAGCGCGTGGCGAGCACGGCTATCGAGACGCTTTCGAGCCTCCCGTCCATCGTGGTGGGCATGTTCGGCTTCCTGGTGTTCTCCGTGGGGCTGGGCTGGCGCTACTCGCTGATCTCCGGCGCCGTGGCGCTCACCATGTTCAACATCCCCATCCTGGTTCGGAGCATCCAGCAGGCCCTGGAGGACGTGCCCGCCGCCCAGCGCGACGCCTGCCTCGCCATGGGGCTCACCCGGTGGGAGGCCGCGGTGCACGTGTTGGTTCCGAGCGCGCTGCCCGCCATCGTGACGGGCACGGTCCTTTCCGCTGGCCGCATCTTCGGAGAGGCGGCGGCGCTGCTGTTCACCTCGGGTATGTCGAGCCCGGTGCGGCTCAACTTCCTGAGCTTTAACTTCTCGAGCCCCACCTGCGCCTGGAACGTGTTCCGCCCGGGGGAGTCGCTCGCCGTGCACATCTACAAGATCTACGGCGAGGGAGCGCCCGGCGCCCAGGAGATGGTCTGGGGTGCCGCCGCGCTGCTCATCATCTGCGTCCTCGTGTTCAATGTCGTCGCCCGTATCGCCGGCCGCGCGCTGTCGGGCAAGCTGATCGGAGCGTGATCTGTCCCATGGCGTATGCCGACCCCGTTGCCCCTTCCGTCCTCAACGATTCCGAGGTACCTGGCCCCGTGCTCTCCACCCGCGACGTCAACGTGTGGTACGGGGACCATCACGCCCTGGACGACACCTCGCTGGATTTCCGTCCCGGCGAGATCTGCGCGCTGATCGGTCCCTCCGGCTGCGGCAAGTCCACCTACCTGCGCAGCTTGAACCTCATGAACCGCGAGATCGCGGGCTGCCAGGTCACCGGGGAGATCGTCTACCGCGGCAAGAACGTCAACACGGCCGACGTCGACCTCTACGAGCTGCGGAAGTCCGTGGGGATGGTGTTTCAGCAGCCCAACCCCTTCCCGAAGACCATCTACGAGAACATCGCCTTCGCGCCGCGCTGCCATGGCCTGCGCGACCGCGACTCCCTCGACCAGCTGGTGGAGGAGTCCTTGCGCGGAGCGGCGTTGTGGGACGAGGTCAAGGACAAGCTGCACAAGAGCGCGCAGGCGCTCTCGGGCGGCCAGCAGCAGCGCCTGTGCATCGCCCGCGCGTTGGCGCTCAAGCCCGACGTCCTGCTGCTGGACGAGCCCTGCTCGGCGCTCGACCCCATCTCCACCCTCGCGATCGAGAGCCTGATGACGGGCATCTCGGCGGGGCGCGCCATCATCATCGTGACGCACAACATGGAGCAGGCGCGCCGCGTGGCGGACCGCACCGCCTTCTTCTACATGGGCGAGATGGTGGAGGAGGGCCCCACCGACCAGATCTTTGGGGCTCCGGAGAGCCCGCGCCTGGCCGACTACCTCAACGGCCGCTTCAGCTAGGGGCCGTCGAGGCTCGGGGAGCGAGCGCCAGCCCCGTGGACATTCTCCCGGGGTGGACATTCTCCCGGGGAGAATGTCCACCTATCGGGAGGTTTGAAAACCGGGGTCGCTCCCTTGGGGGCGGCCCCGCGTCGTTAGGCTTCGAGGCGCTCGCTCGCCTCGAGCCACGCCATCTCGAGTTCGTCGAGCTTCTCGCGCGCGGCGTCGATGTCTTGCTGCTGAGCCTCGAGTGCCTGGTAGTCGGTGGGATCCACGTCCGCCATTCCGGCGGCGAGCTCCTCGACCTTGGCGCGGCGGCTCTCCATCTTGCGCTCCAGGGAGGCGACCTCCTTCTTGAGCTTTTGGCGCTCGGCGTTGGAAAGGCCGCTCGTCTCGTGCGCGGCATTGGCCCCGGTGGACGGGCCGGCGGCGGGACGGGGCCGCGTCGCCGCGCCCTCGGCCTCCTGGGCGAGCCGCAGGTACTCGTCTACGCCGCCCGGGACATGGCGTAGGTGCCCGCCAAGCAGCGCGAACTGCTGGTCCGTCACGCGCTCCATCAGGAAGCGGTCGTGCGTCACCAGGATGAGCGTGCCCGGCCAGCCGTCGAGCAGGTCCTCCACGATGGCAAGCATGTCCGTGTCCAGGTCGTTGCCCGGCTCGTCCAAGATCAGCACGTTGGGTTCGGCCAGAATCGTGAGCAGGAGCGACAGACGGCGCTTCTGGCCACCCGACAGGTCGCAGATACGGCTCCAGAGCTGCTGGGTGGTGAAGCCCAGACGTTCGCAGAGCTTCTCGGGGCTCGTCTCCTTGCCGTCCACGATGTAGGTGCGCTTACAGGTGCCGAGCACGTCGCGGATGGTCTCCATCTCGTGCGGGCGAAGCTCGTCGAGCTGCTGGGAGAGGATGCCGAACCGCACCGTCTGGCCCACCTTGACCCGTCCGCTCCGCGGGGCGAGCTTGTCCTGGATCACGTCGATCATGGTTGACTTGCCCGCGCCGTTGGCGCCCAGCAGGCCGAAGCGGTCACCCGCGCCGATGAGCCAGGTCACGTCCTCCAGGACGGGCTCGCGCCGGCCCTCGGCGCCCTCGTAGCCCGCGGTGACGTCCAGCACGTCGATGACCTGCTTTCCCAGGCGCGACACGGCGAGCCGCTTGAGCTCGAGCTCGTTGCGCACGGGCGGCACGTCGGCGATGAGGTCGCGGGCCGCCTCCACGCGGAACTTGGGCTTGGTCGAGCGGGCCTGCGCGCCGCGCGAGAGCCACGCGAGCTCCTTGCGCGCCATGTTGCGGCGGCGCTCCTCGCTCGCGGCGGCCTGGCGGTCGCGCTCCACGCGCTGCAGGATGTAGGCGGAGTAGCCGCCCTCGAAGGGGTCCACCTGGCCGTCGTGCACCTCCCACATGCTGTTGCAGACCTCGTCGAGGAACCAGCGGTCGTGCGTCACCACGAGCAGGCCGCCCGCACCCGGCTGCCAGCGCGACTTGAGGTGCTCGGCCAGCCAGTTGATGGTGCGCATGTCCAGGTGGTTGGTGGGCTCGTCCAGCATGAGGACGTCCCAGGTGCCGATGAGCAGGCGCGCGAGGTCCACGCGGCGGCGCTGCCCGCCGGACAGCTCTCCCACGGTGCCTTCCCAGGGCACGTCGGCGATCAGGCCGTCCAGGATCTGGCGCACGCGCGGGCTCGCGGCCCATTCGTACTCCGGGGCGTCGCCCACCACGGCACGGTGCACGGTGTCGGCGTCGTCGAGCGCGTCGCGCTGCCCGAGCAGGCCCACCGTCACGTCGCGACGGCGCGTGACGCGCCCGTCGTCGGGCTCCAGGGTGCCGGCGAGCACGCTCAGCAAGGAGGACTTGCCGTCGCCGTTGGTGCCCACGATGCCGATGCGGTCGCCCTCGGCGATACCGAGGGTCGCCCTCTCCAAGATGAGCTTGTTGGGAAATTCCAGATGCACGCTGTCGCAGCCCAGAAGAATCGCCATGCGCGGCCTTTCACTCGATGTTCCGGCAACCATCCTAGCAGGATGGGGCATGCGGGGCGTCCCAAAGGGTGAAGTGAGGCGGTACTATGAAGCGGGTCCAGATGATATGAAGGGGTGGTGCCGATGGCCTCGCAAGCCGAGCGCGAGGGGTTCTTCTCGCGCGTGTACGAGATGGTGGGGCAGATCCCCGAGGGGATGGTCGCCACCTACGGCCAGGTCGCCAAGTTGGTAGGGGACCCGCGCAAGTCGCGCTACGTGGGGTTCGCCCTGCATTCCAACCCGCGCCCCGGCGAGATCCCCTGCCATCGTGTGGTGTTCGCCGACGGACGCCTGGCGAGCGGCTTCGCCTTCGGTGGCCCCGAGGTGCAACATGACATGCTCGAGGCCGAGGGCGTGGGTTTCCTGCCCGACGGGCGCGTGGACCTCGCACGGTTCCGCTGGCCCGCCGGTGTGGAGTAAGGGGCGCCCGAGCGAGGGTCGACGTCGCGCGATCGCCCCACGGCCCAGGCCCCGCGCTGCCAACAAGCCCCTACATGGGAAGAGCCCCGCCTGCTGTCTCCAGCTGGCGGGGCTCTTCCCGAAGTACACCGTTGATACGCACAGAGGGGAGGGATGCGTGTCAAACCGCAGCGCGGATGGGCTTTTTCATCGCCTGTGCCCGTCCGGCTGTTGAGTTAACTATAGCAAACAGTTAGCCGTATGCAACAATACATTTCGTTAAAGCGTCCGCTGCATAAACCCTCCATAAGTTAGCGAAGGCTTACTGAACGATGAACCGGTCGACGAGCTCACCGAAGGCGCCGTCCATGCCGGTGGTCTCAAGCACCACGTCGCAGTGGGGGCGCACGTCGTCGGTCACGTTGGCCACGCCCACGCCCAGGCCCGCCATCTGGATCATGGCGAGGTCGTTGGCGGAGTCTCCCACCCCGACGGTCTCGCTCGGGTCAACGCCCAGCATCTCCGCCAGGCGCATGAGGCCCGTGCCCTTGTTCACACCGGAGGGCATGAACTCCAGGTAGCGGCCGGAGGAGTACGTGACCTCGGTGCCGCGCGCCGCCATCTCGGGGGCCAGGCTCGCGCCGAGCTCCTGCAGCGCCTCGAAGTCCTCGCTCATGTAGATGACCTTGACGGGGCCCTCGTCGCCCAAAAACGAGAGGTCGGGCTCGTCGGCGGCGTCGAAATGGATCACGCCACTCACGGACTCCAGGTAGCTGCGCTCCGATTCGGGCTCGTTGCAGGTGAAGATGCGCCCGTCGGCGGCGTTGACGTGCATGCAGAAGCCCTCCGCGCGGCCGCGCGCGTAGACGTCCTGGGCCACCGCCGCATCGATCGCGCAGGTGGTGAGGGGTTCAGGGTCGCCGTAGCGGTTGATGAATCCGCCGTTGAACGAGATAACGTAGCTGCCCTCCATGAGCGACCGGTCGATGTCGGCGAAGTTGCTCATGATCGAGGCGTACGGGCGGCCGGAGGAGGGCACGAAGAGCACCCCGGCCTCGCGCATACGGCGGATGGCCTCGACGTTCACGGCCGGGATCTTGTGCTCGCCGTCGAGGAAGGTCTCGTCCATATCGGAGGCGACGATGCGGTACATGGCGGGTCCTTTCGGGAGGAGGTGGCGGGTTCATTGCCGGTACGTGGCGAGAGCGCGGCGCGGCTTGCGCGTTAGTAGACCATCCCCATGGCCTCGCGCACCTCGTCGAGCGTGGCCTCGGCGATCTCGTTGGCGCGGCGGTTGCCCTCGCGCAGCACGTCCTTCACGTAGTCCAGGTCGCTCTCGTAGGCGTGGCGACGCTCGCGGATGGGGGCGAAGTACTCGTTCACGGACTCGGTCACGTACTTCTTGAGCTGCCCGGCGCCGCCCATGCCGATCTCCTCGGCGATCTCGGCGGCGTCGCGCCCGGTGCAGATGGCGGCGGTGGAGAGCAGGCCGGCGACCTCGGGGCGGTTTTCGGGGTCAAGGGTGATCATGCGCTCGCCGTCAGTCTTGCTCTTCTTGATGAGCTTGGCCGTCTCCTCGGGGGTCATGGAGATGGAGATGGCGTTGCCGTAGCTCTTGGACATCTTGCGGCCGTCCAGGCCCGGCAGCAGCGGCGTGTCGGAGAGCAGCGCGTCGACCTCGGGGAAGACCTTGCCGTAGCGGTTGTTGAACTTGCGGGCGATGAGGCGGGTGAGCTCGATGTGCGGCAGCTGGTCGCGGCCCACGGGCACCACGTTGCCCTTGCAGCACAGGATGTCGCAGGCCTGGTGCACCGGGTAGGTGAGCAAAAGGCCGGTGAGCTCGTGGCCGCTCGCCTCCATCTCGGCCTTGACGGTGGGGTTGCGCTGCAGCTCGGCCTCGGACACGAGCTAGAGGAACGGCAGCATGAGCTGGTTGGCGGCGGGCACCGCGGCGTGGGCGTAGATCATGGTCTTGGCCGGG
>Cebus_capucinus_imitator_PRJNA485217_SSR118__coassemble_654_pt1 | contig 11546 bp, 7 predicted proteins | sample Cebus_capucinus_imitator_PRJNA485217_SSR118__metabat2_low_PE_003 | metagenome-assembled genome bin Cebus_capucinus_imitator_PRJNA485217_SSR118 | reverse complement strand
TTGACAGGCGGGAACGGGAGTTCTATCGGAGCACGTTTTTTGTCCTATAACCCTCGATTGAATCGATTCTACCGAAATTGCCCTAATCGTTTCATTCAGTTTGAATCGATTCTACTGAGAAGCTTATAACCGTTTCAACTTTTATCAGTCGCAGGATGGGGCACGGTGAATCGATATGCACGAAACGAAAGACCTCGAGTATAAACGCGATCCATCGTCCAAGGGCTATCTCAAGACGGTTAGCGCGTTTGCAAATTACGGGACTGGTCGCATTGTGTTTGGTGTGGATGACGACGGTAGCGTTCCTGGCATTGCTGACCCAGTGGAAGCGTGTTTGAAATGATGCGGTCAATCCGACGCCCCGCTCTTCTCTCTCTGTGGACGAGCCTCGAAATACAGTTACGCTAACCGTGTATGAGGGGCCGGCAAAACCATACTGCTACCGGGGCAAGGCGTATCGCCGTGCCGATTCCTCTACGGTTGAGGTGAGCCGGCTTGAGTACAATCGCCTTGCGCTCAAAGGCCTGAATATGAGCTTCGATGCGCTGGAATCTCTTGAGCAGCCGTCTACCTTCGCCTGCCTTGCAGGAGAACTTCAAGATAAACTTGGGATCAACCAGCTAGATAAGGCCACCTTGATTTCACTGGAACTCAGAAACCTAGATGGCGCTTGCAACAATGCTGCCTCGCTTTTGGCAGGCGAGAATGTATTTCCCGGTATTGACATGGCGCGTTTTGGCGAGAGTATCAACGTGATGAGGTCGCGTCGGACGTTTGCAGGGGTTTCGGTTTTGCGCCAAATGCACGATGCGCTCGCCTTCTTTGAGGAGAACTATCTGTATGAAGAGATCGTAGGCATTGATCGGGTGAGGCGCGAGCTCATTCCGTACGAGGCGTTTCGCGAGGCGGTCGTCAACGCCTTGGTTCATCGGTGCTGGGATGTTCCCGCGCACATTCGGGTGGCGATGTACCCGAATCGTGTTGAGGTGGTGTCACCTGGCGGTCTACCCGATGGAGTCACCGAGGATGAGTATCTCTCGGGTGGTCCTTCGATTGCGCGGAACCCGATTCTCGCCAACGTGTTCTTTCGTTTGGGCTATATCGAGCGATTTGGCACGGGGATCCCTCGGATTGTGGAGGCATACCGCGATGCGCTTGTTTCACCGAGTTTTACGGTGAGTGCGTCATCGATTGCGGTGACGTTGCCGGTTCTGATCGGTATGGACCTTTCGTCTGATGAGCAAGCGGTATTGATGGCGATACGGCGGGGCGAGGATGTTTCGAGTGCGGAGATTTCAGCACGCGTGGGGTTCTCCAAGGGGAAGACTGTCCGCATGTTGAATGCGCTGATCGAATACGGCTTGGTAAGGCGCATGGGTGCCGCTCGCGCCGTGCGCTATCAGCGGCGGTAAGGATGGGTAAGGGCTGCGGTCGTGGCGATGTCTGATCTAACCTCGAGCGCAGGCCGTATCCAGCAGATTTGCCCCGCGCAGCAGATGAGCTGTTGTGCGGGGCAAATCTTTGCGGGGACGCGCGCTTACTCCCACAGGCTTGCGCCGTTCGTGGCGCAGACGCGCTGCATCCATCCAAAGCTCTTCTTTTTGCTGCGCGCGAGCGTACCGTTGCCCTTGTCGTCCATGTCCACGTACACAAAGCCGTAGCGCTTCTTCATCTCGCCGGTGGAGAGCGAGACCAAATCGATGCAGCCCCACATCGTGTAGCCGAGGCAATCCACCCCGTCGATGCAGATGGCCTTCGTCATCTCGCGCAGATGCTCGGCGAGGTAATCGATGCGGTACTGGTCGTCGATCGTTCCATCCGGGGCAACCTCATCGATGGCACCCAGCCCGTTCTCAACGATGAAGATCGGCTTTCGGTAGCGGTCGTACACCTCGTTCATCACGTAGCGCAGGCCAACGGGATCGATTTGCCAGCCCCAGGGGGTCGTCTTGAGATAGGGGTTGGTGGGCTCGCCGCCCATGCGCTTGAGCTCGCTTTCGGCGTTGACGAGCGCGGAGCGGTAGTAACTGAACGTTACGTAGTCGAGCGTGCCCGAAGCGAGGATATCCGCGTCGCCCGGCTCCTGCACCAGCTTCACCCCCAGGCGCTTGAACATCTCGTCCGCGTAATAGGGGTAGGCGCCCTGCGCCATCACGTCCGAGAAGAACTGCGTCATATGGCGGAACTGCATCCGGCGAAGTTGGTCTTCGGGCCGGCAGGTCTCAGGGTAAACCTCTGAGAGCGCGTACATGGTGCCGAACATCGATCCGGGCATCATCTCGTGCCCCATCTTGATGGCGAGCGCGCTTGCCAGGAACATATGGTGGATGCACTGGTAGTGCGTCTGCTCGTCGGTTTTGGGCGAACCGGTGGCGATGTAGCCGGCGATGGCGTTGATCTCGTTGAAGGTGAGCCAGTATTTGCACTTGGAGCCGATGCGCTCAAACAGCACGCGGCAGAGTTTGAGGTAGGCATCGATCATCTCGCGGCTCTCCCAGCCGTTGAACTTCTCGGCGAGGTGCGCCGGCAGCTCGTCGTGGCAGATGGTGATCAGCGGCTGGATGCCGTGGGCCAAAAGCTCATCGACCACGTCGACGTAGAACTGCACGCCCTCCTCGTTGGGAGTCTCCTCGTCGCCCAGCGGGAAGATGCGGCTCCAGGTGATGGAGAAGCGGTACACGCCAAAGCCCATCTCGGCCATGAGCGCGATGTCCTCCTTCCAGTGGGTGTAGAAGTCCACGGCCTGGTGGCTGGGATAGTACTGGTCGTCGTAGATGCAGGGCACGGCACCCTCGGGGATGGGCTGGCACTGGAAGAAGCTGCTGTTCACTGAGCCTCGGCTGCCGTCGGCCATCTTGAGGGTGAGCTGACGGGGGTTCTTGACGCTGCCGTCGGTCTCAAAGTCGCGGGTGAGAAGGCCGCGGCCGCCCTTGCCAAAGCCGCCTTCAAACTGGAAGTCGGCGGTTGCGCCGCCCCACAGGAAGGAATCGGGAAGATGCAGGTCCATGGTGCTCCAATCTCCATGTAGTTTAGAGGGGCGCCGGACAATGGGCTTTGGCGCCGCGCGAAATCAAGGGTAGCGCGTCCGGGCACAGGTGAGCGGCTCTGCTTGTTCCCCACCGGTGGGGAACAAAAACGGTTAAGGTTATAGACAGGGGTTTTCGCGTCCCACGGGACGCGGCGGTTTTGCGCCGAGAGAACCGTGTCCGTGCGTATGGGGCGCGCAAGCCCGCGGTGCCGGCGAAAAAGGGGGAGCCACCATGCTCACGCAACGACAGCAGCGCCTGCTCATGCTGCTCATGAGCGCTGAGGGCTGGGTGACCAGCGCCCGGCTCGCCGAGCGGCTCGCCGTGAGCACCAAGCTTGTGAAGACCGAGGTGGGCCGCATCCGTGCCCAGTTGGGCGACTGCGTGGTGATAGTGTCCTCAAATGCCCGCGGCTACCGTCTGGCGCGTCTGGACGAGCAGGCGCGAGAGGAGGTCCGCACGAGCTTTCGCGTGCACTCGGGTCACCACAGCATAAAGCACGCCTACGCGTTGGTCTTTCTCTACCTGCTTATGCAGGATGACCCCGTGAGCCACGCGCATCTCGCCGATCGCCTCTATTGCTCACGTGCCGCCATCGCGCATCAGGTGGATCTCATCCGCTACCGCATCAGGCGCTTGCCGCACCTCTCGCTCGCGGTGTCGCAGGCACAGGGCGTGATGATCGAGGGGCAGGAGTGGGCGCGCCGCTACGAGGCCTCCAAGTGGATGCGTAGCGACTGCTTGGAGACGGTGTTTGGCGTGGATGGGGCATATGAGGGGCTGATGGGGTTCAAGCACGAGGTCGAGCGGGCCTGCTGCGAATACCTGGAGCCCTTGGTCAGCTCGGAGCGCCTGTCGGGCGGTGATGCAATTCGAATCGGCCGCTATCTGGCCCTCTCGGTCGTCCGCTCACGTGCGGGGCACATCTGTCCATCCGCGCCGGAAGGCGGCAAGGCCGCGGTCGAACCAACCTTTGCGCTCGAGATCGCCCATCGCCTTGTTGAGCTGGTGCGGGGTATCTCGGGATACGCCATGAGCCCGCAGGAGATCTCCTGCACGGCGATGCTCGTGGGCGATCTCACCTTCCCTGAGGAGGCGGACGAATCTGCGTATCGCCTTGCCGTGTCGTTCGCTGAGCACGCGCGCGCTGTTGCGGGCTTTGACCTGGCGTTGGACATGCCCGCGCTTGCTGCGCGCATGGGTGTTGTGGTACGCCGCATGGCGAGCGGCCGCACCGCGCTCAACTACCACGGCAGCGAGACCGTGGCGCGCTATCCCTTGTCGTTCTACCTGGTATCGAGCTTTTTCAGGGAGCGGGAGGGGCTCACGCCCAACAAGGCGGAGTGCGCGGCGCTCGCGGCCTATATCGCCGGCGCCGTGTCCCGCGCGTGCCAGCACTCCGCGGCAGAGCTGCACACCAACGAGGGCATGCTCGCCGCCGAGCACCTCCGCTACCTCATAGAGAGCGAGCTGGGCCTTACGCCGGTGGAGATCCACCCGTGCTGGACGGCCCCGGCCCGGCGCGACGTCGTGGTGCTCACCACCGACCCCGCCTTCTCGGCAGATCATGCGGGTTGCGTGCTCATGCCGACGCTGCCCACGACGAGCGAGTTGGAGCGGGTGCGGGCCAAGATAGCCCAGCTTCGCGCGGATTGCCTGGAAGGGCTGCGGGGCGATCTGGTGCGCCGCGAGCAGGATGCTCCGGTACCCGCCGAGACTCTCACGCGCGACGCGACGTTGCGGGACACCGCGGTGATGGCTGCCTACGGGACCCTCTGCTTTCTGCGTAGGGGAGAGGGTCAAAAAAGCATGATCGACATCAACGACCTCAGCCAAGCCTTTTCCTTTGCGGGCAAGGCCTACCGCCGCGTGATGCGCGCGTTCTGGAATGGCGAGACCTCGGATGCCGCTTCATTTTTTGGGGTGCTTTGCATGGAACTTTGCAACACGGTGAAAGACGCACGGTAGGGCCTTGGATCTCATCGCCGCACCCGCCTCCAACGGGATCTTTGCCGTCTGTGACTTTAAATCCTAAACACGATACCAGCGAATTTACCCATGAACGGTAGAAAAACGGTTGTGAACGGTAATCGACTGATTCTGTCTTCACATGGCGAGCACTTCGTGTATCCTAGGCGCCACAGCGGCGCGTTACTCCTTCGAGACGTTAGCCGTGCACCAAGAACACTGCCTTACGGCAAAATGCTCATCTGGTTGTACGGTTTAGATCCATCTGAGGAGTCACCACATGCTCATCACCAAGAAGATCAACAACAGCGTGGCAATGGCGCAAGATGCTGAGGGCCACGAGCTTGTTGTCTTCGGCAAGGGCATCGGTTTTCCCGCCGTTCCCTACGAGCTTGCCGATGAGTCTTGCATCCAGCGGGTGTTCCGCCATGTAAACGATGATCTGATGCAGACCATCGCGTCCATCAGCCCTGAGATGCTCGAGGCCGCCCTCGACATCGTGCGCATGGCCGAGCGCGAGCTGGATTGCAAACTCAACCCCAACCTCTACCTCATGCTCGCCGACCACCTGCAGTTCTCGGCGGATCGCTTTGCCCGGGGCATCGTGATCGAGAACCCGCTGGCCGGCGAGATTCCCTTCGTCTACCCCCACGAGTACGAGCTCGGCCAGGCCGGCGTGAGAATCGTCGAGGGCGTTACCGGCAAGGAGATGCCCGAGCAGGAGGCGTGCTCGATTGCGCTGCATGTCGCAAATGCCGAGCTGGGGGGGGGTTCTCCGCGTCCATGCACACGGTCATGGAAGACGTCGAGATCATCGATACCGTGGTGGATATCCTGCAGAGCAAGCTCGATGCGACCTTCGATAAATCGTCCCACGGCTACCTTCGCTTCGTCGCTCATCTGCGCTATCTGATCCAGCGCCTGCGCAAGGGCGAGGAGGTTCCTCAGGCGGACAACTCCCTCATCGACCAGGTGAAGAAGGACTTTCCCCACGCGTACTCGGCCGCCCGCACGGTGGCGCGCCATCTGCGGCGCAAACGCGGCTGGCGGCTCTCAAACGAGGAGCTGCTCTACCTGGTGCTCTACATCAACCGCCTGATGAGCGGCGTCTAGCATCCGCTTCATGACGCCGGCTCAAAGGGCCCGGGGGCTGGCGCGGAAGATAGCAAAAACAGCAAGTGAAACGGAGAAGGAGGATCCCGATGGCAAGTAAATACGACGGCCTCGCACGGATCATCATCCAAAATGTCGGCGGCAAGGAGAATATCAAGAGCGTCGCCCACTGCGTGACGCGCCTGCGCTTCCGCCTCATCGACGAGTCGAAGGCGAACGACGAGGTGCTCGAGCAGACCGACGGCGTGCTGCAGATCATCAAGTCCGGCGGCCAGTACCAGGTCGTCATCGGCCCGCACGTGAACGACGTGTACGATACGGTTCTTTCCGTCGGCCACCTGCAGGCCGGCGGCCTCGTGGACGACGACGGCAACACCATCGAGGGCGGCGAGGACGACACCGCCCCCAAGGGAGTCATGAACGTGATCATGGATCTTATCGCCGGAATCCTGCAGCCTATTTTGGGTCCGCTCGCCGCAGCAGGCATGACCAAGGGCTTTTTGGCCCTGTTTGCCTTCCTCAAATGGGTGCAGCCCACTGACGGCACCTACATGCTCATCAACGCCTTCGCCGACGGCTTCTTCTACTTCCTGCCCGTCATCTTGGGCTATACCTCGGCCAAGAAGTTCAAGGGTAACGAGTTCATCGGCATGGCCATGGGCGCCGCCCTGGTGTACCCCGCCATGGTGAGCTCCACCGCCGGCGACGTGCTGGGCACCATCCTTACCGGCACCCCGCTGGAGATGAAGTACTACCTCACCTTCGCCGGTATCCCCATCATCATGCCGTCCGCGGGCTACACCTCCTCGGTGGTGCCCATCATCCTGTCCATGTTCGTGGTGACCAAGATCGAGCGCGGCTTCAAGAATATCCTGCCGGCTGCCGTGAACTTCTTCCTCACCCCCATGCTGACCTGCCTGGTGGGCGTCATTCTCACCTACCTGGTCATCGGCCCCATCGCCGCCACTCTCACCAATATCCTGTTGATGTTCTTCAACTTCATCTTCGCCCTGCCCGTGGTGGGCGCGACCCTGGGCGGCGCCCTGGTGGGAGGCCTGTGGCAGGTCCTGGTGATCTTTGGACTGCACTGGGCCATCGTTCCCATTAACTTGGCCAACCTCGCCCAGAACGGCTTCGACACCGTGCTCGCCGGCAAGGTCGCTTGCGAGATGGGCCAGATCGCCGCTGTTCTTGCCATCTACCTCAAGAGCCGCGACAACAAGGTCAAGTCCATCGCCCTGCCCGCGGTGATCACCGGCTTCTTTGGCACCACCGAGCCCGCCATCTACGGCGTGACCCTGCCCCGCATGAAGCCCTTCGTCTTCACCTGCATCGCCGGTGCCGTCTCCGGCGCGTTTGCCTGCTTCATGGACGCCCGCATCTTTGTCGCCGGGTATTCGGGCGTCATGGCGCTCGCCCGCTACATCGATCCCACGCCGGGCGGCTACGGCATCTCCTGCGCTATCACCGCCGGCATCGCCATGCTCATCGCCGTGGTGATCTCCTTCGCGCTCACCTGGTTCTTCTGGGATGAGAAGGCCTACGCCGCCAAGGGCAAGAAGACGGCGTAAGCTGGTTGTGCCCACATATCCGCCCACCCATCATCGGGTTATCTCTTGAGGCTGCGGGGCGCGTCCGCAGCCTCTTTTTCGCAACGTACATCTACTAGGAAAGGAACCATGATGGTCGAGTCGGTGTTTCGCAACGACTTTCTCTGGGGAGGCGCCACCGCCGCCAACCAGTGCGAGGGCGCGTGGGATGTAGACGGCAAGGGTGTCGCCATCCCGGATATCTGCACCAACGGCGCGGTCGACAGCCCTAAGCGCATCACCCCCACCCTTGAGGAGGGGGCCCTCTACCCCAGCCACGAGGCCATCGACCACTACCATCGCTTTCGCGAGGACATCGCGCTCTTCGGCGAGATGGGCTTCAAGACCTACCGCATGTCCATCGCTTGGAGTCGCATCTTCCCCACGGGGCTTGAAGACGAGCCCAACGAGGCCGGTCTCGCGCACTACGATGCGGTGTTCGACGCCTGCCGCGAGCACGGCATCGAGCCGATGGTGACCATCTCGCACTATGAGATGCCCTACGGCCTGGTTGAGGCCATGAATGGCTGGGAGAGCCGCGCGTGCATCGACCACTTCATGCGCTACGCCAAGGTGGTGCTCGACCGCTACCATGACAAGGTGAAGTACTGGCTCACGTTCAACGAAATCAACACCGGCACCCGCAAGATGGGTGCTTCCAGCTCGCTCGGCGTCATCAAAGGCTTCTCCGGTCCGCGTCCGGAGCTGCTCGAGCAGCCGCAGGTGCGCTTCCAAGCGTTGCACCACCAGTTTGTCGCGAGTGCGCTGGCCGTGAAATACGCGCACGACAACTACCCCGGGCTCAAGATGGGCAACATGATCATCTTCGCGCCCATGTTCGCGTTGACCTCCAACCCGGATGACATCTTGCTCGCGCAAGACGAGATGCACCGTTTTGTGTGGTTCTGCTCGGACGTGCATGTGCGCGGCTACTACCCCGGCTACATCAAGCGCTACTTCGCCGAGAACGGCATCGAGATCAAGACTGAGCCGGGTGACGACGAGATTCTGCGCGAGGGCACGGTGGACTTCTACACGTTCAGCTACTACATGAGCAACTGCGTGAGCGCCGATCCGGAAAAGGCGGGGGAGACCACTTCCGGCAACGTGATCGGCGGCATCAAGAACCCCTACCTCAAGGCGAGCGACTGGGGCTGGCAGATCGACCCCAAGGGCTTGCGTTGGAGCCTGAACGAGATCTGGGATCGCTACCAGATTCCACTGATGATCGTGGAGAACGGCCTGGGTGCCTACGATACGGTGGAAGAAGACGGCTCCATCCACGACGGCTACCGCATCGACTACCTGCGCCAGCACATCGAGCAGATGGCCGAGGCCGTGCGCGACGGCGTGGACCTCATGGGCTACACGCCGTGGGGCTGCATCGATCTGGTCTCCGCCTCGACGGGCGAGATGCGCAAGCGCTACGGCTTCATCTACGTGGACAAACACGACGACGGAACCGGTACCCTCGCGCGCAGCCGCAAGGACAGCTTCTATTGGTACAAGAAGGTCATCGCCACCAACGGTGCCGACCTTTCCTAGTGGGGACTTGATCGCGTGTCGTTAACGGAGACCATGCCCATCCTCATCACCCAGACTGTCGCGATGTTTCTCATGATGGGGGTCGGCTTCGCGCTTTATAAGGCCAAGCTGCTCACCAACGAGGGCTCCCGCCAGCTCGCGTCCATCGCGCTGTATGTTGCGGGCGCCGCCGTGGTGGTGCGTGCGCTCGCCATTCCCTTCGATGCCGAGCACCTTGTGGGCGCGCTGGCCTGCGCGGCGCTCACCATCGTGTTCACGCTGGTGGGCGCGCTCGTGGGAAAGCTGGTGTACCGGGATCGCGGCCGCATCTGCCAGATTGCGATCACGATCTCCAATATGGGCTTCATCGGCATCCCGCTAGTGCAAAACGTGCTGGGTGATACGTACGTGTTCTACGTTTCCGCGTGCATCGCCGCCCAGGTGCCCATCATATGGACCTACGCCGTGTGGCTTGCGTCCAACGACAAGAGCGCCATCTCGGTCAAGAAGATCATCACCAACCCCGCCGTGATCGCGGTCTTTGTGGGCCTAATGCTGTTTTTCACCTCCACGCCGCTTCCCGGCGTGCTCTCGTCCGCCATCGACGGCCTCGCCGACCTCAATGCCGGTATCGCCATGATCGTGCTGGGCTGCTACCTTGCCCAAGCCGACCTGCGCTCGCTTCTGCACGCTAGATCCATGTACCTGGCGTCGGCTCTGCGCCTTGTGGCGGTGCCGGCGATCGTGATCTCCGCGCTCGTCTTCGTGCCGCTCGATCCCGTGATCAAGACCATGCTGCTCATAGGTTTCTCGGCGCCCGCGGGCACCGTCTCGGCGATCTTCCCGCAGATGTTTGGTGGGGACTATAGGTTTGGCGCGGGCGTCGTGAGCCTGTCCACCCTGCTGTCGCTCATCACCATGCCGGTGATGCTCGCGTTGGGCATGATGTTGTTTTAAACCGAGGGTAGCCCTTGCCGACTTGAGATGCGGTGGGCGGTCCTCTTAGGAAAGGAGTATGAACATGAGCAAGTTCCCCGAGGGATTCCTGTGGGGTGGCGCCATCGCCGCGAACCAGGCGGAGGGCGCCTACCTCGCCGACGGCAAGGGCCTGTCGGTGCCCGATATGATCAAGGGCGGCACGGTCGATACGCCGCGCGTGATCACGAGCGCGGTGCACGAGGGCGAGTACTACCCCAGCCACGAGTCCATCGACTTCTACCATCACTACAAGGAGGACATCGCGCTGTTCGCCGAGATGGGCTTCACGTGCTTCCGTATGTCCATCAACTGGGCGCGCATCTTCCCCAACGGGGACGACGCAGAACCCAACCAAGCTGGAGTCGATTTCTACCGCAGCATGTTCGAGGAGTGCCGCGCCCGCGGTATCGAGCCGCTGGTGACGCTCTCGCACTACGAGCTGCCCTACGCCCTCGCCGAGCGCGGCGGTTGGGCGAACCGCGAGCTTGTCGACATCTTCGTGCGGTATGCGAAGTTCTGCTTTACCGAGTTCAAGGGGCTCGTCAAGCTCTGGCTCACCTTCAACGAGATCAACTGCCTCTGCGCGCCGTTCGGCAACGTGATGGGCGGCGGCATCCTGCCGCCGGGTGACGACGTGGCACTCGACTACGGCAAGCCCATGCTGTGGGACGACGAGCAGAAGCGCTACCAGGCGCTGCACCACCAGTTCGTGGCGAGCGCGCTCGCGGTGGCGGCCGGACACGAGGTTGATCCCGACAACAGGATCGGCTGCATGATCGCGAGCCGGGCGGTCTACCCCTACAGCTGCAACCCCGACGACATGCTGCTCTCGCAGAGCACTGCGCGCTTTGCCACCTATTACTGCGGCGATGTGCACGTGCGCGGCGAGTACCCCGCGTGGGCGCGCCGCTTCTGGCGGGAGCACGGCATCGAGCTCGCGCAGGAGCCGGGCGATGCCGAGATTCTCATGGCCGGCACGGTGGACTTCTATTCGTTCAGCTACTACAAGAGCTCCACGGTGGCAAGCGATCCCTCGGTGCCCGTGGCGACCGGTAACGTGTTCTACGACGACGCGAAGAACCCCTACCTGCCCGTATCGGACTGGGGCTGGGCCATCGACCCCAAGGGTCTGCGCTGGCTCTGCAACGAGCTCTACGACCGCTACCGTATCCCGCTCATGGTGGTGGAGAACGGCTTGGGTGCCGCCGACACCGTGGAGGCAGACGGTTCCATCCACGACCCGTACCGCATCGACTATATGCGCGACCACATCGAGCAGATGGCCGAGGCCGTGGACGACGGCGTGGAGCTCATGGGTTACACCATGTGGGGCCCCATCGACATCGTG
>Cebus_capucinus_imitator_PRJNA485217_SSR118__coassemble_587_pt1 | contig 12671 bp, 8 predicted proteins | sample Cebus_capucinus_imitator_PRJNA485217_SSR118__metabat2_low_PE_003 | metagenome-assembled genome bin Cebus_capucinus_imitator_PRJNA485217_SSR118 | reverse complement strand
CTAAGCTGGTTTTAACTGGCGCTGCTCCTTTTAATGATTCCAAATGTGGATTAAACCTGGGCGGCGGCCACCGAGGTCGCGCTGCCGGCGGGCGGCGAGGCCACGGCCTGGGACGCCCTCACCAAGCTGATGGACGCCGCGGGCCTCACCTACAGCCTCGAGAACCACGGCGAGCCCCACTCCGTCACCACGGCCGACGGCAAGCGCACGCTCGCCATGGAGGGTGCCGACGGCGTCTGGAGCTATTGGAGCTTCTACGTGGGCGGCGAGCCGGCGAGCACCTACGCGAGCGGGCACACCGCCCGCGCGGGGGAGACCTACGAGCTGCGCTACATCGCGGGCGATGCCGACCCTGCGCCCGAGGGCGGCGTCGAGGTGAACCCCGGCGCCGAGCATCCCGGGCAGGACGTGGCCTGGAACGGCTTCGGCAACGGCGGCTCCGGCTCTGTGACCGATCTTGAGACCCCGTCCGCCCCGGTTGACCCGAGCTGGACCTCCGACCTGCTCACCGAGGGGGAGCGCGCGGCCGGCGCCTCCGCCTCGGCCTCCGACCCGCTCGTGATCGGCGGCAAGGTCTACATCGTCTCCGCGTCCACCTCCTACGACGAGAACTATCACGCTACCAAGAGCCCCGCGCGCCTGCGCGTGATTGACCGCGCCACCGGCAAGGTCGAGCGCGAGGTGGGGCTCGGCCACACCATGGACACCACCTCTCGCCCCGTGTACGCGGACGGCATCCTGGTGGTGCCGCTTGCCGGCGGCTACCTGCAGGCGCTCTCCGCCTCCACGCTCGAGACCATCTGGGTGGTCCCCGCGGCCTCGACCGGGCAGTCACTGTGCACCCTCACGGTGAGCGACGGCTACGTGTACGTGTCCACGCTCGATTCCTTCGGCACGGGCGCGAGCTCCAGCATCGCCGCCTCCGGTTCCGTGCGCCGCTACAATCTGCACACCGGCGCGCTCGCCGGCGAGAGCGAGAGCTCGACCACCGGCTATTACTGGGCCGGCGGTGCGATGGTGGGCGGCTACTACGTGATCGGCGACGACTCCGGCACCGTGACCGTCTACACCGCCGACCTCTCCCGTGCCGTGTCCTCCGCCAAGGTCTCGACCAAGCCGCTGCGCTCCACGATCGCGGTGGCTGACGGCTACGCCTACGTGGTCTCGCGTGACGACGGCACCCTGCACAAGCTCGCCGTGTCCGGGGCGGGCGAGGTGAGCGAGGTGGCCTCGGCCAAGTTCGCCACCTACTCCACCTCATCGCCCACGATCGCGGGCGGCTACGCCTACGTGGGCGGCAAGCAGGGCTACGTGAACGGCGTGCTCGCGCGCATCGACCTTGCCACCATGGCCGTCGAGACGGTGACGGCGGCCGCCGGCGCGGCGCTGGGCGGCGAGGTCAAGAGCACGCCGCTCGTCTCCACCGCGGGCGGCCAGACGCGCGTGTACTTCACCGTGAACGCGGCCCAAAGCGACCCAGACGACTGGAGCGCGTACGTCTCGGGCGGCGGCGTCTACATGTGGCGCGTGGGCGACGCCGAGGCCACGTGCCTGTACGACCCCACGGGCGAGTACGCGCAGTACTGCATGGCCTCGGTGGCGGCCGACTCCGAGGGCAACCTCTACTTCACCAACGACTCGGGCCACCTGTTCCAAATCCCCTCGGGCAAGGTGCGCGTGAGCTTCGACGCCCAGGGCGGCAGCGAGGTGGCGAGCCAGCTGGTGTCCCTGGGCGGGGCGGTGGCGCGCCCGGCCGACCCGACGCGCGCGGGCTACGCCTTTGGCGGGTGGTACCTCGATGCGGACTGCACGCGGGCATGGGACTTCTCGGGCACGGTCGCGTCCTCGATGACGCTCTATGCCAAGTGGGTGAAGGCCGCCGAGCCCGGTTCCGGCGGCGGGAGCGGTTCGGGCTCCGCCTCGGCCGGCGGCTCCGGCGCGCAGGGCGGCGGCGCGGTGGCGACTGGCGGCCAGGCGGCATCCGGCGGCACCGTGGTCCCCGCGAGGGCGCCGGTGGCGGCCGCGGATGCGGCGAACGTCGCGGTGAAGGCCTCGGATGAGGATGGCGCTGGCGATAGGGGCGATGCCGCCGACGATATCGATTCCTCGGACGCCGAGGACGCCGTGGTCCTCGCGGCCGCCGGCGCGCGCGGCGCTTCCGATACGGACGGCTCGAGCCTGCCCGTGGCGCTCGTGGCCGGCGCCGTGGGCGTGGTCGGCCTGGTGGCCGCGGCCGCGTGGCTCTGGCGCCTGAAGCGGCGCGGTTAGCGCCCAGACGATATCCCGGGCGGCGCGCCTTCCGCGGCGCGCCGCCCTCCGTCCTTGATGGGGGAGCGAGTTATGGAGAACGATAGGGAGCCCGAGGCCCCCCAGGGGCCGGCGGGCGAGGTTTCGCGTGGCGCTGCTCCGCGTGCGGGGCGCGACGCGGCGGATGCGCGCGTCTATCCCGGCGCACCCGCGGATGGGGGCGCGCCTCGCGACGCGGGCGCAGGCCGCCAGCGCGTGGTGGCCTGCGTGCTCGGCGGTGTCTCGGTCCTGCTGATCGCCGCGGCGGTGGCGCTCGGCTCCGGGGCCCTGTCCCTGCCGGGCGGGGCGGTCGGCCTGCTGCAGACGACGGCCCCGGCGGGTAGCGCCGAGGCCGATGCGGGGAGCGCCGCCAAGGCGGGTTCCTCGGCCGGGGGGAGATCCGCTTCGTGGGCCTCCGAGGGCGATGCGGCGAAGGACGAGGGCGCCGGCGAGGCGGCCGACGGGGCCTCTGGGGCCGCGGCGCGGGGGTCGGGTTCCGGTGCGACCGAGTCCGCGGGGGATTCCGGCGTGGCCTCCGGCACCGATGCCGGTGCGTCGCGCGGCGCGTCCGCCGGAACCGCGGGCGGCGGCGCCTCCACGGGCGGTAACGGCGGTGGGACCGCTACCCCTAAGCCCACGACCATCACGGTGAGCGTGGTGGTGGACGCCTCCGCCGCGGGCGGCGGCACGCTCGCGAGCACGTCGCTCACCTTCGAGGCGGGCGCCACCGCCTACGACGCCCTCTGCGGCACGGGCCTCTCCGTCAACGCGCAGAGCACGGGCATGGGCATCTACGTCGCCGCGATCGGCGGCTACGCCGAGAAGGAGCACGGCCCCGAGAGCGGCTGGAAGTACGCCGTCAACGGGAGCTTCCCGGGCACCTCGGCCGGCAACGTCACCCTGCGCGACGGCGACGCGGTCCGTTGGGTCTACGTGACCTCCGCGTAGCGCCGCTCGTCTATAATCGCTGGCGGAAACAGAGCCTGATGAGACCACGGGAGCGCCATGAGCCAGACACAACCGGACACCCCTACCTCCAAATTGCGCGTCATCTTGGGCGATGCGGGCTTGGAGGCGCTCTCGGGTACGAGCGTCGCCGTCTTCGGCGTGGGCGGCGTGGGGTCCAACTGCGTGGAGGCGCTCGCGCGCGGCGGCGTGGGGTGCCTCGCCATCGTCGACCGCGATGTCGTGTCCCCGAGCAACATCAACCGCCAGGCCATCGCGTTCCACAGCACGGTCGGCATGCGCAAGGTCGACGTGATGGAGGCCATGGTCCATGACATCAACCCCGGGTGCGAGGTCGTCAAGCGCGACGACTTCGTGCTCGCCGAGAACGTCGGCGAGATCTACGACGCGCTTCTCGCGGCCTGCGGGGGCCATATCGATTACGTGGTCGACGCGATCGACACCGTCTCCACCAAGCTCGCGCTGGCGCTGCTGGCCCAGGAGCGCGGCATCCGGCTCATCTCCAGCATGGGCGGGGCCATGAAGCTGCACCCGGAGTGCCTGAGGGTCGACGATATCCACAACACGGTGAATTGCCGCCTGTCGCGCGTCATGCGCAAGGAGTGCCGCCGCCGCGGCATCAAGCGCTTGCGCGTGCTGTACTCCTGCGAACAGGTGGCCGCCGCCACCGCACCCGAGGGCACGGAGCGCTCGGAGCGGGCCGGTATGGGCACGGCCTCATGGATGCCGCCCATCATGGGGCAGATTATCGCCGGCGAGGTCATCCGCGCTATCAGCGGCGTGGGGCGCGAGCCCGTGCGGGCCGACGGCGCCGTACGCCGCGGGTAGGGGGGCGTCGCCGTGGGCAAGTGGGCCGCACGGGCGGCGTGGCGGCTGTACGACATGCACTGTCACCTCGATAGGATGGCGGACGCCGAGGCGACCGCCGCCGACGCGCGCGAGCTGGGCCTCGCGCTGCTCTGCTGCCCGATCGACCCGGCGGGCACCCTCGACGCGCGCGAGCGGCTGGCGACCGAGCCCAACGTGCGCGTGGCGGCGGGCCTGCATCCCTGGTGGGTGGCCGATGCCGCCGACTTGGAGGGCTTGGTGGCCCATGCCGTGGCGCTCGCCTCGCGCTCCCGCTTCGTGGGCGAGGTGGGGCTCGACTTCTCTCCCCGCTTCGCCGCCACAAAGGCACGGCAGCTGGCGGCGTTCGAGGCCGTGGTCGCGGGGCTCGCCGAGCATCCCGTGGCGCGCCGCGGCCGCGTGCTCTCGGTCCACGCCGTGCGCGCGGCGGGCGCGGCCCTCGACATCTTGGAGCGCTATGACCTCACGCGCCAGGCGCGCTGCGTCTTCCATTGGTTCTCCGGTTCGGGCGAGGAGCTCGCCCGCGTCCGCGCGCTCGACTGCTACTTCTCGGTGGGGGAGCGCATGCTCGCGACGCGCCGTGGGCGGGCCTACGCCGCGCAGGTGCCCGAGGACCGTCTGCTGTTGGAAACCGACTATCCCGTGCAGCTCGATACCCTGTGCCCGGCCGCCCAGATCGCCGCGTCCCTCGAGCGGGTGCTGGACCTGCTTGCCGAGGCGCGCGGGACGGACCGCACGGCCCTCGCCGCGCGCATCGCCCAGACGAGCGCCGAGCTGTTCGGCTAAGCCCCAAGGCCGCATCGCTGTTCGGTTTGGTGTGGGTTTCCCGATCTTGCCCGTTCGCCAAAACCCGCGCCGAACCGTCGTCACACGTTCCCGTATCGCCAGCCTCGCCTGCGGGTTCCTCGTGAAGACGCCCCGGCGCCCTCGCGCGCCCCGCCCGCATCTGAGACGATAGGGCCATCGTATGCACCTACCATAGGAGATGTGAATGGCGGAGTTCATCTACCAGATGTACCAGGCGCGCAAGGCGCATGGCGACAAGGTCATCCTCGACGACGTGATCCTGAGCTTCTACCCCGGCGCCAAGATCGGCGTCGTGGGTCCCAACGGCATGGGCAAGTCCACCCTGCTCAAGATCATGGCCGGCCTGGAGGAGGTCTCCAACGGCGACGCCCGCCTCACCCCCGGCTACACCGTGGGCATCCTGCAGCAGGAGCCCCCGCTGGACGACGACGCCACCGTGATCGAGAACGTGCGCATGGCCTTTGGCGACATCATCGCCAAGGTGGACCGCTTCAACAAGATCGGCGAGGAGATGTGCGACCCCGACGCCGACATGGACGCCCTTATGGCCGAGATGGGCCGGCTGCAGGACGAGATCGACACCGCCGACGGCTGGGACATCGACTCCAAGCTGTCCGTGGCCATGGACGCCCTGCAGCTGCCCGACTCCGACACCCCGGTGAACGTGCTCTCCGGCGGCGAGCGCCGCCGCGTGGCCCTGTGCAAGCTGCTGCTCGAGGCCCCCGACCTGCTGCTGCTCGACGAGCCCACCAACCACCTGGACGCCGAGTCGGTGCTGTGGCTCGAGCACTTCCTCCACAACTACCCAGGCGCCGTGCTCGCCGTCACGCACGACCGCTACTTCCTTGACAACGTGGCCGAGTGGATCTGCGAGGTCGACCGCGGCCACCTGTACCCCTACAAGGGCAACTACTCCACCTACCTCGAGACCAAGGCCGCGCGCATCGCCGCGCAGGGCCAGCGCGACGAGCGCCTCGCCAAGCGCATGGCCTCCGAGCTGGAGTGGGTGCGCAGCAGCCCTAAGGCGCGCCAGGCCAAGAACAAGGCCCGTCTGGCCCGCTACGAGGAGATGGAGGCCGAGGCCCGCGCCAGCCAGAAGCTCGATTACACCGACATCCGCATCCCGGTGGGCCCGCGCCTGGGTGCCAAGGTGCTCGAGGCCAAGCACCTGCACAAGGAGTTCGACGGCCGCGTGCTGATCGACGACCTGTCCTTCTCCCTGCCGCGCAACGGCATCGTGGGCGTGATCGGCCCCAACGGCGTGGGCAAGACCACGCTGTTCAAGACCATCGTGGGCCTGGAGCCGCTGACCTCCGGCGAGCTCGAGGTGGGCGAGACGGTCAAGATCAGCTACGTGGACCAGAACCGCGAGGGCATCGACCCCGAGAAGAACCTCTGGGAGGTCGTGTCCGACGGGCTGGACATCATGATGGTGGGCGAGTCCGAGGTGCCGAGCCGCGCCTACGTGGCGAGCTTCGGCTTCAAGGGCTCCGACCAGCAGAAGCGCGCCGGGGTGCTCTCCGGCGGCGAGCGCAACCGCCTGAACCTGGCGCTCACCTTGAAGCAGGGCGGCAACCTGCTGCTGCTTGACGAGCCGACCAACGACCTGGACGTCGAGACCCTCTCCTCGTTGGAGCGCGCGCTGCTGGAGTTCCCGGGCTGCTCCGTGGTCATCAGCCATGACCGCATGTTCCTGGACCGCGTGGCCACGCACATCCTGGCCTGGGAGGGCACCGACGAGAACCCCGGCAACTGGTACTGGTTCGAGGGCAACTTCGAGGCCTACCAGGAGAACCGCGTGGCGCGCCTGGGCGAGGACGCGGCCCGTCCGCACCGCATCCACCGCAAGCTCACCCGCGACTAACTGCGGCTTTCCCAGGCATTCCGCCTCGGCCCCGTTCCTTGGCCGCCGCATGTGCAGGGCGCTCCGGGCATCGTCTGCCCAGGGCGCCCTTTTCGTTTCCTTACCACAACTTCCTTGAAATCTGTTGCGCAACAAGTTGGGTTAACGCTCGCCGATTCGTAGCGCCCGGCTAGGGGAAATGTCCCCACGGGGGAGTATAGTCAAAGGTGTCGAGAGTGCGCGAGCCCGCTTGATAGCAAAAGAGCCCCGAACGGGGCTCTCGGCGAATCAAGTTGCCACCTACGTGGCGCCCGAAGGCATTTTTGGCAAAGCCGTATTTTGACTCGCAGTAACGTCCTGACTGGTATCAAGACGAGCTCATGGTATCACTGCGAGCGTGGATTGGGAAGGTGTTTTAGGATGACGAGGAACTTGCGTAACGTCGAGGCGTACAACATAGGTCTCGATCTGGGCACGGGCTCCGTTGGCTGGGCCGTGACCGATCTTGACGGCGAGCTGCTGCGCTTCAACAAGAGGCCCACGTGGGGAAGCCGTCTGTTCCCCACGGCGGAGACCGCAGCCGATACGCGCCTCAAGCGCGGCCAGCGCCGCCGCTACGAGCGCCGCCGATGGAGGCTCGACCTGCTCCAGCGCCTGTTCGCCGACGAGATGGAAAAGGTCGACCCCGAGTTCTTCATCAGGCTTTCCCAGTCGAGGTTGCTGCCGCAGGACCGCGCCGAGGGCCATGCCGCCTACCACTGGCCGCTCTTCAACGGCACCGACTTCACCGAGCCAGACTACTACGCCAATTTCCCCACCATCTACCACCTGCGCGCCTGGCTCATGGAGACCGACGAGCGCGCGGACTTGCGCCTCATCTACCTCGCGTTCCATAACATCGTGAAGGCGCGCGGTAACTTCCTGCATCAGGACAATCCGAGCCTCTCGGCTAGGACGGCAGACATGTCCGCGGCGATCGGCCACCTCTGTGACGCCCTTGCCGACTGGCTCGAGGCGACCGGCGAGGACGCTCCCGACCTCTTGGACGAGGGGTTCCGCGCCTCGCTCGAGGAAATCCTTGGTAACCCTTCTTGGGCGCGCCGCGACAAGCAGGAGGCGCTCAAGGGCGCGCTCGACCTCGGCAAGGACATGGCGAAGGCCATATCGGATGCCGTCGTGGGCTACAAGGCGGAGTTCGGCCATATCTTCGGCGAGCCGGGTGAGGGCACCAAGTTCGCGCTCTCTGAGGATGAGAAGGTGGATGCGTACCGCGAGCTCGTGCCCGACGAGGGCACCGCGCTGTTCGCCGCCCTGGGCGAGGTCTACTCGTCCTACATCCTCATGGGCATCCTCTCCGGTGGCTCGGAGCCTATCCACTCCGCGGCACTCCAGGGCTCGACGGGCACGACGATCTCCTACGCCAAGGTGCGCGAGTACGTGCGGTACGGCGAGGACCTGCGGCTTCTGAAATCACTCGTGCGCGAGTACGCGCCCAAGCGGTACGACGAGTTCTTCCGCGGCGACTTCTATGAGGGAACCCATGAGTACGACCCGGAGGCGGCGAAGGGCTACACCCGCTACAACGCGCGCCGCGGCATGTCCTATGAGGACTTCGCCAAGGAGGTCAGGAAGCTCCTGGACAAGACGGGCGCCGCGTCCGACCCGCGTTACGCTGCCATGCTCGAGGGATTTGCCGAGGAGCGCTTCCTGCGCCGCCTGAAGACCAGCGACAACGGATCGATCCCCTACCAGCTGCACCTGGAGGAGATGGACGCCATCATCGAGAACCAAGGGAGGCACCACCCCTTCCTGCTTGAGGAGCGCGGCAAGATCGAGGCCCTGGTGAGCTTCCGCATCCCGTACTACGTGGGCCCGCTCACCCTCAAGAACGCCGCGAAGGGCCCGGACGGCAAGCTCCGCTTCGCCTGGGCGCGCCGCAAGCCCGGCATGGAGGGCGAGCCGGTCTACCCCTGGAACTGGGAGGAGGTCATCGACAAGAACAACGCTGCGCACGTCTTCATCAACCGCATGACGAGTGACTGCACCTACCTGCTGGGCCAGCACGTGCTGCCCAGGTGCTCCCTGCTCTACGAGGAGTTCTGCGTGCTCAACGAGCTCAACGGCGCGCACTTCACCGAGGACGGCGACAGGGAGCACCGCTTCGACTACGCCGACCGTGCGGGTATCGTCGAGGACCTGTTCCGCGAGAGGCGCACGGTGACCTACAAGCTCGTCGAGGACTGGATGCGCAAGGAGGGCCGGGCCACGCACCCGCACGTCTCGGGAGGCCAGGGCGAGACCAAGTTCGAGAGCGGGCTGTCCTCCTACCGGTTCTTCGCCAAGGACGTCTTCCACGTGGAGGAGCTTGACGAGCGCGACTACTCCATGATCGAGACGATTATCCTGTGGAACACGCTGTTCGAGGACCGGTCCATCCTGAGGGAGGAGCTGGAGCGCAACTTCGGCCCCGACGGCGCCGACCCGCGCCTTACCGAGGAGCAGATCAAGATCATCTGCAAGAAGCGCTTCTCCGGCTGGGGGAAGCTCTCCCGTGAGTTCCTCGAGGGCATGAAGGTCGCCACCGACAATGGGCCCAAGTCCATTATGGACGTCATGCGCGAGGGGCATCCTGCCGCGGGCGCCCGCTCGGGCGGCATGGTCCTCATGGAGGTGCTGCGCGACGACCAGCTGGGCTTCCAGGCCGAGGTCGATCGCCGCAATGCTGAGCGCATGGGCTCCGGCGGCATGATGTCCGTGGAGGAGCTCCCCGGCTCGCCCGCTCTGCGCCGCACCGTGAACCAGGCGGTCCGTATCGTGGAGGAGGTCGCGAGAATCGCGGGTAGGCCGCCGGTGAACATCTTCATCGAGACCACGCGCGACGAGGATCCCAAGAAGAAGGGCGGCCGTACCAAGCGGCGCTACGATGCCATCAAGGAGGCGGTGGCGGCGTTCAATGCCGAGAACGCGGCGCTTGCCAAGGAACTCAAGGGCTTCAAGCCCGCCGACTTCGATAACGAGCGCCTCGTGCTCTATTTCATGCAGGGAGGCAAGAGCCTCTATTCCGGTAAGGAGCTCGATATCAACCGCCTTTCCGAGTACCAGGTGGACCATATCATCCCGCAGTCCTATATCAAGGACGATAGCTTTGAGAACAAGGCGCTGGTGCTGGCATCCGAGAACCAGGCCAAGACCGACAACCTGCTCATCAGCCCGGCGATTCGCCAGAAGATGGCGCCGTATTGGCGCGCACTCCATGACGCGAAGCTTATCGGCGATAAGAAATTCGATAACCTCACGCGTGACCGCGTGGGGGACAAGAAGATTCGCGGGTTTATCGCCCGCCAGCTGGTGGAGACCTCGCAGATCGTAAAGCTCGCCAAGCTCATGCTCGAGGACCATCTGCCGGACGCGCGCGTGGTGCCTATTCGAGCGAGTCTGTCGCATGAGCTGCGCGAGGCGCAGCACTACTACAAGTGCCGTGAAATCAACGACTTCCACCATGCGCACGATGCGCTGTTGGCAGCGGAGGTGGGCCGCTTCCTGCTCATGCGCCACAGTGCCGCCTACGACAATCCCATCGGATACGCTGCGGTGGTCAAGGACTTCATCCGTTCCCAGGCCGCCGAAGCCAAGAAGACGGGTAGGATGCCGGGCTCGGCAGGTTTCTTCGTGTCGAGCTTCCTGCATTCAGGGTTCAGCAAAGAGACCGGTGAGATCTTCCGCGACACTTGGGATGCCGAGTTCGAGTGCGAGCGGATCCGTAAGTTCCTCAACTACAAGCAGGTCTACATCTCCCGGATGCCCGAGGAGACGAGCGGCGCGTTCTGGGACGCGACGATCTACTCGCCGCGGAACAAGAAGAAGCGGACGGCTCTGGCGGTTAAGAACGGACTCGATACCAAGAAGTACGGCAGCTTCTCGCGGGAGCAGTTCGCATACTTCTTTATCTATGAGTATCGGGACAAGAAGGGCAAAAGGGCGTACGCGTTCTCGCCGGTGCCCGTGCGCGTGGCTTCCGCGGTCTCCGCACGCGAGGACGCGCTTGAGGAGTTTGCGCGTAAAGAGGCGGCTGCTGCGGGTGGTAAGTTCACGCGCATCCTGCGTAGCAAGATTTACAAATACCAGGTAATCGAAGTCGGAGCGGATAGGTTCTATATCACAGGAAAGAAGGAAGTGAGGAACGCAAGGCAGCTGGCGTTCTCCGTCGAAGAGGCAGGAATTTTAAATGGTAATATAACTACTCCTGACGCGCGTACGCTTATTAACGGAATCTTTTACGGTGTGCAAGCGAGAATGCCTTTACTCGCGCCTCGGCTTAATTTGGCTTTAGGAATGGATGAAATGGGCGTTGCGTTCAGCGAGCTAAACGATGACGACGCCATGCGAATCTTGATGTCAATCGTTTCCATCGCCGGTGCTAAAACAAACATGGTTGATTTGTTGGCTGTTGGCGGAAGCAGATATTCGGGCTGCCTTAGCTTGACCTTTTCAAAGCTGCTCTCCTCCAAAGATGGCATTACCTTCATCGACCAGTCCGTGACCGGCATGTTCGAGAAGAGGACGACCGTTGGCGGGCTTTAGGACCATCCTGATCGAGAGCCCTTGCCGGCTTTCGTACAAGAGCGGCTACATGGTCGTGCGCAAGGCAGACGAGACCGCTAAGATCCACCTCTCGGAGATCGCCTCGGTTACCTTGCAGACCATGCAGGTGTATGTGAGCGCCTATCTGCTCTCCGAGTTCGCAAAGAACAAGGTCTCCTTTGTGGTGTCGGATGGCAAGCATAACCCCGTGGGTCAATACTTGCCGCTCTACGGTGCGCATAACACCAGTAAGCGAATTACCGAGCAGCTTGCCTGGGGTGAGCCCATCAAGAAGCGCGTGTGGCAGCGCGTCGTGCGCGAGAAGATTCGCCAGCAGGCTGCCCTGCTGGCGGACCGTGACCTACCCGAGGCACGGGTTCTCAAAAGCTCGATCGAGGAAGTTCGATCGGGAGACACCACGCACCGGGAAGCCCATGCGGCGCGCGTTTACTTCCAAGCCCTCTTTGGGCCGAGCTTCACGAGGGATGTCGATTGCGTCGTGAACGACGCGCTTAACTACGGGTACGCTGTCCTGCTCTCCACGGTCAATCGCGAGATCGCCGCACGCGGGTACCTGACGCAATGCGGCATCTGCCATCGAAACGAGTACAACGAGTTCAACCTCGCGTGCGATTTGATGGAGCCTTTCAGGCCCGTGGTGGACCGAGCGGTGGATGATTGGGTTGCCGGCGAGTTCGATTCAGATACTCGGAGGATGCTTTCCGACCTCCCCAACAAGGTCGTCTCTTATCGCGAGGGAAGCTATAAGCTCGGCTCGGTCATTTCGCTTTATGTCCAAGACTGCCTCAACGCGCTCAACAAGAAGGCGGGGGTCGACGAGATCGTTGGGTTCGATATCTCGTGAGCGAGAACTATAGGGAGCGATATATGCGGCTCATGGTGTTCTTCGACTTGCCGGTGCTCACGGCTGCGCAGCGAAAGCGCTATGCGAAGTTCAGGAAGTTCCTCATCAAGGACGGATACCTTATGGTCCAGAAATCCGTCTATTCAAAGCTGGCGATAAACGATGCTGCGGCTGCCGGGGCTATCGGCAGGCTCCGAAAGAACAAGCCAGCCGAAGGCCTTGTTCAGGTCCTCAAGGTGACCGAGAAGCAATTCGCGACCATGGTGTGCATTGCCGGCGAGCAGCTTTCTCATGATGAGATGGCGACGACGGATGAGCTCGTGGTTCTATGAGGCTGGTCATCGAGGGTGTCGAGACGCCCATCGACATCTGTCCTGGCCGACCTCGTGTGGTCGAGGTGCACAATCGAACCCTGTTCGCTCGCCAATGGTCAAGCGAAAGCACTACTACCGTTCGCTGAATCAAGTTGCATAAAAG
>Cebus_capucinus_imitator_PRJNA485217_SSR118__coassemble_447_pt1 | contig 15489 bp, 10 predicted proteins | sample Cebus_capucinus_imitator_PRJNA485217_SSR118__metabat2_low_PE_003 | metagenome-assembled genome bin Cebus_capucinus_imitator_PRJNA485217_SSR118 | reverse complement strand
CGACACGCGCCCGCCACCTCCCCTAAGGCGTCGGCGAGCAGGGCCGGGTCGTGCGCGGTGCAGTCGGCGTCGCTCGCGAGGTGGCGCGCCAGCACGAGCGGCACGCGCGCGGCCAGGCGCCCCTCCGCCTCGCGCGAGAGCTCGACGGCCGGGTAGCGCACGCGGCGCGGGTCGGTGGCGCCGGGGCGCGTCGGGTCGGTGCGGTGGAAGAGCGCGGCGTCCACCATATCGAGCGCGCCCATGCGCCCCAGCGCGGCAATGTAGTCCTCGGCGTCCATGCCCTCCGTCTCCCCGGGAACGTCGGCCACCGGGCACACGAACAGGCGCGCGGCGCGGGTCTCGCGCAGCGCGGCGGCGATGCCCGGCACCAGCAGGTTCGGCATGATGGAGGTGAAAAGCGAGCCCGGCCCCAGCACCACCAGGTCGGCGTCGAGGATCGCGGCCACGGCGGCCCCGTTGGCGGCGGGCGCGGCCGGCACGAGTCGCACCGAGTCGAGCCTGCCGGCGGCGTAGCTCAGCGCGGCCTGCCCGCGCAGCTCCGCGCCCGCGGCCGTGGTGCCCGCGAGGGTGACGTCGTCCAGTGTGGAGGGATGCACACGCCCCACGCAGGCAAGCGCGCGCGAAACCTCCCCCACGGCGGCGGCGAACCCGCCCTCGCCGTCTGCGAGCGCGGTCAGCAGGAGGTTGCCAAGCGAGTGGTTGTCCAGGTAGGGGAAGCGGCGCTCGAGCGCGCGGGCGAGCGGCGCGGCGGGGTCGGCGGCGAGCGCCACCAGGCACTTGCGCACGTCGCCCGGCGGGAGCACGCCCTCGCGCTCGCGAAGGATGCCGGAGCTGCGGCCGTCGTCAGCCATGGCCACCACGGCGTCGATCGCCACACGCCCCGCGCCCCCGCGCGCGTCGAGCTCGCGCAGGGCGCGGATGAGGGTCGTCTGCCCCGTGCCGCCGCCCACGGTGACGACGCGCAGGGTATGGGGCGCGCCCTCCGCGCCCGCCCCCCGAAGCGGTTCCGTGCCCATGGCCTACCCCGTGGTGGTGTTGGCGCGCGCCAGGTCGCGATGCGAGATGCTCACGCGGTACTGCTGGCGCTCCAGGTAGCGGGCCGTCTCCTCGGCGATGGCCACGCTGCGGTGCTGGCCGCCCGTGCAACCCACCGCGATCGAGAGCTGCGGCTTGCCCTCGGCGATGTAGCCGGGCATCACGGCGTCGAGCAGCTGGTGCCACGCGGTGAGGAACCCGCGCGTCTTGGGATGCTCGAGCACGAAGCCGGACACCTTGGCGTCCAGGCCCGTGAGGGTGCGCATCTCGGGGTCGTAGAAGGGGTTGGGCAGGAAGCGCACGTCGATCATGAGGTCGGCCTCGATGGGCATGCCGTGCTTGAACCCGAAGGAGAACACATGGACCTCCATGAGCTGCTGGTCCGTGAGCTCGGAGAAGGCGTTGCGGAGCTTGCTGCGCAGGGCGTTGGTGCGCATGCGGCTCGTGTCGATGATCATGTCGGCGCGGTCGCGCACCGTCTGGAGCTGCACGCGCTCGCGCTGGATGGCGTCGACGGTGGTCTCGCCGCTCATGGCGAGCGGGTGGCGGCGACGGTTCTCGCTGTAGCGGCGGACGAGCACCTCGTCGGAGGCCTCCAGGAAGATGATGCTGTAGCTCATCTCGTGGTCGCGCAGGACCTTCAGGGTGTCGAGCATCTCGTCGAAGAGCCCCTGGCTGCGCAGGTCGCAGGTCACGGCAAGGTGCCGGCCCACGCCGGTGTTGATGCCCACCACCTCCGCGAGCTGCAAGATCAGGCGCGGCGGGAGGTTGTCGATGCAGAAGTAGCCCATGTCCTCGAACACGTGCATGGCCTGCGTGCGCCCGGAGCCGGACATGCCGGTGATGATCACGATGTCGGGCACGGTATCGGCGAGCTCAGCCATCGTGGCGTTGTTGAAGTCAGCCATGGGACCTCCAAGGTGTCGGTTGCGCATGAGTATACCCCCTCGGCCGGACGCACGCGCCATGCCGCCCGCGGGCGCCGTGATGGGAAAAGCGATACGGTCGGTTTCCTCATTGCGTCGGGGACTCGCGGTCGGTGGCGCGCAGGGTTTCCCACACGGCGCGGGCCACGTCGGCCGGCACGCCCTTGACCTCGGCGATCTCCTCCGCGCTCGCGGCGCGCAGCCGCTTCATGCTACCGAAGCGCCGCATGATGGCGCGCCGGCGGCCGGGCCCCACGCCCGGGACCTCGTCCAGCACCGAGACGGTCATGGCCTTGCCGCGCAGCTCCCGGTGGAAGGTGATGGCGAAGCGGTGGCTCTCGTCGCGCACCTGCTTGATCAGGTAGAGCGAGGCCGAGCCCGAGGGCAGCACCACCGGGGTATCGTCCCAGGGCACGAAGACCTCCTCGTCGGACTTGGCCAGACCGCACACGGGGATGTCGAGCCCCAGGGCCTCCAGCTGCGTGAGCGCCGCGGAGAGCTGGGGTTTGCCTCCGTCGACCACCAGCAGGTCGGGGCGGCTGCCGAAGCGCTCGTCGGCCATGCGCTCCGGGGCGTAGCGGCGCCCGAGCACCTCCTGCATGGACACGAAGTCGTTGGCCTCGTCCAGCTCCGCGCGGATCTTGAAGCGGCGGTACTGGGACTTGTCGGGCCGGCCGTTGGTGAAGACCACCATGGAGGCCACGGTGAAGCGGCCGTGCAGGGTCGAGATGTCGAAGCACTCGATGCGCAGGGGCGCCGCGGGCAGGGCCAGCGCGCTCTCGAGCTGCAGGAGCGCCTGGTTGGTGCGGTCGTCGGCATAGCCCGTGCGCATCATGTAGCGCATGAGGGCGTGTCGGGCGTTGCGCTCGCAGGTGTCCATGAGGTGGCGCTTCTCGCCGCGCCGTGGGCGGTGGATATGGCAGGCGCGGCCGCGCTTGCCCGTGAGCCACTCGCCCAGAAGCTCGGCGTCTACGAGCTCGGCGGCCACGTCCACCTCGGCGGGGATGTCGGCCGTCTCGTCGTAGTAGCGCTTGAGGAAGCCCTCGGTAAGCTCCTCCTCCGACACGTCCAGGCCCTTGTCCAAGACGAACTCGCAGCTGCGGACCGTGCGGCCCTCGCGCACGCAGAACACGCAGGCGCCGGCGATGGTCTCCTCGCGGTAGAAGCCGATCAGGTCGATGTCCACGCTCGAGGGGAAGACCACCTGCTGGCGGTCGTCCAGGCCGTCGATGACCTCCAGGCGGCGCTTGATGCGCCCGGCGCGCTCGAAGTCGAGCTCCGCGGCGGCGCCGGCCATGTCCTCCTTGAGCTCGCGGACCACCTCGCTGCGGTGGCCGGAGAGGAACCGCTCCACCCGGCGGACGTTGGCGCGGTACTCTTCGGGCGTGCACATGCCCGCGCACGCGCCGGGCCCGCGCCCCACGTGGAAGTCGAAGCAGGGGCGGCCCTTCTGCGCGCAGGCCAGGGCCACCACGTCGGCGTCTTGCGGATGGGCCTCGAGCATGCGACGCAACCGCCGCCACTCCGAGCACGAGGCGGTGCAGATTGGGATGACCTTGCGCAGGGTGTCGATGGTGTCGCGCGCGGCGCGGGCGTCGGTGTAGGGACCGAAGTAGCGCGTGCCGGGGCGGTGCCGCTCGCGCGTGTACTTGATGGCGGGGAACACGTCGCCCTTGGTGATGGCGATGAACGGGTAGGACTTGTCATCCTTGAAGTCCACGTTGAAGTAGGGGTGGTGCTGGGCGATGAGGTTGCGCTCGAGCACGAGGGCCTCGTGCTCGGTGTCGACCACCAGGTAGTCGAAGCTCGCCACCAGCTGCATCATGAGAGGGATCTTGTCGCGGTCGTCCGTGAGCTGCACGTACTGCTTCATACGGGCGCGCAGGTTCTTGGCCTTGCCCACGTAGATGACCGTGCCCTCGGCGTCGCGCCACAGGTAGCAGCCCGGATCGGTCGGTACGCGGGAGACCTGCTCGGCCAGGCTCGGGGCGCCGCCCTCCCCCGCTGCGCCCACGTGCTCGGCCGCGGCGCTGGCCGAGAAGGGTGCGATGGGCAGCGACGTGCCGGGGAGCCCCCCGCGCAGCGCGCCGGGCTGCTCGCCGCTTCCACCCATGGCCATGGCGTCCCTCCTCATCCCCGGGCCCCGTCGGGGCCGATCGTGACCGGAACAGTGTAGCAGGGGGCGCCGAGGGCCGCATGGCGTTTCGTTGGGCCTTCCGGGGGCCGCCGGGGCGCATGCTATGATGGGTCGCGCGCGAGGGCCCCGGGCGCGTTCCCCGTGACGCCCCGCGCCGCACCACCACACGATAAGGAAGCATGCATGCGAACCTTCACCCTCGTCGACCTCGAGCCCCAAGCCTTCGACGCCTTCTCCGCCGCCCACCCCTACGGCAACTTCCAGCAGACCTCGGCCATGGGCGCCCAGCGCGAGCGCCGCGGCATCAGGGTCCTCTACCTCGGCGTCCTGGAGGACGGCGAACTCGTTGCCGCCACCCAGCTCGAGGTGCACGGGAGCGGCATCAGCTGCTTCGCCGAGATCCACGACGGCCCCATGGTCGATTTCCGCGACGCCGAGTTGCTCTCGTTCCTCGTGGACGGCACGGCCAAGCGCGCCCGCGAGGCCGGGGCGGTCCAGCTCGAGGTCACGCCCGAGGCCCCCTACCGCCTGCGCGACACGAACGGCCACCCCCTCCCCACGCCGGACGGCGACGAGCCCTGGTTGGCGAACGTCCCGGCCGGCGCGGACGCCTCCGCCAACGACGAGGGTGTGGCGAACCTCCTCGCCCTCGGTTTCACCCACACGGGGTTCAACATCGGCTACACCGACGTGCCGCGCTGGCGCTACCTCAAGGACCTGTCCGGTATCTCGACCGAGGACGAGCTCCTGGCCTCCTACGCCAAGAAGACGCTGCGCAACAACATCCGCATCGCCGCCTCGAGCGGCGTCACCGTGCGGACGATCGGGCGCGACGATCTGCCGACCTTCCACGGCATTTGCGAGCTCTCCTGCGAGAAACAGGGCTTCGAGAACCAGCCCCTCGAGTACCTGGAACTCCTTTACGACGTGCTCGGCGACGACATCGAGTTCAAGGTCGCCTACATCGACCTCGCATCCTACATAGGGAGCTGGCGCGAGAAGCGCTCCAAGTTCCTAGCGCAGATCGAGCACCTGGAGGGCCTGCTCGAGAAGAACCCCAACTCCAAGAAACCGCGCCGCCAACTCGCCGACGTGCAAGAGCAGCTCGGGGGCGCCGAGAAGCGCATCCGCGAGGCCGAGGAGCTGATGGCCGAGGTAGGCAAGGTGGCCCCCGCGGCAGCGGCGGCGTTCGCTTGGCACCCGCGCGAGTGCGTGTACCTGTTCTCCGGCGCCGACCAGCGGTTCGCGCGCTTCTACCCCGCCATCGCCATCCAGCACGAGAACATGCTGGCGTGTATCGAGCGCGGATGCACACGCTACAACTTCTACGGGATCAGCGGCGTCTTCGATGACCCGGACGACCCCACCGCCGGCCTCACCGAGTTCAAGCAGGGCTTCGGCGGTTACGTGGAGGAGCTCATGGGCTCGTTCACCCTCGTCCTGAAGCCGGGCGTCTACCGGGCAAAGAAGCTCGCCCGCAAGCTGCTGGGTCGATAGGCTTCCGGACGGGCTTTCCTGCCTGCATCCAGCTTGCACCCACATTCATTGAGACAAAAATGCACCTCCATCGAGTAGGAGGTGCATTTTCATCTCAATGAGCGTGGAGAGGCGAACGACTCGCCCCTAGAACGAGGTCTCGGAGACCTCCGGATACCACTTGGCGAACTTCTTGATGTAGTTTCGCTTCATGAGCCAGCCGTAGAGGCGCGTGGGCAGCGAGTCCGCGGCGTAGCCCACGGGGTTGTGCACGTCGCCGGCGGCCACGATGGCGTCGAGCTCGGCGCGCAGCTTGGGATCGAGCACGTACTTGCGCGTGAGTGAGGCCGGGCAGCGCGAGTAGAGCCCGCGATGCTCCGCGCGGTGCACGGTGTCCAGGCCGTCGACCACGTCCTCCACGAGCACGGCCATGGGGTTCACCCCGCCCACGCAGGCGTAATACGAGTTGGCGCCGATGCGCGGGTTCATGTCCATGAAGATGGCCCGGCCCGTCGCGGGGTCGCGCTTGAGATCGATGTTGGCGAATCCGTACCAGCCGATGCCCTCGAGCATCGCCGCGACCTTCTCCCAATGCTCGGGCAGCGGCTTGGTGATCATGGAGACGGGGTTGCCCAACAGGGTCGGGGCGTGGTCCTCGAGCAGCACCTGAGCCGAGGCGAACATGGTGGTGCGCCCGCGGCGGTTCACGTACAGGGTGAGGCTGTCCATGTAGGTGTCGTCGCCCGAGATGAGCTCCTGCACCAGGAAGTCCCCGGCGAAGCCCGCCTCGCGCAAGTCTGCCCACAGGCGGTCGAGCTCGGCCTGCCCGTGCATGAAGTAGACCTTCTTGAAGCCCTTGGCGAAGTACGTCACGTACTCGCGCGAGGCGGCGGGCTTGGCAACCAGCGGGAAGCCGATCTCGCTCGGAGCGATCGGCTCGGCACCCGCCAGGAGCACGGTCTCGGTGCGGGGCACGTCCATGCCGTACTCGGCACAGAGCTGCTGGAAGGTCGTCTTGTCCGACACGCGGGTCATGAGATCGTGCGGGGGCAGCGGGCAGATCACGTTGTCCGGCAGGTCGCCCTCCACGCGTTCCAGGCACTCGATCAGAAAGTCGGTGTTGGCCATCACGATCACGTGCTTATCGGCGTGGCTGGCGGCGATGTCCTGCAGGGCGGCGCGGATGTCGTCCTCGCGCAGGCGCTCCACGCGGTAGTGCTCGATGAAGCGCGAGTGCTGGATGATGGCGATGGGGTCGGGCACCACGCATATGGTCGTGACGCCGAAGGCCTCGTGGAACTCGCGGGCTATCGGGTAGGTGGCCTGGTCGCCGGCGAGCACGACGGGCTGGATATCGGTGCGGATGGCTTGAGCGGCCATGGTCCCCCCTATGGGATGCAGACTTGCAGGGATACGGGTGCGCCGTCCGTCGGGACAGAGCCCGTCGAGCGGCGCGGATGGGCGCCCCTACGCCGCGGCGCGGCGGCGACGGAACAGGCGGCCGAAGATGGCATCGAAGAACGGGGCGTCGGAGATGCCGAGCGCGCTGGCGATACCGAAGGTGACCACGAGCGCGGGCAGGCCGCCGGCGGCGGAGTACAGGACGCCGCGCAGCATGCCCGAGGCGGGACCGAGCGCGAGCGTCAGCCCCTGGACGATGCCCCAGCCCACGAGCGAGCCAGCGGCGCCCAGCGCGAGCGCGCGCAGCACGGCCGCGACCACGGAGCGCATACCGATGGCGCCGAGCTGGCGACGGATGATGATGAGCGTCAAGAGGTCGATGGACCCGTAGAACAGCGTGGAGGAGAGCGGCACCACGTACAGGCCGAACAACGGCGTGAGCCAGATGCAGATGACGACCTGCAGCACCGAGCCGACCACGCTCGCCACGGCGAAGAAGTTCATGCGCATCATGGAGGAGCAGACCTTCTGCAGGTAGCTCGACAGCGCGTAGAACAGAAGCGAGGGGGCGAGCGCCTGCAGGTAGCCGGCGGTCATGGCCGCGGCGTCCTCGGAAAAGGCGCCCGCCGTGAACACGGCGATGAGGCTCGGGGCGAACACGGCCAGGAACATGGCGCACGGGATGAGCGTGAAGCACAGCTTGCGCAGGCCGTCGGCCAGGTACTCGCGGAAGCGCGGCAGGTCGTCCTTCTGGAAGCTGCTGGAGAGCTCCGTGAACATCGTCACCGAGATGGGGATGGCGAAGATCGAGTACGGCAGCACGTACCACACGCGAGCGTAGTAGGAGATCGAGGCGCCGGCGGGCGTCACGGAAAGGGCGCAACTGCTGGTCACCGCCGTGGTGGGCGCGGAAGCGAGCACGGCCACGAGCGTGGGGATGCCGATGGAGAGGGTGTCGCGCAGGGCCGGGTCCTTGAGGTTCAGGCGCAGCTTGAGGCGAATGCCGTAGCGGTAGAGCGCGGGCACCTGGCAGAGCACCTGCACAAGGATGCCGAGAGGGCTGCCGATGGCCAGCACGTAGATGGCCTCGGCCTGCGGCACGCCGAGGTTGCGGGTGAGGTAGCCGTAGACCACGAAGGTGGCGATGGTGATCACGTTGTTGAATACCGGGGCGAGGTTGCTCCACAGGTAGTCGCGCTCGGCATTGAGCACGCCCGAGAACACCGAGGAGAGCGCGTAGAGCACGGTGGAGCAGCAGAACCAGCGGAAGAACCAGACCGCGAGCTCGAAGTCGAAGCCCTCCGAGGCGCCCGCGGACTGCGTCCAGATGATGGGAGCGGCGAAGATGAACGAGAGCACCGTCAGGAAGAGCATAAGCAGCGCCACGATGGAGAGCAGGTTGGAGGCGTACTCGCTCGCGCCCTCCTTGCCCAGGCGGGTCTTGACGCGCAGGTACACGGGGAGGAACGAGGTGACGAGCATACCGCCCACCACGAGCTCGTACAGGAAGTTGGGCATCTGGTTGGCCACGGTGTAGGCGCTCGCCAGGCCCGCGGCGCCGAGCGCCCAGGCCTGCATGCTCGTGCGCAAAAAGCCGGTGATGCGGCTGATGATCACGAGGACGCTCACCATGTTGGAGGACTTGTTGGCGCGCTCCATGGCGGCCTCGTCCTCGTCGTCGGGTGCGGCGGATTCGACGGGCGCGACCTCGGTTGCGGGCGCGGACTCGTCGTCGTCGCTGGCTGCGGCGGCGATGGCGAAGCGGCTGTCCACGCGCGGGGTGGCCACGGGTCGGCCCTCGCTCGCCATGAGGAAGGCGGCGGTGGAGCTGGGCGCCGGGGGCTCCTCGGCGGCCCAGGGCCCGTCTCGGTCCTCGCTGGCATCCTTGTCCACGGCTCCGAGCTCGGCCGGCTCGTCGTCCAGCACGGGATCGGCCTCGAAGCCGAACACGGCCGCGCGCGGCGCGTCCTTACCCGCCGGGGCGGCACTCGCGGAGCTGTAGGAACCGCCCACCGAGCGGCTCGCGCCGCCCTGCGCGGGCGCGTCCAGCGCGGCGCCGGACTCGAAGTCGATTGTGGGCACGAAACCGAAGGGGTCGCCCGCGGAAGCGCCGGTCGGACGTGTGGGGGCCGACTCGCCCTCCCCCCTGTCCTCGACGGGGCGCGGGGCGACATGGGCGCGGCCCATGGCCGAGGGGGCCAGGCGGGGCGCGGCGCCGTCCGTGGCGGCGCTAAGGTAGACCGCGGTCTCGTCGGGACGCGCACCCGCGAAGGCCCGCAGGTTGCGCTCGGCCTGAGCGGCGTCCAGGTACACGGCCGTCTCGTCGGGACGGGAGCCGGCGAGCGCCGACAGGCGCGCGTTCAACTCGGCGGCGTCCAGGAACGCCGCGGTCTCGTCGGGACGCGGCGCCGCGGCCGCCTCCCCCGCCTGCGGGGCGCCGAAATGCGCGCCCCGGCGCACGGGCTGCCCGTCGTTGTTCTCGGTATCGACCGTCACGCGAATCCCCCTACTTGAAAAGCTTGCGATAGAGCCTGAGCGAGCCCTGCCACACATCGAAGAGCGGCGAGAGCGGCTTGTCGAAGGTGCCGATCCAGAGCGTCTCCTCCTCGATGAACAGCCGCTTGAAACGGGAGATGCCGTCGTTGAACAGGCCGTTGAGGTCGTAGGAAACCGCGCCGAGCTCCTTGGCGGCGAGCATGGCGCGCCACTTGAGCAGGTAGTTGGCGCGCAGGCGCTTACCTTCGTCGGTCACGCCGCCCCAGAGCTCGAAGGCGGCGTTGGGCGTGGTGATGTTCCACAGAAAGGCGAGTAGGCGCCCCTCGAACTCGGCCACCATCAGCTGCTGCACGTCGGCCAGGGCATCGAAGGCGGCGAGGTAGAACTCGTCGGTATGGATGAAGAAGTCGTCAACCTCGGCGGTGTGGTGGTAGAGGTCCAGGATGCCCGGCAGGTCCTCGCGGCGCGCGGGGCGCACTTCCACGCCGGAGCGCTCCGCCTTGCGGATGTACTGGCGCGCCTTCTTGGAGTGGAAGCTCCTTTGGATGGCGTCCTCGTCGGGCGTGAGGTCCACCACGGCGGTGTTGGGGATGAGGATCATCTCGCCCTCGCGCCAGCCGGGGTTGAGCGACACGCCGGACACGCCGGGGTCGATTTTATAGGAGACGGCGTGCACGTGGTCGCGGCACCAGGCAGCGATGAGGTCGGCGGCGGCGGCAAGGTCCGCGTCTCGCTCGACGATGGGGCCGCGCGCGGAGTAGCAGATGCTGCGGAACGGCCAGGGCAGTCTGCGCTCGAGCACCGACGCCGCGCAGACGAACGCGCCGTCCTCCTCGCAGACCACGCGGTGCGCGGTCCACGGGCCGGTCTGCTCCTTGAGCGCACCCCAGCCCCAGGACTGCATCGGATGGCCGTTGTGCGCGCGGACGACCTCGTCCCAGGCAGCCTCGTCTTGGATGACCCGGTACTCCATCACCATCTCCTCGGATCGTATGACATGTTCACGTAAGAAGGCCCCGGGGTCTCCGGGGCCTGATGGTCAGCGTTGCGGCCGCGCGCTACACCGGGGAGCCGCCGCCGAGCGGGGTACCGGAGAAGGCGATGGACGTGACCTGCACGCCGTAGCCCGGCGAGATGGCATGGACCACCTGGCCGCCGCCGATATAGATCGCCACATGGTAGATGCTGGAGGGCGTGCCCCAGAACACGAGGTCGCCGACCTTGAACTGGCTCTGGCTGGAAACCAGGTGGCCCTTGCTCGCCACGAGGTTGTACTGGCCCTGGGACCAGTGCGGCAGGGAGTAACCCACCTGCGCGTAGGCCCATGCGGTCAGGCCCGAGCAGTCGAACGAGTTGGGGCCGGAGGCGCCGTACACGTAGGGCTTGCCCACCTGCGTCTGGGCGATGCTCGCCACGCTCGAGGGAGCGTTTCCGGAGTCGCCGGTGTTGCCACCGGTGTTGCCACCCGTGCCTCCACCCGAGTCGCCACCGGTGTTACCACCGGTGTTCGTGTTGCCGCCGGTGTTCGTGTTGCCGCCGGTGTTACCACCGTTGTTGCCCGTGTTGGAGCTCGCATTGTTGTTGGCGCCGGTGTTGTTCGCGGTCTGCTGCTGTTGCTGCTGCTTGGCAGCCTCCTCCAGCTGCTTCTGGTAGGCCTCGGCGGCCGCCTTGGCCGCGGCCTCGTCGGCAAGCTGCTCCTGCAGCTGGCTGTCGAGCCCGTCGTAATAGCTCTGTTGCTGGCTGGCCTTGGCCTGGACCTCGGCCGTCCTCTTCTCCTGGTCGGAGACGAGCTGCTTCTGCTCGCTCTCCTGCTCGGAGAGCTCGGACTGCTTCTGCTCAAGCTCGGACTTGGCGGCCTTGACGTTGTCGATGGCCTCGCGCGTGCGGTCGGCCACCTTGTTGGCGTAGAAGATGTTGGAGAACAGCTCCGAGAAGTCGGCGGAGCCCAAGATCACGGAGAGCAGGTTGGCGTCGCCGGTCTTGTAGGAGGAGGAGAGACGGCCGGAGAGCTCCTCTTGGGCGGTCTTGAGCTCGGCCTCCTTCTGGGTGACCTCCTCCTTGGTGGACTCGATCTCGCCCTGCACGGTCTCGAGGTCCTGCTTGACCTGACCGAGCTGGTTGCCGGCGAGCTCGACCTCCTTGGTATAGTCCATGAGCTTGGCGTACGCGGCGTTGACGCGTTCCTGCAGCTCGGCGGAGGTCTCGGTGGCGCGTGCGGGCAGCGGGCACGAGGTGGCCGCCAAAGCGGCGGCGAGCCCGAAGGTGGCGATAGCGCGGCTACGTTTGAAGTTCATATAAGCTACGACCTTTTCGATTGCCTACAGGTTGCGCATCATGGTAGCAAAACGCATGGGAACGGGCCACCCAGATTCGGCCAGCGGCATGTCTGACCTGCGATTTTCAGGGTAGCCGACTACGCGTCTCCACCGGATGCGCAGATATCCGCCAGCAAGGCTCCACAGAAGGAGACAAGCTTGCCAGGCGCGAGCTCGAGCTGCAGCCCTCGCCGCCCGCCCGAGACGAACACCGTGTCGAACAGCTGGCAGGTCTCGTCGATCACCGTGGGGAAGCGGCGCTTCATGCCGATAGGGCTGCAGCCGCCGCGCATGTAGCCCGTGATGGGGACGAGGTCGCGCACGTGCATCATGGCGAGCGACTTCTTGCCCGCGACGTGGGCGGCCGCCTTGAGGTCGAGCTCCTCGGCCACCGGGATGCAGCACACCACGTGGTCGCCGTCGGGCGCCACGGTCACGAGCGTCTTGAAGCCTTGCGCCGGGTCCTGGCCCAGCACCTCGGCCACGCGCGTGCCCGAGAGGTCCGACTCGTCCACCTCGTAGGTGTGCGCGGTGTAGGGGATCCCCGCGCGGTCGAGCTCGCGCATGGCGTTGGTCTTCTGCAGCCTCTCCTTGCGGGCCACGGGCCCTCCCCTCGTCTCGGCCGATACGGAAAAAGGCCCCGCCGGGGGCGGAGCCTTTGCATGCGATGGAGCCGGCGGCTGGAGTCGAACACAGCATCTACGGAAAACGAGACCGTCACTCTAGCGTTGAGCTACGCCGGCGTGCAGGGGCTACTATAGCGCACTTGACGGCGCATGCCAAGCCCCGAGGTCACGTCGCCTAGGAACGGGCGGCACCGTCCACGGGTAGCACGGCGCAGGTGACGTAGCTCGCCATGTCGGAGGCCAGGAACACGAAGCAGTTGGCGACATCCTCCGGCTCGCCGATGCGGCCGAGCGGGATCGTGGCGATGAGCGGCTTGATCATCTCGTCGGGTAGGGCGGCCACCATGTCGGTGTTGGTGATGCCCGGGGCCACGGCGTTCACGCGGATGCCCTTGGGGGCGAGCTCGCGGCCGAGCGACTGGGTCATGCCGTTGACGGCGAACTTGGACGTGGGATAGCCCACGCCGGAGGTCTGGCCGTACTTGGAGACCATGGAGCTCGTGTTGGTGATGCTGCCGTGGGTACCGGCGGCCTCCATGATCTTGGCGGCGGCGTAGGAACCGTTGAATACGGCGGTGACGTTGAGGTCCATCACGCGCTTCCAGTCCTCGGCCGTGTAGTCGAGCAGCGGCATGGACTGGGAGATGCCGGCGTTGTTCACCACTGAGTCCAGGCCGCCCATGTCGGCCGCGGCGGCCTCAAAGGCCTCGGTCACGGCGTCGAGGTCGGAGAGGTCGGCGGTGCGGCCCCAGACCTCGGCCCCCGGATGCGCGGCGAGCAGCTTTTCCACCGCGGCGTCCGCCGTCTCCTGGCGCGAGCCGAACACGGTCACGGCAGCGCCCTCCTCCACGAAGCGCTCGGCGATCGCGTAGCCGATGCCGCGCGTGCCGCCGGTGATGATGGCCTTCTTGCCCTCGAGCAGCATGGAGCTCCCCTTTCGGTCCTGTCGGGCCGCACGCGTGTCGTGCGGCCGCACGTTGGGGAACAGTATGCCCGGGATTGACACCCCCTAGTCGGAAGTTTTGGCGAAAGGCCCCGCCGCACCGACCCATCGTCGCGTTTCGGCGGTTTCGCGCGGTGGGTAGGTGCGAAGACCCGGCGATGGACGGGGCGCACCCCATGGCGATTGCCGGCCGTCAAGAAAACGCACTCCCCGCGAGCGGGAAGTGCGTTTCCGTGCCAGTCGGCTTGGCGGGACCGGCCGCGCGATACGTGCCGGGCTAGTCCAGGGAGGCGAAGGCCTGCTCCAGGTCCCAGATGATGTCCTCGGCGCTCTCGGTGCCGATGGATAGGCGGATCGTCGCCGGGGTGATGCCCACCGCGGCGAGTTCGTCGGCCGTGAGCTGGGAGTGCGTGGTGCTCGCCGGGTGGATCACCAGGCTCTTCACGTCGGCAACGTTGGCGAGCAGGCTGAACACCTGCAGGTGGTCGATGAACTTCCACGCCGTCTCTTGACCGCCCTCGATCTCGAAGGTGAAGATGGAGGCGCCTCCGCGCGGGAAGTAGCGCTGGTAGAGCTCATGGTCGGGGTGGTCGGGCAGGCTCGGGTGGCTCACGTGCGCCACGTGCGGGTTGGAGGCCAGGTACTCGACGACCTTCTTGGTGTTCTCGACATGGCGATCGAGGCGCAGGGAGAGGGTCTCCGTGCCCTGGAGCAGCACCCAGGCGTTGAACGGCGAGATGCAGGGACCCTCGTCGCGCAGCAGGATGGCGCGCACGTAGGTGGCGAAGGCCGCCGGGCCCGCCGCGTCCACGAAGGAGACGCCGTGGTAGCTGGGGTTGGCGTCGGCGATGGGCGCATACTTGCCGCTCGCGCGCCAGTCGAAGTTGCCGCCGTCCACGATCACGCCGCCGAGCGAGGTGCCATGGCCGCCGATGAACTTGGTGGCGGAGTGGACGACGATGTTGGCGCCGTGCTCCAGCGGGCGGAACAGGTACGGCGTGCCGAAGGTGTTGTCGACCACCACGGGCAGGCCGTGCCTCCGGGCAATCTCGGAGATGGCCTCCAGGTCGGGGATGTCGGAGTTGGGGTTGCCCAGGGTCTCCAGGTAGACGGCCTTGGTGTTGTCGCGGACGGCGCTCTCGAGCTCCGCGAGGTCATGGGCGTCGACGAAGGTGGTCTCGACGCCGAACTGGGCGATGGTGTGCTCCAGGAAGTTGTAGGTGCCGCCGTAGATGGTCTTCTGGGCCACGATGTGGTCGCCCGCCTGGGCGAGCGCCTGCACGGCGAGGGTGATCGCCGCGGCGCCCGAGGCCACCGCGAGGCCGGCGACGCCGCCCTCGAGCGCGGCGATGCGGTCCTCGAACACGGCCTGCGTGGAGTTGGTCAGGCGGCCGTAGATGTTGCCGGCATCGGCCAGGCCGAAGCGGTCCGCGGCGTGCTGGGAGTTACGGAACACGTAGCTCGTGGTCTGGTAGATGGGCACGGCGCGGGAGTCGGTGGCGGGGTCCGGGCTCTCCTGGCCCACATGGAGCTGGAGGGTATCGAAGCCGAAGGCGTGCTCGGGATTGGAGGTGAAGTTGGTGGCCATGGTTGCGTCCTTTCGGGTGGGCGGCGTAGGCGCCGCGGTGATGTCGAGAAATCGATTCGGGGTCTCCCGGCCGCGCCGCCCCACTCGAGCCCGCGCCTAGGCGCGCTCCGCTCTGCCGGGGCGATGCGGTCGAGAGCTCGGCATTCGCTTGGCCTTGCTCATGTAGCGCATGTCATTCCTCCTTAAACCCAGTTGGTTTGTTGGTTTATATAGTACGGAGGGAATCTCGGCGCGTCAACGTGGATCGCGCAGTGTTGCGAGCATGTTGCGAGGCGGTTACGGAACGGACGTCGTAGGATACGGGCGGCCCCTAGAACCTCACGTCGAAGACCTTCTCCTGCGGCAAGACGGCAACCTCGCACGCCTCCTCGAGCCAGATGCGGTTGCCCGTGAGCCGATACGCCTCGTGCAGGTGCTCGATATGGGCCGCGATGGTCTGCGGCTGGCCCTGGACCTCCATCTCCACCGTGCCGTCGGGCAGGTTCTTGGCCCACCCGGCGAGGCGCCGCTCGCGTGCAAGGCCCTGGTTGCTCCAGCGGAAACCCA
>Cebus_capucinus_imitator_PRJNA485217_SSR118__coassemble_369_pt1 | contig 17721 bp, 16 predicted proteins | sample Cebus_capucinus_imitator_PRJNA485217_SSR118__metabat2_low_PE_003 | metagenome-assembled genome bin Cebus_capucinus_imitator_PRJNA485217_SSR118 | reverse complement strand
CACGATCGCGACGTCGCCCTCGAGCGCACGACGCAGGTCCTCCACCAGGCGCTGGGCGAAGTCGTGGTACTCCTCCACGATCACCACGGCGGTCACGGTGCCTGCCGGCACGCTCGCCCGCTCAAAATAGGCTCCTATGTGGAACGCGATGAACGCGATCTCGTTCTCGCAGAGCTCGATGTCCATGACCTGCGAGAACCGGTGCGCGATGAAGACCGCCATATCGTAGACGGGGGCGTATTCGCGCTTGATCTGCCCGGCAAGAGGGTTGGGGTAGCTCACGCGGTAGATGGCCCGTTGGTACGCGTTGTGCATATGCAAAATGAGCTGCAGCCGCATCTGCTCGTCGATTACCGGGGGAATGCTGTAGCGCTGGCCGCACTCGGCGAGTATCTGGATGACCATGTCGACGAACGAGCGGTCCATGAGCCCTGTGAGCTTTTCCAAATCGAGCTCGGCGTAGTCGTATCGCTCGATGGAGAGGGCGATGAGCAGGACGATCTGCTGAAAGTCGGCGTCGGGGATGCTGCAGCCGAACTCGTCCTCGAAGTAGCGCGCGACCTTGCCCGCGCACGCCATGATCGCCGTGCCCTGCTCGAGCTGTTGGGCAATGTCGCGCCCACCGGCATCCTGTTCGCGTTCTCCCAAACCGTTGTTCCCGGTGAGCCGGATGATGATTACGAGCAGGTGGACGAGCAGGTTGGATAGGGCGTAGTCGTTGATGAAGAGCTCCGCCCGCTGGAATATGTCTACCAGGCGGCTCATGATCCCCGGAACGTCGAACGCGGGGAACATCTCCTCAAGCGTGCGCGTGGACGTGAAGTAGCCGTAGTTGCCATGTGTGGCGAGGTATCCCAGCAGGCGTCGCTTGTCCGCCTCCTTGCCCATGAGCGCCATGTTGAAATCGTGCGTCTCGCAGGCGAGGTTGAACTGCGCGAGGAGGCGGCGTGCCCGGGGCATCACGCCGCTCGCGAGCGTGCTCTCAGAGATGAAGAGCTCGTCGGCCAGCTCGAAGGCGGAGAGGGGAGCGGCGGCGCCCACGAGCCTGGTGATGACGTGCTGGACGCGCGCATCGATGGTCGGGGTGGCCCCGGCGGGCGTCGCGGCGGCCGATGATGGGGCGCGCCCGACCTCGGGCGCGCCGACACCGCTCCGCGCCAGCCGATAGCCCTCGCGCGAGGACTCGATCGAGATGCTCCCGCCCGCGTTGAGCTCCCCTACGTAGGTCCGGACGCTGCGCTCGCTCGTGCCGAGCATCTTCGCCAGCGCCGTGCCGGTGACCCAGCCCGTCGCGCCTTGCAGTGTGGCTGCCAACCGATCGAGGCGCTCCTGCTTTTTCGAGGCCATGCCGATGGACCCCTTCCATGCGAGGAATAGTTTGACCCCATGATACCGTCCCGCCCCATACTCCCTCCCGCCGCGATTTTCCGCCTAGGCGGAAAGGTCGCCGTCTTTCCGCGAGCGCGGAAAGAAGTGCGTTCGCGCCGTGCTGCCCCTCCCCGTATAGTGCGGCCATGCACCGAGGAGGACGGGTCGACACGGAACCCGGTGCGTGTAGACGAACGTTTAGGGAAGGGAGTTCCCCATGGCAGATGAGAACGGCACCGTGCGCATCCTGCTCGCTTGCGGTATCGGCGCCTCGACGGGCTTCATGGCCGCCGGCATGCGCAAGGTTGCCAAGGAGCAGGGGCTCGATTGCACCATCAAGGCGGTCAGCAAGTCTGAGATCATGGATTACGCCGACAAGATCGACGTGTTGCTGCTCGGCCCGCACTTCGCATCCGAGGTGCCCGAGATCCAGACCCAAGTCGCCGGCCAAGGCGTGAAGGTCATGGCCATCGATCCCGACTACTACGCCGCGCTCGACGGCGAGAGCATCCTCGAGGATGCCTTCGACCTGCTTGAAGACGAAGATTAGGAGGCGGTTATGCTCCAAAGGTTCATGGAGACCATCCAGGGCTGGATCACCTCCCACATCGTCCCGGTGATGAACAAGCTCACCTCGACCTACTGGTTCGGTGTGATTTCCGATGCGGTTCTCTACATCGTCCCGTTCTCCATGGTCTCGGCGATTCCCAGTTTGTGGAACATCGCGCGTCGTTTCGTTACCGTCCTGCCCGACATCTCGCCGCTCACCACGTTCTCCTTCGGTCTGGTGGGAATGTTCATGGCCTTCATCATCCCGCATAACGTGGCGGTGAAGGAGGGTCGCAAGGACCGCTCCATGATCGCCGGCTTCACCGGTATCGGCGCTTTCATGCTTTGCATGAACCCCGTCGTGCTCGAGGATGGCAGCTATGCCTTCACGATGGCCAAGTTCGGTGCCGGCGGTATGTTCACCGCTATGGTCGTGGGCTTCGTGGTGGGCTTCATCTACAAGCGCATGGCGCGCATGAGCTTCTTCGGCGAGGACAGCGTGATTCCCGACTTCGTGAAGAACTGGTTCGACAACATCATCGCGGTACTGCTGTCGCTTTTCGCCGCATGGGTCGTCACCAACCTGCTTCAGATCGACGTGTTCAGCGCCGTCTCGATTATTCTGTCCCCGGTGACCAACTTCGCCCAGACGCTGCCGGGCACCATCGCCATCCCGCTCGTCATGGACACGTTCTACTTCTTCGGCATCTCCGGTTGGGTGTTCTCACCCATCCAGCAGTCCATCCAAAAGGCGGCGCTCGCCGAGAACATGTCCGCTTTCGCTGCCGGTATGGCGCCCGCGAACATCAACGCCTACGGCATCACCCGCTATATCATGATCGGCGGAGAGGGCGCCACCCTGCCGCTCGCGATCTACATGCTGTTCGCCAAGTCCAAGAAGAACCGCACGCTCGGCCGCGCCACCATCATCCCGTCTATCTTCAACATCAACGAGCCACTCGTGTTCTCGACCATCGTGGCGAACCCCTTCATGTTCATCCCGATGGTGCTGCAGGCGATCATCCTGCCCGCGAACACCTACCTGTGGATGAGCATGGGCTGGGCCGGCATGCATGTCGAGAACTTCGATATGAACTTCCTGCCCAACGCCGTGTCCGCCTTCTTCATGTCCGGCGGCGACTGGCACAACATCGTGCTGGTCTGCGTGAATCTGGCCATCGCCGCGCTCCTGTGGTTCCCGTTCTTCCGCGCGGCTGACGCCTACCAGGTGAAGCAGGAGGAGAAGCAGGCCGAGGAGAAGGCCGCCAAGAAGGCTGCCAAGAAGGCCGCTCGCGAGGCCAAGCGCGCCGCCAAGCTCGCCGAGGCCGAGCGGGACGCCGCAGGTGAGCCTGCCGACCAGCCCGTCATCCCCGCAACGCGGTAACCGTATCGATTGGGGGCGGTGCGCCGACATCCACCGCCCCCCTGTTGAAAGGTGTGACCACACATGTCAGAAGAGCAGAAGATCGACGTCCCCACCGTCGCGATGGGTGTGATCATCAACGCGGGCGATGGCCGGCTGGCCATCGATCGGGCCATGGACGCTTTATCTGCGCTCGACTTCGAGACGGCGGAAGCCCAGCTCGCCGAAGCCGACGCCAAGATCCTTGCCGCCCATAAGGCACAGACCGAGATGATTCAGCGCGAAGCGGGCGGCGAGAAGGTCGACTTCTCGATCCTGCTCGTGCATGCCCAGGACACTCTCATGACCATCGCCGCCGAGTTGCATATGGCCAAGAAGATGATGCCCGTGGTGCGGGCGCTCGCGGCCGCTGCCGGCAAGTAGATTCTCCATCCATCCCTTTCCAGAAAGGACCACATCATGATCGACCTCAAGAGCTATGACTTCGGCACCGCGTTTCCCAAGGGGTTCCTGTGGGGCGGCGCCACCGCGGCCAACCAGATCGAGGGCGCATGGAACGAGGGCGGCCGTGGGCCTGCCGTGTCCGACTACGTGATCTTGCTCGACCGCGAGACATGTGCTCGCGAGGGTATCGTCGAGGGCGGCAACCTCAACTCCGTTACCCGCCAGCAGCTCGCCCGCCGCAAGGCCAATGAGGCGGATTACGATTTCCCCAAGCGCCGCGGCATCGATTTCTACCACACCTATGAGCAGGATATCGCCCTGCTCGCCGAGATGGGTTACAGCGTGTTCCGCATGAGCATCTCTTGGAGCCGCATCTTCCCCAACGGTGACGACGTCGAGCCCAACGAGGAGGGCCTGACCTTTTACGATCGCGTCTTCGACTGCTGTCGTGAGCACGGCATCGAGCCCATGGTGACGCTGAACCACTTCGATATGCCGCTCCACCTGGCCGAGGAGTACAACGGTTTCGCGAGCCGCCATGTGGTGGACGCCTTTGAGCGCTATGCCGAGACGGTCTTCACCCGTTACAAAGGCAAGGTCAAGTATTGGATGACCTTCAACGAGATCAACCACGTCTATGCCAATCCCTGCACCTGCTGCGGCGTGATCTTGGACGACGACGGGACCGGCAACCCCTACGTGGGCCGTTGGGATATGAAGTTCCAGGTCGCCCACAACCAGCTCGTCGCCTCAGCGAAGGCGTGCATCAAGTTGCACGAGATCGACCCCGACGCCTATATCGGCAACATGCTCTGCCGTCTTGAGAACTACGCCGAGTCCTCCAAGCCCGAGGACCAGCTCCAGGTTCTGTTCGAGGACCACTTCAACTGGTTCTTCACCGACATCCAGGCCAAGGGCGAGTACCCCTACTACATTAAGCGCTTCTTCCGCGATTACGGCGTCGAGCTCAAGATAGAGGACGGCGACCTCGAGACCCTCAAGCGCGGCACCATCGACTACATCTCCATCAGCTACTACATGACCTACATCATGCGCTACAAGGGCAAGGTCTCGCCCGAACCCTCCGGCAAGCTCCTGACCGAGATCAAGAACCAGTACCTCGAGCAGACCGAGTGGGGCTGGCCGATCGACCCCGTGGGTTTCCGCATCACTCTGAACCACATCTACGACCGCTACCACCTGCCGATCTTCATTTCCGAGAACGGCAACGGCATGGTCGAGTCTGAGCATGACGAGAACGGCTTCACCGCCGACGACGCCCATATCGAGTACATGAAGGCCCATGTGGAGCAGATGCACGAGGCGCTGCTCGACGGCGTGGACGTGTTCGGATACGCCTGGTGGGGCCCCATCGTCCTCATCTCCTCCGGCACCTCCGAGATGACCAAGCGTTACGGCCAGATCTACGTCGACCAAGACGATCACGGCGAGGGTACCGGCAAGCGCGGCAAGAAGAAGAGCTTCTACTACTACAAGAAGCTCATCGCCAGCAACGGCGCCGATCTCGCCACCGACGACATCGTGGTCGAGTAGGAGGTGGTCTTGATGACGAGCAGGACTGTCATGGTCGAGAACCCCAGCGGGATTCATGCCCGCCCCGCCTCGGTCTTCGTCCAACGCGCGGCCGCCTTCTCGAGCGAGGTGAAGGTCCGCGATGTCACCAAGGGCGGGGAGCCCAAGGACGCCAAGTCGATCCTCATGGTGATGAGCTTGGGCATCGCGTGCGGCGACGAGGTGGAGATCGCGGCCGAGGGCGATGACGCCGAGGCCGCGGTGGACGCGCTCGTGACGCTCGTGGAGAGCGGCTGCGGCGAGTAGCGTCGCCATTTCCGTCCGAACCCGGCTTCCCGGCGACTGGGGAGCCGGGTTCGGGCATAACGCGACCTCGAGAAGCCGAAATCGCGCGACCGGAAGCCGGTTCGCGCGCGATTTCGGCTTCTCGCGCCGTGGGGCGGCGCCTTGGTGGTTCAATAGGGTCGCAATCCACACCGTCGCGCGAACCTTGGGGGAATCCGCCATGGCGATCAAGCTCATCCTGACCGATATCGACGGCACCATCCTGCCGCAGGGGCGAAAGCGCGTGTCCGAGCGCACCGTCGCCGCGTTCCACGCCGCGCTCGCCGCCGGCATCGCGGTGGGGCCGTGCAGCGGCCGCGGCTACGCGTGGATCCCGCCGTTCTTCGGTGGCGACGAGGCCTGCTGCACCACGGCCATCGCAACCAACGGCCTGCAGGTCTACCTGGGCGGCGAGAAGGTCCTGGAGAAGACCCTGCCCGTCGAGGCCCTACGCGATGTGGCGGCCATCGTGGCGGAGGTCCCCCACGCCGGCCTCGTGTGCTTCGACGAGGGCACGCCCCAGCTCGTGGTGGGCGCGCGCGAAGACCTCACGCCGTGCTTTCCCGCCTATGGCGAGGCGGCCGTGGAGGCTCCGCTGCCCGTCGAGCCCGTCGTCAAGGCCAACGTCTTTTGCAACGGCGCTGAGGAGGAGGTGGCAGCCCTCGTGGCGCTCGTCAACGAGCACGTGCCGCAGATCGCCGTGGACCTCGCCATGCCGCGCTTCTCCAACATGATGTGCCGCGGCTGGAACAAGGGCGCGGCGGTCCGTTGGATCTGCGAGCGCATGGGTATCGGCCTGGACGAGGTGGTGGTGTTCGGCGACGGCGACAACGACCTCCCCATGTTCGGGGTCGTGGAGCACGCCGTGGCGGTGTCCAACGCCGCTCCGCACGCCGCCTCGGCCGCGCGCTGGCATATCGGCACCTGCGAGGACGACGCCGTGGCCGCGGCCATCGAGGCGCTCGCCGCGGGGGAGTGGCCGTTCTCGGCGTAGGCCGCGCCGTTGCCCGCCTCTCGCGCCCCGCTCACCGGCTACCGTTGCTCGACCAACTCGACCGCTGGCCGACCTGTGCCCCCGCTCGGCCCCCATATCGGGTTAAGTGAAGGGTATCCGGTTGTTTTTGCGACGGGGTCGTTGCCGCGCGAGCGGCTGGGCTCCCGCCGCGCGATCCCAAGGAGGACCCCATGGGAGTCAAGGCAGATGAAGCGCTCACGGTAAGTTTCGAGGAGCTCCTCGGGTACCTGCGCTCCAAGACCCGCGTCTTCATGGATGTCGACGGGCATGGGTACTACGTCACCCATACCGACGGCTACTGGCGCGTCCAGGACTGCGAGAAGCTCAACGAGAAGGGCCGCTTCAGCGACTGCTCCGAGCTGGTTTCGACCCTCCCCGAGCTCGTGGAGCTCCCGTGGCTCGAGGGGAAGAGCATCCACGACCTGTCGGCCGACGCGACGTTCTACGAGTCCATCCAGGAGGGCTGGGTACGCCCCGAGTAACGCTCCTCGCATCGAGCCCGGATACGGTGACGGCATCCCGCCTGCTGCGGGATGCCGTTTTTTCATGGTATCCTTGCGCGGTTTGCGCGATGGGGGCGGTGATGAGCGCCTGCCGGTCCCCATCAGGCGCGGGAAGCTCGCTCAAGGAGACGCGGCGGGCGTACGTCAGGTGGCGCGTGAAGGGAAGAACTACATGAACCAAGTGAAAACCACCGATTCCAGCCAGGCCGAGCTCTACCGGCTCGACGGCAAGCCGTCCTTTGGGCTGGCGTTTCCGCAGGCCATGCAGCACGTGCTGGCGATGCTCGTGGGCAACATCACGCCCCCGATGCTGATCGCCGCGCAGCTGGGCCTCTCCGCCGCCGACGAGACCATGCTCATCCAGGCCGCCATGATCATCGGCTGCATCACCACGGCCCTGCAGCTCTTCCCGGTCTTCGGGTTCGGCATGGGCTTGCCCAACGTGATGGGCGTGGCCTTCGCCTACATGCCGATCCTCACCATGATCGGCGCGCAGTACGGCATCGCCGCGATCTTCGGCTCCCAGCTGGTGGCGGGCTTCGCGTCCATCTTCATCGGCATGTTCATGGAGAGGATCCGCCGGTTCTTCCCGCCCATCGTGAGCGGGACCGTGGTGCTCTCCATCGGCCTGTCGCTCTATACCACCGCCATCAACTACATGGGCGGCGGCTCCGCGGCCAAGGCGGCGGGCACCTTCGGTTCACCCGAGTTCTGGATCTTGGCCCTCGTGACCCTCGCGGTGACGCTCGCCTGCAGCCTGTGGGGCAAGGGCTACGTCAAGGCTTCCGGCATGATCGTGGGCATCGTCGTGGGCTACGCGCTGTCGCTCGTGCTCGGCAACGTCGTCGATTTCGGCGACGTGGCCGCCGCCGGCTGGTTCTCCGTGCCCATGCCCTTCCACTTCGGGTTGGAGTTCCACGCCGACGCCATCGTGCTCATGGTCCTCATGTACGTGGTGCAGGCCGTGCAGACCATCGGCGACGTGTCCTCCACCACCATGGGAGGCTTCGGCCGCGAGGCCACCGACGCCGAGCTCGGCGGCGCCATCAAGGGCCAGAGCGCGTGCGGCATGATCGGCGCCTGCATCGGCGGCCTGCCGACCGACCCGTACAGCCAGAACGTGGGCCTGATCTGCACCACCAAGGTCGTTGCTAAGCGCGTGTTCGCCATCGTTGCGGCGGTGATGCTCGTGGCCGGGGTGTGCCCCAAGTTCAGCGCGCTCATGGCCACCATCCCGCAGCCGGTGCTGGGCGGCGCCACGGTGACGGTCTTCGCTGCGATCACGCTCTCCGGTATCCAGCTGCTGTGCGAGCAGCCGCTCAACTACCGAAACCGCATGATCGTCGGCATCGCGCTGGCGCTGGGCTGCGGGATCGGCTCGGTGCCCGAGATCTTGCAGTTCATGCCGCAGATCGTGCAGAACGTCTTCGGCAGCTCGCTCGTGGTGAGCTTCATCGTGGTGTTCCTGCTGAACATCATCGTGCCGCAGGACGACTCCGAGGAGTAGCCGCGCGATGCGATCGTGTCCATTCGGGGCGGTACCGTGGGGTGCCGCCCTTTTTCGTGGGTTGTTTTTGCCGGGCGTACGCCCTGCCGGCGTGTACGGGCGTCCGCTGTAGGCGTTTTTCGCCGTAGAGAAGCGCGGAGACGGGGCGGCGGAGACTGGCTCGGGAAAACCGCAGGTAGATGATGAGGCGTTTTTCAAGGTAGTGAAGTGGCGCCTCACTACGTGGATATTATTTTGGTCAGTCTTTTTTTTTCATGGGAGGCTGTGTTAACCCGCTAATTGCATTCCTGTCCGCACGGCCCGCTATCTTCGACTCGTGCAAAACCGGGCGGGGGACGGACATGGGGACAGGTTCGGATACGGCGCGATCGTCAGGGCGATGCGGCCCGAGGAGCGCGAGGAGACGCCGGCGCCGCCGCTCGGGGCGGTCGCCGGGGAGATGCCGGGCGCCCCCGGTGCGGAGCCGCCGGGGGCCTGCCCGGGGTGCGGCCGCCCGCGCACGGTCCGGAGGGGTCGCGACGCCGACGGTGGGCGCGGGAGGTTCGCCTCCTCGGGGCCGAGGGCGCCCCCAGCCACGCGAGCGCCCCGCGCCCCGCGGCCAAGGCGTTCCCCGCCCGCTCCAGGGGCGTCTCCACGAGGAGGCTCGGGAACTACCCGCCGCGGTTCCGCTGGGCGCACGGGGCGAGGGGGCCGGGCGACGGGTCGGCCCTGCTGCGATCCCGGATGGGGGCCGGGACGTACCGGACGAGCTGGAGGGGCCTGTGGGCCGCGCCGTATCCGTTCCACCCGGAGATCGCAGTGTCGGAAGCGGGTTAACACAGTCTCGGTCAGTTAATTCTTGTTGTAAGTCACGACCAGAATTTAATCTCGGCGTGCGATAAGAAGCTGGACTTGGACTTTGATTCGGATGATGGGAAATGTTGATGCGAAACACCTGGAGCTCGGGTCGGCACAGCGTAGAGCGGCATTCTCCTTATCGAAGTTCGTTACAATATAGGAAAACAGCTAGCAGAAAGACCCTGATTGCTCTTGGAGGAGCTGTGGAGAATAGCGCCCAGAAGATCGATAAGTCCATTCAGAAAATGATGACTCTCGGTAGAAGGCTCGAAATTCTGTTCACGGTGCTGTTTATAACGGCCTGTTGCTGTTCATTGGTGGTGGTTACTTCCATTGGGCTTATGGTGGCTCAAGGAAACCTGTACGACCCGTCAAAGACGGTTTCTGTGGTGGTTCCTTTGATGTATCTCATGATTTCGGGAGGGGCTACATGGACCCTGCGTGGAATCAGCAGAGATATGGCGCATGGCGAATCGCCCTTCACCCTTTCGCACGCTCGGAGAATATCGATTATCGGATGGTTTTTTGTCGTGGCGGCAATAGGCGACCTCCTGATTTCCCCGGGGTTTCTTTCGATAGTGATCGGTCCCTTCGATCTGCTCGGGAACGCCTATTCGATGTTTGAGAACCTGGCTCTGCCCATAGATATCGGTGCTGTGCTGGGGGCTGTTTGTTGCTTCTCGATTTCTGCGATATGGCGCTACGGGGCTTTGCTTCAAGACCAGACCGAGGATTTGGTGTAGGGGATAGCATGGACTACCTGATAATTGAGCTCGAAAGCTTATTGCTTCGACGCGGAAAGACGAGTACGGATATCATTCGGGCGACCGGGCACACGCCGGCAAATATCTCAAAAATACGAAATGGCAAGGTGAAGGCAATTAGGCTAAAGACCTTGCTGGATATTTGCGTAGAGCTCGACTGTCAGCCTGGCGATCTTATTAAGCGCGTCAACGAAAGCGAACTTGAGGAACTGGCGACGCGGCGCGCCCGCAGCGCGCTGAGCAGGGCGACCACGACGGGCGACGACCCGGTCCTGGAGTCAGATCGTGTTTACGTGGTCGATCTTAGAGACGACTGAGGCAGGAGAATTAAAAAATGAGCAGGGGCAGCCCGCGAAAACAACGGTTTTCGCGAGCTGTTCATTCAGCGTCCCACAGCGGCCCTGTATTTCTCGCCGCGCCATTAAGGAACGGGAAAGTCGTTCCCTGCGCTGGGTGCAGGGGGGATGCTTATCTTGCGTAACATATAAATAAATTTATATTGAACTACGATATTTATCGAGTTAGAATAACTTCATCAATTCGGTATGAAAGGAAAGGAGAGAGATGGATTGGATTAACGAGCCGGAGGAAGGTGCTGTACCCGCGTGCGGCAACTGCTTCTTCTATGCGCATGGGGGATGCACGACGAAGTGCCCCAATCAGTCCTGCACGATCCGTTTCTAGGGTGCAGGGATGAACTGACTTTCTACCGCGAAAGGAGGGGAAGGAAATGGAATGGATTACCGAGCCGTCAGCCGGGGCTGAGCCCATGTGCAACAATTGCTTCTTTTACGCGCACGGCAGCTGCAGCACCAAGTGTCCTTCACAGGAGTGCACTATCCGCTTCTAGCGGATAGTGCACGCCGTACGGCGTGCACAGACTGGTCAAAGATATTTTGGCCAGCAGCGCCTGAGGGGCGATATGGCATTGCAGTATGTGGGCGAACCGACGTTACTTATACCCCCATGCAATTGCCATGTCGCCCCTTTTTATTGACGGGGAGGATGTCGTCCATGCGGGAAGTTCCAGTTGAATTGCGCGCCATATCCAAGAGATATGGCGGGTTCGAAGCGGTTAAATCTGTCTCGTTCTCTATAATGAAGGGCGAGCTGTGCGCGCTCATTGGGGAGAACGGTGCCGGCAAGAGCACGTTAATTCGATTGATCACGGGCCTTTCGGAGCCATCGTCGGGAACGATTTCGATGTTTGGGCAAACCGGGAGACGTGAAATACGGAGCTGCAGGGAAAGGCTGGGTTATATGCCCGACCTCAATGCTTCGTATCCTAATCTGACCGCGCGAGACAACTTGGTCGTTCGCTGTATTGAGTGGGGGCTTCCCTCCGATCGCTCCATCGACGGTGTGTTATCAACCGTCGGTTTGGGGGAGGCCGGCGGGAAGAAAGTGAAGAACTTCTCAATGGGAATGAGGAGACGTCTCGATTTGGCCATAGCGTTGCTGGGCGATCCGGAGCTGTTAATCCTGGACGAGCCGACAAACGGCCTGGATCCGATGGGGATAGTCGAAGTAAGAAAAATCCTTACGCATCTTAACAAAGATCAAGGTAAAACGATTCTCGTATCCAGCCACAATCTTGAGGAGATGCATAAGCTGGCAACTGAATACCTCTTCATAAGCCATGGTCGCCTCATTCGAAGGATGACCGCACCTCAGCTGGAAAAGTCATGCCGCGGTGGTTTCGTGTTGCATGTGGACGATCTGGAGCGAACGAGATCGGTTCTCGGAGATGAGACCTCACATTCTTTTCTGCCGGACGGCAGCGTCCTTATGCGCTATGAGGAGAAAAAGGAAGGGCGGGGCATGGCAATCGAAGCGCTCTCGACCGCAGGTGTAAGGGTTGCGGAGGCGTATTCTGATAGGAGGAGCCTGGAGGAGTTTTATTCGGAGCTCATCGGCCGAGAGGGCGAGCTGTGATGAAACGCGGGCTCATCTCAGCCTTTCGAAGTGAGATATGGTTGCTCGCCAGGCACCCGGCGACCGCTCTGATGATTGCGCTTGCGGCCGTGCTGTATGTGGTTGCGGCTGCGACTTCGTCAGAGGTGCTGATCATGGTCGCCGGCGATGACCCGTATATGCTTGGAGGGGCTATAGGTTTTATTGGAAACTTAGTGGATGTAGGGGACGTTTTGGGCTCTGTTGCCCGGACGTCTTTCGCGTCTACAGTGGCCTGGATTCCGGCGACGATTCTCTACGCGGTTTACGCTACGTCGAGAGACTTTGAATCCGTGGCTTACACCGTATCCAGATCGCGAGGGGTGTCGCAGGCGGCGATTGTGATCGCGAAGCTGTTGATGAACTGCGCCCTGGTCGGTGCCGTGTATCTTCTTTCTACGACTGCGCTGTATGTAACCAAGATGGCCCAATGGGACGTTGAGGCCTCGTGCCCAGGGGTTGCCCAATTTGTATCGCTTGCGCTAATGATCGCGTTGGTGCTCATTTCGATGTACGCCGCCACCTTCGCCCTGTATTTGCTCACGAGGAGCGTGGTGGCGAGCAGCGTCATTGCAATAGCGGTTTCGATATTTGTGATGGTGTGGTTCCCGAGTACATATGGAAGCGGCCAACTCAGCTCGCTGCTCATGCTCTCGCCCGTGTACTACCTGATGAACCTGTGCTCCCTGAGTATGCAGAATGTTGGTGTTATTCAGGTTTTGCTGTATGCGGGCGCCACTGTGCTTGTGTCGGTCGGAGCTGCGCTTGTCTCGCTATTTGTAAGGACGGCGGTTCGATGAATCTTGGGATGTCGGTCAGGGCGGAGCTGTTCCGCGCAAGGCGAATGAAGCTCGCCGTGATAATAGCGCTGATGTATTTGGGCATCGCGGGGATTTATGTATTTGCCGGGTCCGGCGCATGGGTCTCCGCAGGAGGAGAGGGCCAGTTCTTTGGCTTTTCCGCCGATCCGGGCTATCTTTTCTCGATAGGGGTTGAACCAACGGGCATTTCTTCCTGGCTAAGTGTCGTCTCCATGGCGCATACGGTGTTCTTCCCAATTGTCTCTGTTGTTGTGACGGGGACGCTATTCGGTGATGCAACGAGCGTGCCGGCAAGGGGGGTTTCGATTGCTCGGGGCTTCCGCAGCTGGCAGCTGTTTGCGGCAAAGACATTGGCTTGCGAAATGTATACGCTGTGCCCCTACATCGTGTTTACCCTCGGTGTCGCTGCGGTCTTTGCCGCGTGCTCCGGAAGCGGTCTAGACAGCCTTGTGGTTGGTAATGTGGCCTGGGCGCTCCTGTCGAATATCGTAATAGACGCCGCTTATACGCTGATGGTTGCGGTTGCATATGAGGTGTTCAGGATCAGATCCCTTGTGTCGGGAGCCTTGCTGGTCGCAACGTTCGCGGGCCTTGTTATCGCGATGAGCTTCCCAGCCGTTTTGCCCCCGGTTCACATGGCTTATTGGATGAGGGCGTGTGGGATTGCCGGCGGGACAGTCCTGATGGCTGCATGCGGCCATGCGGCCATCGTGTCGCTCGCATGCCTATCGCTGCTTTCGTGCAGTTTTTATCGAAGAAGGTAGTGCGCTGGCGTATGCGCAGCGCCTGAGGGTCGAGATGGACTTGATTGGAAATGGAGATGGCGCGAGGTGAAGCTGTCGCATTTTAATGTGGTGCATGAACATAACGGAAGTCTTCTTATCATGAATGCGCGAACCGGCGGCATCCTGTCGTTAAATCCGGAATACGCGCAGAAATTCAAAAGGATTCAAGAAGGGGACGTTCGGGATGCCGATGATCTTGTCGCGGAGCTGGTAAGGGGAGGCATCCTAGTTGATGAGGAGAGGGACGAGCTTGGGGAGATTAGGTTGCAAAGCCGCGCCGCGCGATTTGCGAATACTGCCCTGTCCCTTACCATTGCACCAACGATGGCTTGCAACTTTTGTTGTCCCTACTGCTATGAAAAGGGACAGGCGTATACGACGATGGGCGAGGAGGTTTTGGCACAGCTCCCCAAGTTCGTGAAAGACTACTATCCCGGCATCGCAAGTCTCTCAGTTGGATGGTACGGCGGCGAGCCTCTGCTCGGAATGAAGATGATCGAACGGATTACGTCGGATCTGAAAGATGTCGTGGGGTCAACGTGTGAATATTCCGCATCGATAGTGACAAATGGCTATCTGCTGACGCCCGATGTTGCAAGGAGACTCGCGGCATGTGGTGTGACGAGCGCGCAAGTGACTATAGATGGATCGAAGTCGGATCACGATTCGAGAAGGATTCTTCACGACGGAAGCCCTACATACGAACGTATTCTCAAGAACGTCAAAGAGTGCGCCGACATCATCGATATTTCGATAAGGAGCAACGTCGACAAGACCAACATCGAGGCCGCTCAAGAGCTATTGGATTATCTCGAGCTAAATGGCCTGATGAACAAGGTTCACTTCTATCTAGCCCCTGTTGACGATATCAATCAGGTATGTGCGAACGACAGTCACTGCTTTACTGTAAAAGAGTTCTCGTATGAGGAGACTGAGTTTTATAAAAGGGCAATTGCGCGGGGCTTCAAAGTTCAGCCTTTTGGCGGGACGAATTTCGGGATATGTTGCGCCGTTGGAATCAATTCGTACGTGGTGGATCCCGTCGGCGATTTGTATAAGTGCTGGGATGACATTGGAATGAAGGAGCGGAGGGTCGGAACTATTTTCGAGCCGCCAATGTTGAGCAAGAACATGATTAAGTGGATGGCATATGAGCCGGATGACCCGGAATGCCAAGAGTGCTTCGCTTTTCCCATGTGCATGGGAGGGTGCCCTAACCACGCCTTAAACGGTGAGGGGAAACGTTGCGTTTCCTTCCGGTATGATGCCGAGCAAAAAATGCTGCTCTCCCAGATGATGAGTGCGGCAAAACGGGGTGCGGGGCAAAATGAGGCCGATGTTTAACCTCTGCAGAAAGTACATATTGGGCGGGTTGTTCTACGCCTATCTCGCGGCGGCGGTGCTTGCGGGACTGCTTGCGCTCGCAAGTCCCTTTCTTACTGGCGTGGTGGTCAACCGATTGGCTACGGGAGCAAATGCGGACATCGTAAGCGTTTTCATTTGCTGCCTTGTCCTGGTGGCAGTCCAGGCGGTTCGGGCGGCATTGGTCTATTGCTCGGAGATGCTGTACGTCAACTTGCAGTCTCATGCCGGGTTTGGCTTAAATGCGGACACTTTGGAGCATGTCAAGCGTCTCCCCCAGCTGTTTTTCAAAGACTTCGATGCGTCGTATCTTAATCAGCAGATTAATCACGATGCCAACGATTTGGTAATCTTCGTTATCAATTCGGTCGTTGGGGTTTCGAGCAATATCGTTACCCTTCTGGTTGCCTTTTTGATTCTAGCCGGCTTAAACATCCGGCTGAGCGTCGTCTGCTTGGTCCTGGCGGCGGCGAGTGCTGCTTTTTATGCAGGCTCGCGAGAAAGGTTGTTTAAGAGAAGTTTTGATGTTCAGGAGCGGAGTGCGAGGTTTTTTTCTTCCTTGCAGGATCAGTTGGATAAGGTTGAGTTTATTCGCAAGCACATTCTGTTCGAAAAGTTCAGGGCCATATTGCTCGATGCCTTCAATGAGCTTTATCCCTCAGTGAAGGCGAGCCAGAAGGCAAGCTCTAGATTTTCGCTTGGAAATACGCTGGTCGCCTCTATTGCCCAGGGGTACCTTCTCGTTGTCGGCGCGCTTGAGGTGATGGACGGCAGGCTCCTACCCGGCTTCCTCGTAACTGCCGTTGGCTACTATTCGAGCCTAAACACAGCGGTGCAGTACTTGTTGGGCTGGGGAAGGGATTATCAGACCAACCGCGTGTGCTATGAGCGGCTAAAAAGGATCTGGGACGTGCCCGAGGAGGCGAACGGCGATCTAGTTCTCAACTCGATTGAAGAGATTCACCTCAAGAATGTTAGGCTGCGCTACCCCGGATCTGAGAGGATCGCCCTCAATGCTGGGGATATGACATTCGTAAAGGGGCGGCTGTACGGAATCTCGGGGCCAAACGGTTCGGGAAAAAGTTCGCTGCTTTCTGTATTGCTTGGGCTATATCCTGACGATATGGATGGGTCGGTGCGCTACAACGGGGTATCGCAGCGCGACCTTGATCGGTATGCGTTGAGGCAATATCGAATTGGTGTAACGGAGCAGGAGCCCCCCGTAGTCAATGGGACTATTTTCGACAACCTGACGCTGCTGTCGGGCGACTCTGCGGTGGATGGGCTCGATCGAATGATTGATGAGTTGGGCTTGGATGAAGCAATCGCCTCCGCAGAAGACGGGATGAGAACGATTCTTGGCGGCGGGAAAGAGGGGGTGTCCGGTGGAGAGAAGCAAAAAATAGCAATCGTGAGGCAGCTCCTGAAATCGCCGGATGTCATGTTGTTCGATGAGCCGACCTCTGCACTTGACGCGAGGAGTCGTGTCGCGCTAATCAAATTGCTCAACGCAGCGAAAGAGGATCATATTGTGATTGTGGTCACCCATGACAAGGAGATGCTTACGGCTTGCGACGAGATTATCCAGATGGGTGCGAATCCGTTGGATTGCGGCGCTGAAGAGAGAGGCTGCTGAGAGGTACGGCCCTAGGGTGGGGTTCCGATGAAGGGCTGCCGGATCGCTGGATCCCATCCGCTCAACGAAGCAGATCAAATAATGGCTTTCCCTGGGATGCCCCTTTTGTCCGTAGTGACAAGAGGGGCTTTTTTCTTGTTCCCCTCTTGCAGCGGAGGGGGAGACCATGCGTCCGTACAAGACGAACCGCGCTCTTTCGGCGGAAGGCGATTTGCTCGTCGAGATGCGGGTCCCAATCGCGTCGGAAATGTTGGCGTAAGGGCCTGAACGAGGGAGCGGCCATCGCCCTAGAATCTGTGTTTGCGACAAGACAGGCTCGAGGAAAGGACGATGACCGCGATGCAAAGTGTAGACGAAACCCAGGCCCCCGAGGCCGCCGCGCTGCCGCGCTTCGATGACGGGATGGTGAACCTCCAGGTTCCGCCAACGTACATCCACCGTTTGCGCCAACGTACTTTCACCGCTTCTGGTCAGCTCGCGCCCTCCTTCCCGTCGTCCTCGCCGAGGGACACGTCCTTCAGCCTGTAGGACCTGCCGGTTATCTTCACGAGCGTGCAGTGGTGGCACAGGCGGTCCGCGATCGTGCTCGCCGTCACGTTGCTTCCGAAGACGTCGCCCCACCTTCCCACCGGCACGTTCGTGGTGACTATGGTCGAGCGGCCGAGCACGTACCTCCTGTTCACGAGCTGGAACAGGAGGTCGGCCCCCTCCTTCCCGATGTCCAGGTATTCCAGCTCGTCGATTATCAGCAGGCTGCAGTGCTCGTAGAACCTCAGGCGCCTCGAGAGGGCCTCCTTCGCGCAGGCGTGCAGGAGGTCCCCCACCAGCCTGGAGCAGTCGGCGAAGCACACCTGCCTGTGCGCCGGCACGGCCTCGTACCCCAGCGCGATCGACAGGTGGACCTTCCCGACGCCGGGGCTCCCGACGAAGATCACGTTGTCGCCGGATTCCAGGAAC
>Cebus_capucinus_imitator_PRJNA485217_SSR118__coassemble_255_pt1 | contig 23841 bp, 10 predicted proteins | sample Cebus_capucinus_imitator_PRJNA485217_SSR118__metabat2_low_PE_003 | metagenome-assembled genome bin Cebus_capucinus_imitator_PRJNA485217_SSR118 | reverse complement strand
AGCTCGCCGAGGCCGTGGACTAAGGCCCGTCTCGCCGTCTCGATCCCATATCCGCATGCAAAGCCGGTCTCCTCGCGAGGCCGGCTTCTTGCTGGCGCGAGTGGGGTGGTGGCGGGCGCGGGCGTGGACGTTTGCCCCGGGCAAATGTCCACACGGGATGCGAAACCGTTCGGCGGGCTGATCGTGCCGTTCGCGGATTCGTCGGACTGCTGGGCGACCAGCTGGCCAACGTGATCGACGCCCTGGCCGCCGCCGACCGAGCCGAGAAGCTCGCCGAGGCCGTGGACTAAGGCCCGTCTCGCCGTCTCGATCCCATATCCGCGCGCAAAGCCGGTCTCCTCGCGAGGCCGGCTTCTTGCTGGCGCGAGTGCTACACTATGGAAGAAAAATGGGGATGGAGAAGGAAAAGGGGCGATCTGCTATGCGATGCGCGGCACGGTTCTCGCGTTCGTCCTATGTGGAAAACGCCCAGCTCCCTTACCCCGCCCGGTTGGCCCGCAACGAAAATATGCGATGGGGGGGGGTGGTCATAATAATGACCCCCGTGTTTGCCCCCATACCAGCCATCTAGCTGAGCAAAGCAACCGGATCCTATCCGCCCGCGTCCCCCTTGCCGTATGAGTCCGCGGCGGAAGGGCCCGACTGAAACCAGGGAGATCCCCGTGCTGGGCGGCACCGAATGCAGCAGCCTGGACATCGGCGGCGCCATCGCGCGTGCACGTCGGGCCGCCCATGTGTCCCAGGCCGAGCTCGCTGCGCGCACGGGCATCCAGCAGCCCACGCTCAGCCGTCTGGAGCACGGCCTGGCGAGCCCCACGGTCAACTCGCTTGAGCGCATCGCCGCGGGCTTGGGCCTCACGCTCTCCATCTCGTTCGAAACGCCGGATAAATAGCGCATGTATAGCTAATAAATTATATAACCAATAAGTCATATAACTTATAAAATATTAAGAAAAATTGCATATATGATTAAATAAAAAGCATATCGATACGCAGGAAATCGGGCATTTGGGGTGCCAGGGCTTTTGCGTCTATGGGGAACGGAATGGATGCGGCGGGGGAGGCAGCATGAACGGCTCGGTGGTCAAGAGGTATGGGGCCACGCTTGCAGCAGCAGCGCTGTTGGTGATGGGGAGCCTCCTGGCCCCCAGCGCCCACGCCAGCGCGTCGGAAACCTCCAAGCTCGTCGAGGAAAAGATCGAGACGCCCACCGTCGATAAGCTCGTGGGCGAGGTCTCGGTAGATGGCGAGGTCGCCTGGCAAAAGGTGGCCGACGCCCAGGCCAACGTGTGGGTACCCTACAAGGTCACGGGTACGCTGCCCACCGCCCTGGATAAGTTCGAGACCTACCGTTACGCCTTCTTCGACCAGCTGGACCCGGCGCTTGACCTCGATACCTCGAGTGTGCGCGTGGAGCTGCTCGGCAAGGACGGCTCCTCCCTCGCCGACCTCACCAAGGGCTTCGCGGTCACGTATGCCGACAACCGCCTGACCGTGTCGGCGGCGAACCTCAAGGCCATCGCTCCCCAGGCCTCCGGCGGTTGCTCCGTGGTGCTCACCTACCGGGCGCGCCTGATTCCCGGGGCGGCCACGCCCGGCACCGCCAAGCCGGCCGATAACTACGTGTCCCTCGAGTTCACCAAGGATCCCAAGACCGACGAGCTGGGCCGCACGCCCGAGAGCCGCGCCCGCCTGCTCACCTGGGAGCTCGACGTCAACAAGGTGGCAGCGAACAACGCCGGCACGCACTTGGAGGGCGCGCGCTTCACGCTCAAGGGCGTCGACGGCTCCTATGTTGGCGCCCAGGGCCAGCCCGTGAACGAGCCGTACGAGTTCGTGACGGGCAAGGACGGCATCGCCGCCATCCCGTGCATCGACGCCGGCACCTACGAGCTCACCGAGACCTCGGCGCCCGCGGGCTACGCAAAGCTCGCCGCTCCGATCAAGATCGCCATCACCTCCGAGCTCGACCAGGACAGCGTGCGCCTGGGCGCGGCGAGCGACTCGTCCTCGGCCGCGGTGTCCGCCGTGGATACCGGCGCCGGTACCGTTCGGGTCGATGTGTCCAACAGCCCCGCCACGCCGTGGTCCTTCCTGCCGCACACCGGCGACCTCGTCAGCCTGGCGGCCGTGGGGTGCATCGCCGCGCTCGGCACGTTCCTTATCGCGGCCGCGACCCGTCGCAAGGGTGATGAAGGACGATGAACGGGGCCAAACATAGACGGCCCGCGCGGCGGCAAGGCCCGCAGGGCATCGGGGCGCGCCTGCTCGACAAGGCGCCCCTGGTGGGCCTGCTGCTGGGCCTTGCCATCGTGCTGTACTTTCCCGTGAGCGAGGGCATCGATGCCTGGAAGCGCGCGCAGGTGGTAAGCCAGATCGATACCGCCGCGGCGCAGGTCGATACCTCAAAGAAGGACGAGATCCTGGCCCAGGCGCGCGCCTACAACCGCAAGCTCGCGGGGCTCACGCCCGAGGACATGTCGTCCGACGAGGTGTGGCCCTACGATCAGCAGCTTTCCGCCGACGGCCACGACACCGCCTTCGGCTACGTCGTGATTCCCAAGATCGGCCTCAAGATGCCCGTGTTTCACGGCACCTCCGAGGAGGTGCTGTCGGCCGGCGTGGGGCACGTGGAGGGATCGAGCCTGCCCGTGGGCGGAACGACCACCCACGCGGTGCTCTCGGCGCACTCGGGCATGGCGGCCAAGGCGGCGTTCGACGACATCCGCCTGCTGGAGCCCGGCGACGTGTTCGGCGTGGTGATCATGGGCGATGTGTATTGCTACAAGGTCACGGGTAGCGAGGTGGTATGGCCCGACGAGCTGGACAGCATCTCCATCCGCGACGGCGAGGACCTGTGCACCCTGGTGACCTGCACCCCCTATGGCGTGAACGACCATCGACTGCTGGTGCACGCCAAGCGCACCAAGGCCCCCAAGGGATTCCTCGACGAGGCGCCGTCGCCGGCTGCCGTTCTCTCAAGCCGCCGCGTATGGCCCGCCTTGGCCGGCCTTGCGGTGGCGGTCGCCCTGGCCGCGGGCGCCCTGTGGCGCCGCCGCGCCAAGCGCAACCAAGGATGTCCTCCCACACGCGCCGCGCACCGCGCACGGCACGGAAGGGTTGCATCGCATAGCAAGAAAGACCATGGAGCATGAAATGTGGAAAGGAGCGATCATGATCAACAACGGAGCGCGCGGAGGTAGGGCACGGCTCGCCATCACGGCGGGGCTCGCCGCGGCGATCGCGCTCGGCGGCGTGGCTGCGCCGACGATGCAGGCGAGCGCCGCGACCATCACCGTGAACCAGGCCATCACGGGTAGCTACAACGCCTACAAGCTCATCAACGGCACCTTCACCAAGGATGCCGACGGAAAGCTTCAGATTTCGGACGCCAAGCTGGTGGATGGGACCAAGGACGCCTTGGTCGCCGTGCTTGAGGCCGCCGGCAAGAAACTCGATACGACCCATGGCGATACGGCGCTGGCGAACTCCGTGACCGATGCCCTCATCAAACTTTCGAACAGCAAGGGCCTGCAGTCCGTCGCGAACAAGCTCGTCAAGAAGCTCACGGATACGCAGGTGACGGCGACCAAGACGGCCAGCGCCGCGGACGGAACGCTCACGTTCGATAACGTGGAGCAGGGCTACTACCTTATCGCGGCAGGCGAGACGCCCAAGGGCGCCAAGACCTCGGCCATGCTGCTGCCGGTGACCGGCGAGGGCGCCACCGCGACCCTCAAGGGCACCACGCCCACGGTCGACAAGACGATCAACGACCCCGACGCGGGCCTGGTCACGGGCAACGGCGCTACCCTTCCGGTCATTACCGCGCCCACCTACACCATCACGGGCACCGTCTCCAGCAACATCTCCGACTTCGACACCTACCAGTACAAGCTGGTCGATACCATGCCCAAGGGCGTCGACGTTGCGGCAGAGGAGATCCAGAACGGCGGCTCTTGGAAGGCCGCGATCAAGGTCTCTTCCGCTAAGGTGACCACCGCCGTGGACGTGACGGACAAGTTCACCGCGAGCGTGGCTTCGGGCACGAGCGAAAACTCCGTCGCCATGTGGGCTGTGGCCGACCTCAAGGCCGTCCTGAAGGAGGCGGGTATCACGGGCGCTGACATGGCGAGCGCCAAAGTGGTCCTCACCTACAGCCCCGTGTACGACCAGCACGATATCGACGCGCTGTACGCGAACTACTCGAAGCTCGATGACCCGCAGGTCAACACGGTGCACATCGAGTTTTCCAACGACCCGTACACCGGCGGCGAGGACAGCACCGACACCACCCCCGATGACAAGACCAAGCTCTACAGCTACAACCTGGAGATCAAGAAGGTCGACGACAAGGGCGATGCCCTGAAGGGTGCCGAGTTCACCCTGACCGATGCCGAGGGCAACACGGTGGGCAAGGACATCACCGCCGGCGATACCGGTACCTTCAGCTTCACGGGCCTGGACTCCGGCAAGCAGTACACGCTTACCGAGACCAAGGTGCCCCAGGGCAAGAAGGGTATCGCCCCCATCAAGTTCACCATCAACGCCAATAAGAACACCGACGGCGAGACCATCGACTCCATCACGCCGACGGAGGGCGAGGACCCCTCGAACGCCGCCACCTTCACCGTTGATGGCAACAACACCGCGACCATCGACGTGAAGATCGTGAACGTCGACGGTCCCGACCTGCCGTTGACCGGTCAGGCGGGCATCGTCGCGGGCGTTGCCGTGGGCGGCCTGCTTATCGCGGTATCCGCCGTGGCCATGGTGCGTAAGCGCGGGAACGCCGCCGAGTAGAGCGGGATGTAGGCGCGGCCGAGAGCCGGCGGAGGGAGCGTCCCACTCCCTTCGCCGGGCGACCGCTCAGTGAGGAGACGTGCGATGAAAAGCAAGATCAGGGCCTTTGCGCGCAAAACGGGCGTTGTGCTCATGACCTGCCTGATGCTCACCTCGGGCATCCCTAACCAGCTGCTTGCCCAGGCCGCCGAGGCCACGGTCGCGGCCCAGCAGGATACCGGCGCGGATGCCGCCGGGGGCGAACTGGCATCGCACGCCCTCACCTACGATGGCAACGGCGCCACCGCCGGGTCCATGGATCCCACAGTCTACGGCTCCGACGGCGGCGCCACCGTGAAGGTGGCCGCCAACGCGTTCGAGCGCGAGGGCTACACCTTTACGGGTTGGTCCACCACCGCCACGGGTGAGGACCTCAAGGACGGCGACGGCAAGGTCTCCATGCGGGCGGTGTTCATCCCCGCCGAGACCGAGCTCGACAACCTCGCCTTCTCTTGGGACGAGAACGGGGACGGCAAGATCGCCGACGACGAGCGCCTCGACGCGTCCGACTGCGAGCGCGACAACTACCTCACGCTGTACGCGCAGTGGGAGCAGGATGCCACCGATGAGAACCACCACGGCGATGGGACCGCCGCCGTGGTGGGCTCCGATAGCGATGAGCCCTTGACGCAGGACGACCTCAAGGACGCCGAGATGATCGACGCCCCCGAGCTCACCCGCGAGCAGCTGAACGCGCTCGTGGACGATCCGGCCGGGGAGCCCAAGGCCGAGGGCAAGGACGATAACCCCGAGGGCGACGGTACGAGCATCGGCCAGGTCAAGGTCTCGTGGATCACCAAGTCCACGCCGGAGGGTTCCAACGACCCCACCTTGACGGTGACGCCCGGGAATGACGACGCGCAGATCATCCGCATGCGCCTTTCCGCCTCGTTCTCGGGCCAGCACGACTACAACGTGGGCGACATCCAGTTCACCGTGCCCAAGCACGTGGTCAAGGACCGTGATGGCGCCAACATCGGCACTATGACGCTCGGCGTGCCCGAGGCGCCCGACAGCAACGCCATCTTCGCCTACACCGACATGGGCGACTACATCGTGGTCACCAACGTGCGCAAGCTCTCCGCCGCCACGAGCGTGTTCGTGGAGTTCTCGGTCAAAAACCTCAAGCCGCATGAGATAGACGGCAATCTCGACCACTACGAGTCCGGGGACGTGAAAAACGAGTTCTACGCCACGGCGCAGGTCGTGACCTATAAGGGCAACGTGCTGACGCGCTCCTCCAACACCATCGACGTGCGCTTCGACACCCAGGAGAAGGTGGGCGCGGCCTACGATAAGGTCGTGGGGCTTTCCGAGGCTTGGGATGACAGCTGGCCCGCCGAGCTCAAGCCGGAAAACGACGCCGACTACGTCTACGTCGAGTGGTACTCGTGGACGAGCGTGAGCGGCAACCAGGACTACGGCATGACCGCGCGACACACCCTCTCCGATAAGTTCGGCGGTGTGGTGCTGGGCGCCAAGGACCAAAAAGGGAACGTGACGAAGGGCGACGGCGGAACGTCGATCGACCTGACCCTGCGAGAGAAGGGCTACACCACCTCGGGCCTCCAGGACTACATGGTGCACGTGTACGCAGCGTATCCCAAGGACAAGGTTCCGGCCGTGAACGATGCCCATTACACGTTCAAGGACAAGGTGACCTACACGCTCACGTCAACCGATGACAAGAAGGTCACCACGAGCTCCGACGACGCGACGAAGGTGTACTCGCCTATCAAGTTCAAAGATCCGCAGGGGCATTTCAACGTCTTCAAATACGGTAACCGGACGTACGCGGCAGCGCTCGATAAGCTCCGCAAGGGCCAAGACGTCGAGCTGGAGTACGACGTCGAGACGCTTGGCTTCATAGCCCCGTGGACCTGGCCTGCCGACAAAGACGGCGAGCACACCGCCGAAACCAAGGGAACCAAGAGCGTCACCATGGTGACGGATGACTACAGCACGCAGTTCAACCATAGCGATACCGATCTGACCTCGGCAGACTTTGAGTTCGCGAGCATCGATGTGGAGCGTCCCCATACCTACGAGTACAAGAAGTACGAAAAGCCGGGCTACGGCTATATCGAGAGCCCCTCGAGCGGCGGGACCGCAGTTAGCTGGGGATACATCGGCGCCGGCGATTTTGGCTACGCGACGGTTGACGACCCCGCCCGCACGCCCGACGTGGAGGTATGGGGAAGCATCGACGGCGGTGAGAGCGAACTGCTCGGCGTGGTTTCGTGGAAGAGCGGCTCTGCCCAGCTGTCCCGGCCTCGCCAGGGCGTGACGGTGGGCACCTCATCCCGCAGCGGCGCGATGCGCCTGAGCTTTGCCGCGGACCTGAACGTGACGGACGTGACGACGAAGATCACCTCCAACGAGGGGGCGCACATCTACACGACGAACCCCGTCGTTCGCTTGAAGGCAACCGACGCGATCAAGAAGCAGGTCGAGGAGCTGTTCGAGAACTCCGACTCGCCCGACACCATCCTGCGCAACAGGGCGGTCATGAATGCCTATGAGACCGATGGAAACAAGCATATCGTGACGTGCGGTCCCAAGGCCGCCGACGATAGGCTGCAGGGCACCACGATTACCGCGAGCGCGAGCAAGACGGTCTCCATCCAGAACGATACGTCCAATCGCCAGGTAAAGCTTCGCTACCGGGCGACGGTGACGGAACGGTCGAACATCAAGAATCGCGCCGATTACGATGCCGCGGTGGAGGACGGTATCATCGTCCCTGAGACTTCCGGCACATGGTATGACCTGCTGCCCGTGGGCGTGGTACCCGACCTTTCAACGCTTGCCGGGCGTAAGGGCGACACCATAACCTCGGTGAGGCTGATAGAGGACTATAAGGGCTCCGGCCGAACGATGATGGTGGTCCAGATGAGGCTGACGCCGAGCGTCGACTATGCCGCCGGCGAGGATATCCCCTCCATCTCCTTCGATGCCACGTATTTATGGGAATCGATGGTCGACTACGGCGTGGACCTCGAAAACGTCATAGCGTTCGAGTCGGGCAACGACCAACTGGGCAACGTCAAGGGGCTCATGGGAGAACCCAACGACCCCACCAAGGGCAATAACGTGGGTTCCGCCTCGGCGACGAAGGGCGTCGAGGAGCTCATGAGCAACCTCGCGGTCCCGGGCGAGGATGCGCGCCACACGAACTCGTTTGTGTACGCACGGGCCGCCGAGAAGCTCGCGGTGGACACGAGCGCCGTCGCCTCGCTGAGCAAGCGCGTCGCCGCCAACGGGTCGGGCATCTACAAGACCGGTCTGGCTTCGGACGCCGTGAACGTGTACGAGGGAGGCTCGTACACCTACCGCCTGCGCTACGAGAGCGAGGAGGGCACCACGTCTAAGGGCATGGTGTTCTACGACGCCCTGGAGAGCTACGATCCCAAGAACTACAACGACGATTCCAGGCAAGATATCGGCGACAAGACATGGCGCGGAACGCTCCTCAGCGTCGATACGTCCCAGATGGAGAGCGCCGGCGCCAAGCCGGTGGTCTACTACAACACGCGAACCGACTTGGTGCTCGATGACGCGGACAATCAGGGCGATCTTGAGCTGACGAAAGAGAATGGCTGGACTACCGAGCGCCCCGCCGACGCCTCGACCATCACCGCCATCGCCATCGATGCCTCGAAGGCCAAGGATGGCGGCGAGTTCAAGCTCCCCGCCGGCAAGTCGCTTGTGGCCACGTTGCGCATGAAGGCTCCCACGGCAAGCGACCTTGCCGCCGCCGCCAACGATGGCCATGAGGCGGGGGATTGGTACGACACCCAGATCGGAGACGAAGAGAAGGAATCCGAAAACCAGGGCTACCACGGTGGCGCCCATGCGTACAACAACGTCTCCATCAAGCACACCAAGACCTCCGATGCCTTGATCGGCGGCACGTCGGTAACCGAGCTCATCCATCAGGACTACACCAAGGTGGGCCTGCTGCCGTTCAGCATCAAGGTGCACAAGGCATGGGACGACGACGACAACCGCGATGGGGCGCGCCCGGAAAGCGTGGAAGTCGAGCTCTGCGAGGACGGCGTGCCCACCGACAAGACCGCCGTGCTGAGCGATGAGAATAATTGGGAGGCGACCTTCGAGGGCCTGACGCCCGTTACGGAGACCGGCGCGCAGAGGTTCTTCACCGTGCGGGAGGTGGGGGATACCAACGGTTACGTGGGTTTCACATCCCAGAAGCAAACCGACCAGGGCATTGAGCTCACGCTCACCAACTATCGCGAACCCGAGAAGATCTCGGTGAGCGGCACCAAGGTGTGGGACGATGAAAACGACGCCGCCGGCAAGCGGCCCACGAGCATCAAGCTCGACCTGTACGCCAACGGCGAGTTCCTCAAGAGCAAGACCGTCTACGCCAACGGCCAGGGCGGCTCGAACGAGTGGGACTATACCTTTGACGGGCTCTATAAATACGAGAACGGCAAAGAGATAGAGTACGAGGTGCGCGAGGAGGTCTACTACGAGGGGTATGACGCTCCCGTGTTCGACGGCTCCACGATCACCAACACGTACGATCCCTACGGAAACCTGCGCATTGAGAAAGAGGTCGAGGACGCCACCGAGGCGAGCAAAAACGCCAGCTTCACCTTCCGCGTGGATATAGCCGACAAGGAGGGCGACGCCGACTCCGGTACCTATACCTATACCAAGAGCGACGGCACCACGGGGTCGATCTCCACGGGCGGAACGCTGACCTTGCAGGGAGGCCAGAGCGCGACCATCGCCGGTATTCCTTCCGAGAGCACCTATACGGTGAGCGAGGAAGCGGCGAGCGGCTTTACCCAGACGTCCGTCTCGGGCGCCACGGGGACCATCCGCGCCGGCGAGACCCGTACCGCCAAGGCGAGCTTCACCAACACCTACAGCGCGAGCGGTCAGATCCGCCTTACGGCCAAAAAGGTGCTGACCGGCCGTGATCTGGCGCCCTATCAGTTCAAGTTCGAACTGGTGGATGAGGCCACTGGCCAGGTTGTCCGCACCGCGAACAACGCGGCCGACGGCACGGTCACCTTCGGCGTCCTGCGCTACACCTTGGGTGACATCGGCGATCACAGCTATATCATCCGCGAGGTGGAGCCTACCGCCAGCGGTTACGAGGAATGGGACCAGCATGAGGAAAAGGTGACGGTTACGGTTGCCGATACCAAGGGTATCGGCGAGCTAGACGTGACGGCCTCCTATACCGGCCACGAGGGCGGTTCCGCCGAGGATGCCGTCTTTACCAACAACTACCATGCCAAGGGGTCGGTCAATCTCCGTGCGTGGAAGACGCTCACGGGGCGCGAGCTCCAGGGCGACGAGTTCAGCTTCAAGCTCACGGCCAACGGCGACGCGCCCAAGCCCGAGGGCGCGGACGCGGATGGTTCCGTGACCGTGAAAAACGATGCGAACGGCATCATCGACTTCCCAAAGATCGACTTTACCGAGGAGAACGTCGGTGGGGAATACACCTATACCGCGGAGGAGGTGCCGGGAGAGGATCCCACGGTCGCGTACACCGGTAAGAAGATAACCTACACCGTGAAGGTGGTGGACAACGGGGACGGCACGCTCTCTTTCGACCAGACCGTCGATACCGATACGAAGGATGACACGGCCGCCGTGTTCAAGAACGCTCTCAAGCCCGGCAACCTTGAGATCCAGAAGCTCGTGGGGCAGAGCGAGGGAGACCCGAGCGATCCCAACCAGGAGTTCACCTTCCATGTGCAGCTTACGGCCAAGGACGGGCAGGAGTTGCCCGGGGATGGCGGCTATAGCTACGAGTTGAAGCAGCTGACCGCGCCTACGGCGGGTGAGCCCGAGTCTGTTGCCGCTGCTGAGGATGAGGCTGACGAGCCGGAGACGGACGCTGCCGGCGCACCTGCGACTGTTGAGGCGAAGGCTGTGGCGGACGAGGCCGTTGCCAACGCGGCCGTTCCCGCCCCTGTGAGCGTTACGCCGAAAGCGGGGACGCTTCCCGGTGGCGGAGTGCCTTGGCGCCTCGACGCCAACGGCGTTCTCACCATCGGTAACGGTTCTAGCGGCACATGGGTGAGAACGGCCACTAATGCGGGGTCCGATCCGTGGTATAGCGACCGCGCCTCCATTACCTCCATCAAGGTGAACGGGTCGATCGAGTTGCAGGGCCAAGGCGGAAAATCGCCCAGTCTCGCTTACTTGTGTGGGGATATGAGTTCCCTCAAGGAAGTTGATCTAAAGGGATTGAGCGCCAATGACGTGACGGACATGTCCTGCATGTTCTACGGCTGCTCCTCCCTGAAATCGCTCGACCTCTCGGGCCTCGACACCTCGAAGGTGACGAACATGAACAACATGTTCTCGGGCTGCTCCTCCCTGACCTCGCTCGATCTCTCGCGCCTCCACACCTCGAGCGCGACGGGCATGTCCTACATGTTCTCGGGCTGCTCCTCCCTGGAATCGCTCGACCTCTCGGGCCTCGACACCTCGAAGGTGACGGGAATGGCCGGCATGTTCTCGGGCTGCTCCTCCCTGGAATCGCTCGACCTCTCGAGCCTCGTCACCTCGAGCGTGACGGACATGTACGAAATGTTCTCGGGCTGCTCCTCCCTGAAATCGCTCGACCTCTCGAGCCTCGTCACCTCGAGCGCGACGACCATGTCCTACATGTTCGCCGGCTGCTCCTCCCTGAAATCGCTCGACCTCTCGGGCCTCGACACCTCGAAGGTGACGAACATGAACAACATGTTCTCGGGCTGCTCCTCCCTGACCTCGCTCGATCTCTCGCGCCTCCACACCTCGAGCGCGACGGGCATGTCCTACATGTTCTCGGGCTGCTCCTCCCTGGAATCGCTCGACCTCTCGGGCCTCGACACCTCGAAGGTGACGGGAATGGCCGGCATGTTCTCGGGCTGCTCCTCCCTGAAATCGCTCGATCTCTCGCACCTCCGCACCTCGAGCGTGACGAACATGTACGAAATGTTCTCCTACTGCTCCTCCCTGGCCTCGCTCAAGCTCTCGGGCCTCGTCACCTCGAGCGCGACGAACATGTCCTACATGTTCTCCCACTGCTCCTCCCTGACCTCGCTCGACCTCTCGAGCTTCGACGCCTCGAAGAAGACGAGCGTGAAATCAATGTTCTCCAATTGCTCAAGCTTGAGCTCCCTCACCTTGGGCAAGGGCTTCAAATCGCTTTCGGGCTCCAGTCTCCCTAACTCGCCGACACCAACCTATACCGGAAAGTGGGTGCCTAAGGACGGTGGACAGCCGTATACCGCGTCGGGGCTCATGAACCAATGGGATCCTGAGACCATGGCCGGTACCTGGGTGTGGGAAAAGGCTCCGACCGACTATACCGTCGCATACGACCCGAACGGCGGAGCCGGCAACATGGCCAACCAGAAGTGGGAGCTCAAGACCCCGGGTATGCTCGCTAGAAACACGTTCTATTACTTTGGGTATGACTTCTCCGGATGGGCGACCATCGCCGACGGCCCGGCGGTGTACCAAGACGGCGACACCGTCTCCGATGACTTTGGCGGCAAGGCTCAGGCGGGCGGCACGGTGAACCTGTACGCCACATGGGCCAAGCGTTCCACGGACGTGACCATCAAGGACGGCGGGTTCGACATCAAGCTGCGCGCCAACGAGGCCGCGCTGTTCAAGAACCTGCCTGCCAACATAGGCTACACGGTGACCGAGCTCACGCCGGCGGGCTGGAAGCTCGTGGCGTCCTCGGGCACGTCGGGCACCATTCCCGCCCAGGACATCGCCACGGCCACCTTCCGCAATGCGTACGAGCCCGAGGCGACGACGGTGGACGCCAAGGTCGTCGCTACCAAGACGCTCGACGGGCAGGCCCCCGCGGACGGTCAGTTCCAGTTCACGCTCACGCCTACGGGCGATACGAAGGGCGATGCGCAGACCGTTTCCGCCAACGCCGCCGGCGGCGTTGAGTTCAACCTCGCTAATCTTACGGAGGGTGAGTACACCTATAAGCTCAAGGAATCTGCCAAAACCGATGACAACATCCAATACGACATCACGTCGTATGCGGTGACGGTCAAGGTCGCCAAAAACGCCGACGGAATTCTCCAGGCAACGGTGACCTATAACGGCGGCTCGACCTCGCCCATCTTCAAGAACACCACCAAGGAGAAGCCGGAGGGCTCGCTCACCCTCAAGAAGGTGGTCTCCGGCAAGGATGCCCAGGACTACCAGGACAAGACGTTCCGGTTCCGAATCGACTGGAACGGCGGCCTTGAGCACGAGGTCGTCGCGCTCAACAGCGGTAACGACTTTACGTGGACCGAGGATAAGATCCCTGCCGGTACCACCTACGCCGTGACCGAGACGGACATCCCCGACGGCTACGCGCTTGAGGGCATCACGGCCGAGTCCGGCACGATCGAGTCTGGCCAGACCGTGGAGGTGACGGCCACCAACAAGTACGCGGCCACGGGCTCGGCCATCATCCAGGCCAAGAAGGTGCTCGAGGGCGGCGTGCTCGCCAGTGGTCAGTTTGCCTTCGGCCTGTTCAAGGAGGGCGACCCGGCCGATGCGGAGCCGATCGCCCAGGCCACCAACAGCGCTGACGGCGACGTGGTGTTCGACGCCCTGGAGTACACGCAGGCCGACGTGGGCGCGCACACCTACGAGGTGCGCGAGATCGCCGGCACCGATACGGGCATCACGTATGACAACAGCGTGGGCAAGGCGACCGTGACGGCGACCGACGACGGCAACGGACACCTTTCCACCGAGGTGTCCTATGAGGGCGGCGAAATGAAGACCTTCACCAACAAGGTGAATCCCGGCGACCTCATCATTGCCAAGCACGTGGTGAACGCGCCCGGCAAGGGCGATCGGGAGTTCTCCTTCACGCTCGCGCTCACCAAGGCCGACGGCTCCCCGCTTACCGAGGACTGTCACTACACGGTGCTTGACGCCTCCGACAAGGAGGTCGGCACGGGCAGCGTGAAGGACGGCGGCACCATCAAGCTCAAGGACGGCCAGAAGGCCAGGGTCCAGGTTCCGTTGGGCGTGGCCTATACCGTGACCGAGCAGGATGCGCCGGGCTACACGGGCGAGGTGACCTCCGGTGCCCCCACAGGGACCATCCAGCAGGGTGAGGGCCAGAACGCCGTGGAGTTCACCAACACCTACGCCGCGAGCGGCGCCTTCGTCGTCGCCGCGACCAAGCACTTCAACGGCGGTGTGCTTGAGGACGGCCAGTTCACCTTCAAGCTGACCACCGTCAAGGCGCCCGGCCGCGAGGACGAGGTGGGCCAGGAGCTCACCGCCACAAACGATGCCGACGGCAAGATCGCGTTCAGCGGGTTGGTGTACAGCGATGCCGACGCGGGCAAGACCTTTGTGTACGAGCTCTCCGAGGAGAGCGGCGCCGAGTCGAACATCGTGTACGACAAGACCAAGGTCACGGTGAGCGTGACGCCGGTCGACAACGGCGACGGCACCATGACCGTGAAGGCCACCTACGCGGATAGCTCGGCGGAGGGGTCCGGCGGCTCCGAGGTGGGCAGCGGCGAGAGCGGCTGGACCTTCACCAACGTGCGCACCTTCTTGCTGCCCGAGACGGGCCAGGCTGGCGTGGCGCTCGCCATAGCGGGCGGCTTGGCGCTGGTAGCGGCATCGGGCGCTTGGGTGGTCAAGCGCCGCCGCCGCAGGGCGTAGCGGACGCAGCCGGGGCGGGATCGCAGTGCGGTCCCGCCCCGGTTTTCGTTTGTGGACATTTGCCCGGGGCAAATGTCCACCCGCGCACCCGCACCCGCCGCCCGCCCGGTTTTGCCCGATACCCGCCCGGTCGCGGGGGTACAATGGCACTTGCATGGACTTCCATCCATTACGGCGCCCGCGCCTCGCCTGCGCGTCCGCCGGCCGTATGTACACCCAGCTGAGAGGAGAGGGGTATATGGCACGTAAGTTCAAGTCTATGGACGGCAACGAGGCCGCCGCATACGTTTCGTATGCGTACACGGAGGTGGCGGGCATCTACCCGATCACCCCGTCCAGCCCGATGGCCGACCATGTGGACATCTGGGCCGCCCAGGGCGTGAAGAACATCTTCGGCACGCCCGTCAACGTGGTCGAGATGGAGTCCGAGGCCGGCGCCGCCGGTACCGTCCACGGCTCGCTGGGCGCCGGCGCACTCACCACCACCTACACGGCGTCGCAGGGCCTGCTGCTCATGATCCCGAACATGTACAAGATCGCGGGCGAGGGCCTGCCGGGCGTCTTCCACGTGTCCGCCCGTTGCGTCGCCTCCCACGCGCTCAACATTTTCGGCGATCACTCCGACGTCATGGCCTGCCGCCAGACCGGCTTTGCCATGCTCGCCGAGGGCAACGTCCAGGAGGTCATGGACCTCTCGCCCGTCGCCCACCTTGCTGCCATCGAGGGCAAGGTTCCGTTCCTCAACTTCTTCGACGGCTTCCGCACGAGCCACGAGATTCAGAAGGTCGCCAAGTGGGACTTCGAGGACCTCAAGGACATGCTCGACATGAACGCTGTCCAGGCCTTCCGTGACCACGCCCTTAACCCCGAGCACCCGCACGCTCGCGGCTCTCACGAGAACGGCGACATCTTCTTCCAGCACCGTGAGGCCTGCAACTCCTACTACAACGAGCTGCCCGCCATCGTCGAGTCCTACATGGGCAAGATCAACGAGAAGCTCGGCACGGACTACGGCCTGTTCAACTACTACGGTGCCCCCGACGCCGACCGCGTGGTCGTGTGCATGGGCTCCTTCTGCGACGTGCTCGAGGAGGTCATCGACTACCTCAACGCCCACGGCGAGAAGGTCGGCCTCGTGAAGGTTCGCCTGTACCGCCCGTTCTCCATCAAGCACTTCGTTGACGTGCTCCCCGAGACCGTCGAGAAGATCGCCGTCATGGACCGCACCAAGGAGCCGGGCTCCATTGGCGAGCCGCTGTACCTCGACGTCGTGAGCGCCCTCTACGAGGCTGGCAAGACCGGCATCAAGGTCGTCGGCGGCCGCTACGGCCTCGGCAGCAAGGATACGCCTCCCGCGTCCGCCTTCGCCGTCTTCGAGGAGCTCAAGGCCGACGAGCCCAAGCGTGAGTTCACCATCGGCATCGTTGACGACGTCACCAACCTCTCGCTCGTCGAGCCGACTGACGCCCCCAACACCGCCGACCCCTCCACCATCGAGTGCAAGTTCTGGGGCCTCGGCGGCGACGGTACCGTGGGCGCCAACAAGAACTCCATCAAGATCATCGGCGACCACACCGACAAGTACGTCCAGGCCTACTTCCAGTACGACTCCAAGAAGACCGGCGGCGTCACCATCAGCCACCTGCGCTTCGGCGACTCCCCGATCCGCTCGCCGTACTACGTGACCAAGGCCGACTTCGTGGCGTGCCATAACCCCAGCTATATCGTCAAGGGCTTCAAGATGGTCCGCGACGTCAAGCCGGGCGGCACCTTCCTGGTCAACTGCCAGTGGACGCCCGAGGAGTTCGCCGCGAAGATGCCGGCCGAGGCCAAGCGCTACATCGCCAAGAACGGCATCAAGGTCTACCTGATCGACGCCATCGACCTGGCCGCCAAGGTGGGCATGGGCAAGCGCACCAACACCGTGCTGCAGTCCGCGTTCTTCGCGCTGGCCGGCGTGCTGCCGCAGGCCGACGCCCTCCAGTACATGAAGGACGCCGCCACCAAGTCCTACTCCAAGAAGGGCCAGGCAATCGTCGAGGCCAACCACAAGGCCATCGACGCCGGCGCCACCGCCTTCACCCAGTTCGAGGTGCCGGCCGAGTGGGCCGACGCCACCGACGAGCCCCGCCTGCTGACCGTCGAGGGCCGCGAGGCCATCGCCAAGCAGGTCCGCGAGCTCATGGAGCCGATCGCCCGCATGGAGGGCGACTCCCTGCCCGTGTCCGCCTTCGTTGGCTACGAGGACGGCCAGTTCGAGCTGGGCGCCTCTGCCTACGAGAAGCGCGGCGTTGCCGTGACCGTTCCGCATTGGGACGAGACCAAGTGCATCCAGTGCAACCAGTGCGCCTACGTGTGCCCGCACGCCACCATTCGCCCGTTCGCTATGACGGACGAGGAGGTCGCTGCCGGCCCGGAGACCATGCGCACGCTCGACATGAAGAACCCCAAGGGCAAGGGCCTGAAGTTCGCCATCGCCATCAGCCCGCTGGACTGCATGGGCTGCACCAACTGCGCCAAGGTCTGCCCCAAGCAGGCCCTGACCATGGTTCCCACCGAGGGCGAGATGGTGGAGCAGGAGACCTTCGACTACTGCGTGGCCAACGTGGAGGAGAAGCCCCAGCTCATTAACGCCACCGTGCCGGGCAGCCAGTACAAGCAGCCGCTGCTTGAGTTCTCCGGCTCCTGCGCGGGTTGCGCCGAGACGGCCTACGCGCGCCTGGTGACCCAGGTCGCCGGCGACCGCATGTTCATCTCCAACGCCACCGGCTGCTCCTCCATCTGGGGCAACCCGGCCGCTACCGCGCCGTTCACCGTGAACAAGTGCGGCCACGGCCCGGCGTGGAACAACTCGCTGTTCGAGGACAACGCCGAGCACGGCCTGGGTCTGGCCCTGGGCTACGAGGCCGTCCAGAACAAGCTCGCTGCCGACGCCACGGCCATGCTGACCTGCGACAAGGCTTCCGACGAGCTGAAGGCGGCCGCCCAGGCGTGGCTCGATTCCCGCCACGACGTCGAGGCCAGCAAGGCCACGGCCGCCGCGCTGATCGCCGCCTGTGAGGGCTCCGAGTGCGACAAGGCCGCGGATGTCCTGGCCGACAAGTCCTACCTCACCAAGAAGAGCTTCTGGATCTTTGGCGGCGACGGCTGGGCCTACGACATCGGCTTCGGCGGCCTGGACCACGTCCTGGCCTCCGGTCACGACGTCAACGTGTTCGTGTTCGACACCGAGGTGTACTCCAACACCGGCGGCCAGGCCTCCAAGGCCTCTAACCTGGGCCAGGTCGCCCAGTTCGCCGCCGCGGGCAAGCACACCAAGAAGAAGAGCCTGGCCGAGATCGCTATGAGCTACGGCTACGTGTACGTGGCCCAGGTGGCCATGGGCGCCAACCCGGCCCAGACCCTCAAGGCCATCCACGAGGCCGAGGCCTATCCCGGCCCGTCCATCATCATCGGCTACAGCCCCTGCGAGATGCACTCCATCAAGAAGGGCGGCATGCAGAACTGCCAGGCTGAGATGAAGAAGGCCGTGGAGTGCGGCTACTGGAACCTGTTCCGCTTTAACCCCGACGCCCCCGCCGGCAAGAAGTTCTCGCTGGATTCCAAGGAGCCCAAGGGCGGCTACCAGGAGTTCCTGATGAACGAGGCCCGCTACGCCTCGCTCACCCGTGCGTTCCCCGAGGAGGCCGAGAAGCTCTTCGCCGAGAACGAGCAGGCCGCTATGGATCGCTACCAGCACCTGGTCAAGCTGCTGGCCGTGTACAACGAGGCGTAAGGCCCCGTCCGCACGTTCGCTGAGGTAGCGTGAACGCCCCAGCCCGAGTGAAAGCTCGGGCCGGGGCTTTTTTGTTGGGGCGGAGAGGGGAGGCGGCTCGAATCGAATCGTCCGTTTTTCGAGGTAGTGCACGGACGCAGGGCATAAACGACTCGGTTGTGAACCGCCGGGGCATATCCTCGATAAACGGCCGGCGTTTACCTGCTGGTTTGTGAGGGCGGCGCGACGGGCACCTCAAGCTGGTGCATAGACTCGAAAAAGGGACGATTTTCATGGGTGGCCTCCGGGCAAGGGCGCGCAGGCGTGTTCCGTAGGCGTTTTTTCAAGTAGTGAAGTGATTTCGGCGGTGAGGCGAGGCTGCCAAAACAAAACCGCAGGTAGACACGGTGACGTTTTTGGAAGTAGTGCGTGGGAACTTCACTACGTTCATTTTGGTTTCCAAATCGCTTCACTACTTTGAAAAACGCCTACGGAGCGTGGGCGACTGGCTTGCCGCGCCGGCTTGCCGCGCCGCCATCATCCGCACCCCACGTCCACTTTGTCCATTCTGCGGCCCCGCACCAGCACGCGCCGCCCCCGGTAACCCCATCTGCTAGCATCGTTACGTCGAATCCCCTGCCCAACGGAAGGACCGCGGATGCAATCGGTCTACAAATGGCTGCTCAACAAGCGCAACGGCATCGACGCCCCGCGCCGCGACAAGATGGTCGCCATTATGGCGCGCGAGCACGGCGTGTCCGAGCCGACCATCAAGCGCGCCATGTACCGCGACATCATCAAGCGCGGCTGCGGCTTCACCGACTACTTCCGCGGGGACTACTTCTCGGCCACCGAGGAGCAAAAGGACACCTTCGTCACGTCCAAGTCGTTCTACCAGATCATCAAGTACCTGAACGACAACGCCTACTACATCGCGCTGGACGACAAACTCATCTTCAACGAGTTCTTCCGCGGCTACCTGGGTCGCGCGTTCCTGAACCTGCGCGAGGCGGACGCCGACGATCTCGCCGCCTTCCTGGAGGGGCGCGAGACGGTCTTCGCCAAGGACCCCACGGGCTTCGGTGGGCACGGCGTGGAGAAGATCGATGTCTCTGCCGTGACCGACCCCGAGGCGCTTTATCGCCAGCTCGCCGAGCGCGGCCAGTTCTTGGTGGAGGAGGCCATCGAGCAGTGCGATGAGCTTAACCAGATCAACCCCACCGTGGTGAACTCGTTTCGCGTGGTCACCCTGTACAAGGACGGCGAGGCGCACCTGGTGGGCAACGCCCTGCGCGTGAACCAGGAGGCGGACGCCGTGGTGGGCTGCTCCAACGACCTCTACTTCTCCTTGGGCGAGGACGGCCGCATCGACTCCAACGTGATCGACGACTGGGGCAACGTGTACGAGGAGCACCCGCTCACGGGCAGGCGCTTCGCCGACGTGCGGATCCCCGGCGTTGCCGAGGCCTTCGAGATGTGCCGCCGCGCCGCGCTCAAGATCCCGCAGGTGCGCTACGTGGGCTGGGACATCGCGTTTTCCAAGGACGGACCCGTGATGGTGGAGGGCAACCAGTACCCCGGCTACGGCATCATCCAGTTCACCAAGCTCAAGGGCGAGCGCACCGGCCACCTCAAGACCATCCGCGACGTGCTGGGCGACGAGATGGCCAACATCCAGTTGTAGTGCCGCGGACCCGGGCCGGGCGCCACGGCCGGGCGCCCCGGTGGCGCCCCGCCCTGTACGTGACGGTATTGCAAGGTTCTGGCGCGTCGCCGCGCCGCGGCGCGTTTTTCTGTACGATATCCCCCTAGGGGAGAGGGAACGAGGGGAACCGCCATGCGAAACGTCTACCGCTGGATGCTGTCGAAGATCCGTGGCCGCGATACCGAGCACTACAACGAGATGCTCGACATCATGGCGCGCGAGACGGGCAAGAACCGCACCGCCGTCAAGGCCGACATGTACTGGAACATCCTCACGCGCGGCGTGGGCTACAACGACTACTTCCTGGGCGACTACGTCAACGCCACCAAGGAGGAGAAGGACACCTTCATCACCTCGCGCAAGTACTACCGCCTGCTGCAGTACCTGAACGACCCGGCCTACACCTGCGTGCTGAACGACAAGCTCGTGTTCGACGCGTTCTTCAACCGCTACCTGGGCCGCGACTTCATCAACCTGCGCGCCACCGGGCCGGCCGAGCTGGCCGAGTTCCTGCACGGCAAGCGGGCCGTGTTCGCCAAGGACGCCAACGGCTACGGCGGCCACGGCGTGGAGCGCATCGTGCCGGCCGAGGAGCCCGACGTGGAGGCGCTCTACCGCCGCCTCGCCGCGCACAACCAGTACCTGGTGGAGGACGCCATCGTGCAGTGCGACGAGGTGGAGGAGCTGAACCCCAACGCCGTGGCCTCCTTCCGCGTGGTGACCCTGTACAAGGACGGCGAGGCGCACCTCATGGGCAACGCCCTGCGCTGCACGCGCGACGACGCGGACGCCGTGGGTTGCTCCAACGACCTGTACTTCTCGCTGGGCGAGGACGGCCGCGTGTCCTCCAACGTGAGCGACGACAACGCCACCATCTACACCCACCACCCGCGCACGGGCAAGGCCTTCGCCGACGTGTGCATCCCCGGCGTGGCCGAGGCCTTCGAGATGTGCCGCGCCGCCGCGCTCATGCTGCCCCAGGTGCGCTACATCGGCTGGGACGTGGCCTTCAGCGACCACGGCCCGGTGCTGCTTGAGGGCAACGAGTGGCCCGCGTTCTGCCTGGTGCAGCACGTCAAGATGACGGGCCGCCGTACCGGCCACCTCAAGGACCTGCGCGAGGTCCTGGGCTCCGAGCTCGACACCTTCAAGCTGTAAACAGCGCGCGAGCCGGTGCGCGGGCCCACGCGGTAGGCCATAATGGGGGGACGCATAGCCGACCTCCCCAAAGGAGACGATATGACCCAAGTTCCCACCGCCAGCACCGCGCGCCCGCGCACCCTGCGCTTCCGCGCCGCGCTCGCCGCCGCCAAGGCCGCCCAGGGCGCGCTTCGCCTGATGCATCGCAAGGGTGGGCAGCTCCCGGGCGTGGTCGCCGAGAAGGTCTGCCCCGACTTCATGGCGCGCATCGGCAAGCCGGCGCGGTGCGTGTTCATCTCGGGCACCAACGGCAAGACCACCACCACCAACCTGGTGGACGACATCCTCATGGACAACGGATACGACCCGGTGACCAACCGCGCGGGCGGCAACATCGCCAGCGGCATCGAGAGCGCGCTCATCGCCGACGCGCGCCCCTCCGGCCTGCCGCGCCGCGACTTCGCCGTGATGGAGCTGGACGAGCTCTCCTGCCGCACCGTCCTGCCCTACGTGGCGCCCGAGCTCATGCTCGTGACCAACCTGTACCAAGACAACATCATGCGCGACGCCAACCCCGACTACATCTTCGGCGTGATGAGCGCGCACGTGTCGGCCGGCACGCACATGGTGCTGAACGGCGACGACCTGATCAGCTGCCGCATGGCCCCGCAGGCGGGCAAGCGCACCTACTTCTCCCTGGGCAAGATGCGCGTTGCCGGCGCGGGCGACGGCGGTCCCTTCGCCCGGCTCGCGGCCTGCCCGGAGTGCGGCGGCAAGCTGGAGTACAGCTCGCACACCCTGCTGCACCAGGGCCAGGCGCGCTGCCTGTCCTGCGGCTTCACCAACCCGGAGCCCGACTACGAGGTGATGGCGATCGACGAGGCCGCCTCGACCTTCACGGTGCGCGAGAACCACCATGCCGCCGCGGACGGCGTGGCCCCCGAGCAGACCTATCGCATCGGGACCTACTCGGTGCCGAACCTCTACAACGTGCTCGCCGCCGTGGCGCTCCTGCGCGAGCTGGGGCTGCCCGCCGCGGATATCGCCCGCTCGCTGGAGAGCGGCATCAACATCACGTCGCTGCGCTATACCGCCGAGACGGTGGGGGGCAAGGACCTGGTGCGCCTGGCTGCCAAGTCCTACAACGGCCCTGGCGCCTCGGCCTCGCTCAACGCCCTGCGCGAGCGCCCGGGCAAGAAGGCGCTCGTCACGGTGTTCAACGACCTGCCCGCGCGCGACGCGGACAAGACGCAGTTCAACGGTTGGTACTACCTGGTGGACGGTGCCGCTTTCACCGCGCCCGACATAGAGCAGGTCATCATCATCGCGCACCCCGAGGAGGCCGTGAACGGCCGCGCGCTGGAGCTGCGCTTGCTGCTGGCGGGGGTCGACCCGGCCAAGATCACCGTCGCGACGAGCCCGGAGGAGGCGGCCGACGCGGTGGACCTGGAGCGCGTGGACGGCGTGTACGCCACGTTCGACGTGTTCAACGGGGCCGTGGCGCGCACCTGCATGGATCGCGTGCACCAGCGTATCGAGGAGGGGTGCTAGATGAAGCCCGAGGTCAAGGACGGCGCCCTGCGCGTCGAGGTGCTGTACCCGGAGTTCGGCTACCAGGGCGGCGCCAACGGCAACGAGCTGTACCTGCGCGCCTGCCTGCCGGGCGCGGAGTTCGTGGACACCGAGGGGGACGCCGAGCCCGCCTTCTCTCGCGGGGACGTGTCGCTCGTGGTGATGGGCGGCATGAGCGAGGTGCAGGTGGAGCTGGTGATCGAGCGCCTGCGCCCGTACCGGGATCGCCTGGAGGAGCTGGTGGAGGCCGGCGTGCCGATGTTCTTCTGCGGCAACGCGGGCGAGGTCCTGTGCCGCAAGATCGTGCATGCCGACGGCACCGAAGTGACCGGCCTGGGGATCTTGGACGCCGTGGCGCGCCAGATGACCCCGCGGCGCTTCAACGACATCTTCGCCGGCGTGTTCGAGCCGGGGGAGGGCGCGGCGCCCATCAAACTCGGCGGCTTCAAGTCGCAGTTCACGCAGATCGAGTCGGGTCCGGGCGCGCAGGCGCTCTGCTCGGTGGCGGCCGGCTACGGCCACGCGCTCGGCAGCGCGGGGGAGGGGTTCCGCCGCGGCAACCTGATCGCCACGTGGATGCTCGGCCCGGTGCTCGCCGAGAACCCGCCGCTGACCCGCTGGCTGCTCGACACCGCCGGGGCGGCCGCGTGCCCGCTCGCCTTTGAGGACGTGGCCATGGCCGCCTACGATCTTCGCATGGCGGACATGTTCAAGCCGGGCATGCGCCGCGCGTAAACCCGAGTCTGCCCCTATTCCGCCTGTAAACGATAGGGGGCTGTGATGAAATGGGATATGCATAGGAGTGCACACGCGCTTCCACGTTATGCAAGGGGTGGCAATCTGGCCGCCCCTTGATGCATATCGGCGTAGATACGTCTCTTAGCTGCGGAAACAATGCAGTGCGCTAAAGCGTGACGCTCGCCGGCGATACCCGACCGCTCACCGTAGCCGCAGGTCCGAAATGAATAAAACGAGACGAGTTGAGAATATAATCCGAAATAATCTCGCCTTACGGAGTGGGGTGAGGTATCACGGAACCGTGCAGAATGCACACCGTCCCGACAGAAAGGACCAACCATGTCCAAACCCCTCGGCAAGCCCGACCGCATCGTCGTCGCCCTGGGCGGCAACGCCCTCGGCA
>Cebus_capucinus_imitator_PRJNA485217_SSR118__coassemble_186_pt1 | contig 29949 bp, 18 predicted proteins | sample Cebus_capucinus_imitator_PRJNA485217_SSR118__metabat2_low_PE_003 | metagenome-assembled genome bin Cebus_capucinus_imitator_PRJNA485217_SSR118 | reverse complement strand
CCGAGGTCGTGCGCGGCCGCGACCTGCTGGGATCCGTTCCGCGCCAGATCTACCTGCAGCGCCTGCTGGGCTACGACTCCCCCGAGTACGCGCACGTGCCCCTGCTGGTGGCCCCCGAGGGCCGGCGCCTCTCCAAGCGCGACCGCGACCTGGATATGGAGGGCCTGCGCGAGCGCTTCGGCTCGCCTGAGCGCTTGCTGGGTTGGCTCGCGTTCCGCGCGGGGCTGGTCGAGAGCGAGGAGCCGGTGAGCGCCGAGGGGCTCGCGGACGGGTTCTCCTGGAATAGGGTCCGCGCGCGCCGGGACGACCTGGTCATCTCCGGGCCGTGACGCCGCGGCGGGGAGCGGCGGGTACAATGGGGACGTTTATGTAGCGTAACCTTTGGAGGGATCGCCGTGCGCTCGCGCTGTCTCGCCGTATTCGTCTCCCTGCTCGCGGGCCTGGTGCTCGCGCCCCTGACCGCGCTCGCCGGGGACTACTCCATGACCGGCGTGCACCTGGACGTGGCCGTGCAGCCCGACGGCACCATCGAGGTGAGCGAGCGGCGCGCCTTCGAGTTCGACGACGACGTGAACGGCATCTACTGGACCATCCCCGAGGGGGAGAACCAGCAGGGCGGAACGTCGTCCGTACAGGTCATGGGCATGAGCGAGGACGGGGGTTCCGGCACCAAGGCCTACACCGAGAGCGCGTACGCCGTGAACGGCGACGCCGGGATCTACACCGTGGATGAGGCGGGCGGCGCCGTCACGCTCAAGGTCTACTCGCCGCACGTCGACGGCGACACGGCCACCTACACGCTGACCTACCGCATGGCGGGCGCCGTCATGGCGTGGCCCGACACGGCCGAGCTGTACTGGAAGTTCGTCGGCTCTCAGTGGGCCGAGGACTCCCAGGACGTGACCGTGGACGTGACCTTCGCGGGCGCGTCGGCATCCGGCGTGGCTGCGGCCACGGGCGAGAACTTCCGCGCCTGGGCGCACGGCCCGCTGGACGGCACCGTGTCGCTCGACGCGGGCGACACCGCCGCGCCCACCGTGAGCTACGCCGTGCCGCGCGTCTCCTCCGGCGAGTTCGCCGAGGGGCGCATCGTCTTCCCTACGGCCTGGGTGCCTCAGCTCACCGTGAGCGGCCCGGACCGTCTGGACACCGTGCTTACGGAGGAGAGGGCCTGGGCCGAGGACGCCAACCGCCGGCGCGAGGAGGCGCGCGCCGTAGCCACGGTCCTGACCGTGGCCTCGCTCGCCGCGCCTGCGCTCCTGCTGGCGGGTGTGGCCGCGGTGCGGCTCATGCGCGGCGGCGCTCCCAAGCCCACCTTCGACGAGACCTACCTGCGCGACGTCCCGTCAGACGACCACCCGGCGGTGATCGCGGCCTTCATGGGCAACGGCGCCGTGGACAACCGGGCGTTGGTGGCGACGCTCATGAAGCTCGCCGACGAGCGCCGCGCCCGCGTGCATGAGGATGAGCGCGAGGTCTCCGGGCTGTTCGGGCGCCGGAAGACCGAATCAACCTTCGTGCTGGAGGTGGAGGATGGCGCGCTTGCCGCCATGACGGAGGGGATCGACCGCGCGGCGCTCGAGGTCTACCTGGGGCGCGGCCGCACCAAGGTGGCATTCGACGAAATGCGGGAGATGGCCGAGGGCGAGCCGCGGGCGTTCTCCAAGCGTTGGGAGCGCTTCACCGAGGTCGTGAAGGGCGAGCTCGATGCGCGCGGCCTCATCGCGAGCACGGGCCGCGCGGCCAAGGCCGCCACCGTCACCTTGGCGGCGATTTGCTTCGTGCTCGACCTCGGGGTGGGCATCTACACCGAGGCCTGGTGGATCCCGGTGGCGGGCCTGGTGCTCTGCGCCCTCGCCTGCCTGGTGGGCGCCACCTTCAAGCGCTACACCCCCGAGGGCGCCGAGCTCGCCGCCCGTTGCGCCGCCCTCAAGCGGTGGCTGGAGGACTTCACCCGCCTGGACGAGGCCGTTCCCGGCGACGTGGTGCTCTGGAACAAGCTGCTCGTGTTCGCGGTGGCACTGGGCGTGTCCGAGAAGGTGCTGCAGGAGCTCGCGGCGGCGACCCCGCGCAGCTACGACGACTACTATACGGACCCGTATCTGTACCCGAGCTGGTGGTGGTTCAGCCATCGCCACGGCCATGAGACCCTGTTCTCGAGCGCCTCGTCGGCCGGCGAGCTCTCCATCGCGGCGCTCTCGGCGAGCTCCAACAGCTCGGTGGGCGGCCTGGGCGGCGGCTTCTCCAGCGGCGGCGGTGGCGGCGTGGGAGGCGGCGGGGGCGGCACGTTCTAGGGCTCCCCGGTCTTCCGGCCCGACCTCGATGGAACGACCCCGAAAACAGAAGGGGGCTCCCTGCCCGGAGCCCCCTTCTCGCGCTGATGCGCTTTCCGTATGCCTGCCCGCGAACGGGCGGACATAGGGTTTCTACCACGCGCCCGTACCCGCGCGCGGGGCTTCCCGAAACGCTCACAGAGCCCGCGCATTTTCTACAAAGAGCGACGCCGCGCGCCCGAGTGCCGGCGGGTAGCGTTACATTGTTCACGTTCGATGTGCCGGTGAAGCTTCGGGCGCTCCGGCATCAACCACCTTTGCAAGGAGGACTGCATGGCATCTGGCAAGATCGAGCGCGCGCTCATCTCCGTGACGGACAAGACGGGCGTGGTCGATTTCGCCCGCGCCCTGGTGGAGCGCCACGGGGTCGAGATCATCTCGACCGGCGGCACCGCCCGCGCCCTGGAGGAGGGCGGCGTTCCCGTGACGCCGATCGAGCAGTTCACGGGCTTCCCCGAGATGATGGATGGCCGCGTGAAGACCCTGCACCCGATGGTCCATGGCGGCTTGCTCGCGCGCCGCGACGACGCGCGCCATATGGCCGAGGCGGCCGAGCACGGCATCAAGATGATCGACCTGGTGTGCGTGAACCTCTACGAGTTCGAGAAGACCGTGGCCGCGCCGGACGTGAGCTTCGCCGACGCCATCGAGCATATCGACATCGGCGGCCCGTCCATGCTGCGCTCCTCCGCCAAGAACGCCCAGAGCGTGACCGTGGTGGTGGACCCGCTCGACTACGACCTGGTGCTCTCCGAGATGGACGCCAACGGCGGCGCCACCACGTTGGAGACCCGCCTGTGCCTGCAGTACAAGGTCTACGAGACCACCGCGCGCTACGACGCCGCCATCTCCAACTGGATGGCCGAGCAGCTGTCCGTGAGCGGCAACCTGCCGCAGGACCGCGGCGTCGCGGGCGTGGCCGTGGGCGCCATGGAGACCGTGGACGTGGACGACGCCGAGTCCATGGCTGAGGCGCTCGAGGGCTTCGCCGTCGATGCCGAGGAGTGGCGCGAGGCGCCCACTCCGACGATGTTCCTGCCGCTCGTGAAGCAGCAGGACCTGCGCTACGGCGAGAACCCGCACCAGACCGCGGCCTTCTACCGCACGCCGGGCGCCCAGGAGCACTCGCTCGTGAACGCCGAGCAGGTGCAGGGCAAGGATCTCTCCTACAACAACCTGCTCGACACCGACGCCGCGTGGAACCTCGTGCGCGAGTTCGCCGAGCCGGCCTGCGTGATCTTGAAGCACCAGAACCCCTGCGGCTCCGCCGTGGCCGCCGACATCACCGAGGCCTACGACCGCGCCTTCGCGTGCGACCCCAAGAGCGCCTTCGGCGGCATCATCGCCTGCAACCGCGAGGTCCCTCTGGAGCTGGTGCAGCACTTCGCCGACGTGAACAAGCAGTTCGTGGAGGTGCTCATCGCCCCGGGCTACACCCCCGAGGCCCTGGAGCGCCTGGCGAAGCGCACCAACCTGCGCGTGCTGGCGACCGGCGGCATCGACGCGCCGTGCGCACTCGAGTACCGCAGCGTGGACGGCGGCGTGCTGGTGCAGACCGTGGACCGTGTGGAGGAGGACCCGGCCACGTTCACCTTCCCGACCGACCGAAAGCCCACGGACGCCGAGATGGCCGACCTGCTCTTCGCCTGGCGCGTATGCAAGGGCGTGAAGAGCAACGCGATCTTGGTCGCCAAGGACGGCGCCGGCATCGGCATGGGGCCGGGCCAGCCCAACCGCGTGGACTCCGCGCTGCTGGCCTGCCAGCGCGCCGAGGAGGCCTGCGAGCGCAACGGCGTGGAGGCCGGCGGCTTCGCCTGCGCGAGCGACGCGTTCTTCCCGTTCCGCGACAACGTGGACGTGCTTGCCGCGCACGGTGTGACGGCGATCATCCAGCCGGGCGGCTCCAAGCGCGACGACGAGTCCATCGAGGCGTGCAACGAGCACGGCATCGCGATGGTCTTCACGGGGGCTCGCCACTTTAGGCACTAAGGGCCTTCGTTCTCGGGGCAGCCGGTATCCTTTTCGTCTCAGCTCGCTGCGGGGTGTCGCCGAAAAGGATGCCGGCTGCCCTGGTGTTGACGGTGAGTAGCGCCCAAACGGCTTGCGAGGGTAGGGGCGTGTGCCCCGGTGGCTACTTTGATTGAAGGGGTGTTGGGATGGCTTCTGGGCTTGAGCGGTATTTCGACGATGCGGGGGAGCTCGCCGCGTACGAGGAGTTCGTGCGCGCGCAGGAGATGGCCCCGGAGCCCTTCGATCTGGAGCGGCCCGCGCTCGTGTGCCGTTGGCGCATGGCGGGCAAGCGCGTGCCTATGCTCAACCGGCACATCCGCTCCCTCTCCCAGCGCAGCGTGCAGGGCTCGCCGCTCTCGCATAACCTGCTCTCCTGGGCCAAGCAGCATATCGAGTGGTCGCTCGCCGAGGGGGGCTTTACCGAGCGCGACGGCGTGCTGATGCTGGTGGTCGACGTGAATGGCAACGCGGCCATGAGCGTGGGCGCCTACGAGCCCCTGGCCTGCACGGATGCCGCGGCGCTCGCCGCCCGCGCCGCCGATGCGCGCGTCGAGGCCGCCCAGACCGGTGTGGCGCCCGAGGTCCTGTGCCGTGTGGCGGACGGCGTCCTGACGCTGGGCGCCGAGGGCCACCTGTGCGGTACCGCGACCTTGGTGGAGCAGCTGGCCGCAACGCGCGGCCTCGCGGCGGTCCGTGGCGAGGTCACGGTTGATGACGCCACGGGCCTGTTCCTCGTCTCGGACGAGCACGGGATCGTACCGGCAGAGGGTTCCGCGCCCGACGCCTTCGTGGAGCTGGCGCGCGCGGGCTACGAGAAGCTCCGGGCGGCGGCGCGCTAGGGGCGGCGCCCGGGCAGGGGAGGCGGCTTGGTGCGGGTTCGCGCCGGGCCGCCATTTGCTTTCGGGTTGGTGTGGGTTTTCTCGGGCCTTGCAAGCGCACGGGCGTTTCCATGCGGATGGGGCTGCGGTGGAAATCCTGGACCGGCCTTTCCTATGCCGCCACCCCTGGCCGTCGGCCCGGGCGCGTGCTGTGTCGCCGGAGATTGTCCGCAGCCCGGCCGCACACCCTACGCGTGGCCGTCCGGCCTGCTACCGCGCCTCACTCCTCCGTACGCACCCGGTCCGCCGTCCAGCGCAGGCGGCATAGGCTATGCGACAGCAGGCGCCCCAGCAGAGTAGGGGTAACCGAGCCCGGAGCCCCGCTGCTCAGTCGCGGCTCCCTCTTGCTCCGTTCTAGTCCGTTCTACTCCGTTTTACTCCGTTATCCGCAGGTAGGAGACGGTGCCGACAGCCTCCAAACAGGGCAGTTGGCAGGCTGTACGCGCCGCTAAAGGTCGGAAGCTCGAACCTACTAGGACTTACTCGGACAGAAAGGTTCGAGCTTTATGCCTGCTTACGAGCTCGTCCCCTCCCCTGGAATCCCCGATTTACTCGAACCTACTCGAACCTACTCGGACATAGGGTTCGAGTATTCCGCTCTGCAGCAGGTTCGGCGTCTCTCCGGGGCCTCGATTTACTCTTAACGCCGAAGGCCAGAGTGCGACGACGGCCCGTCATATCGCTCGGGGTCACAATCAGTCTAGTGAGCCCCTCAGAAGCCGTGGGATAATGGGCTTCCACGAATGGAGGGCGGTCCCATGAACCAAGCCGAACAAGACACCTGCGCGCGCCTGCTCGAAAAGTCCCAGGAGGCGTTTCTGCTCGCCATAGAACTCTACAACCGCCCGACCATCCGCTACCACGCCGAGGGGTGCTGCTTCTTCCTCTGCAACGCCTGGGAGCTCATGCTCAAGGCGTATATCATCCGGGAGTTCGGCTACGAGGTCGTGTATTACCCCGGTAGCGACCGCACACTCTCGCTCTCCGACTGTCTCAAGAAGGTCTCCACCAACGAGAACGACCCGCTGCGCCTCAACATGGAGGTGGTCGGGGAGTTCCGCAACACAAGCACGCATTTCGTCACGGACGAGTACGAGCTGTTCTACGGCCCCGTCCTGCAGGAGTGCGTCAAGTTCTATGAGGAGAAGCTGCGTGAGCTCCACGGCATCGAGATCAGTGACCGCATTCCAGAGAACTACCTGGCGCTTTCCGTGCGCCGCGGCGATGTGGACTATGACGTCATCAAGGCCCGTTACCCACGCGAGGTGGTCGAGAAGATGCTCGAGCTGGGCTCTTCAATCGTCGCTAGCCGACCGGGCGGAACGGGCATCGGCTATGCCACCGAGCTGCGCCTTACAAAGAAGAAGGGAGAGGGCATCCCCGTGCGGATCGCAAGTGACGCCGATGCGGCCGTGTCCATACTCCACTCCCTCACAGACCCTATCAATAAATACACCTACCGGACGAAGCGGGGCTCGGACTTCATTCGCCGTAAGCTCAACAAGGAGGGCATAACTCTTCTGGTGAAGGACGAGCCGAAGGAGTTCAACACGTTCCACTTTGGCGTCTTCGTCGACTTCTACAACATGAAGGGAAACAACGCCTATTCTTACAACCTGTCCTTGGGAGGCGAGCAACCCAGCTGGGGGTATTCTCAACAGGCCATCGACCTTATGCTTCAGGAGATTCGCCGCGACCCCGAGCACGTCATCGACAGCATGCGCGCCGAGCTTAGCAGGCGCAGGTCGAAGGAAAGGTAAGGCCACTAGACAGCAGGAAAGCCGACCCCAGGAGCAAGGGAATTCTAAGCAATCCGAAGATGCCTACCCCCATTCGGGGACCCAGCTTTGTTCCACCCAAGTCGGCTTCACTGTGTTTGGATTCTACCACGGGAGCCATCTTTTTAGAACCCCTACCGAGCTGCCGTTGTTCCGGCCCCCAACTCCCCGGCACGCGCCCGGCTGTCGGCTCGTCCTCCCCGTACCACTTGCAGCGGTACTCCCAGGGCTGCATGGTCACGCCCACCTCGAGCATGTCCTGTTCATTCTCGGCAGCCGTGTCGGTCACGATGGAGTCGTCGAGCATCACGCGCACCTCGCCCTCGTCGGGAATGCTCTCCCCGGGCCCGCGCGAGACCTCCATGACCGCAAGTCCGATGTCCACTATCGCCCTTTCGAGCCTGTTCTCGTGTCTGCGTATGTTGCGGAGAAGCTCAGAGTTGTCCGAGGCCACTTCCGTCGCCGTCTTCACGTAGCCCGAGTTGTCGAAGTCAAAGTAGGTGATGCCGAAGCCCTGATCGTGTCCCCAAAGTTGCTGCAAGCGTCACTTCGTCTGACCGCTAGAAGAAGCGGCCATCGCCTAGGACATTCTATTGCGAAGTAAAGGATTCGAAGAAGGGACGATGGCCGCCATGGACGGTTCGGGGCAGCGGGCGGGCGTCACGGGCGAGATACCCAGGTTCGATGGCGGGACGGTAGGCATCCGGGAGCCGTCCGCATCATGGCGGAATCCCTCGTCAACGGGATCGTGGGCGCCCGGGCGGGGGATGCATGCGCCGACGGCGACCGGCGCGACGGATACCGCGAGCGTCCGCCCGTCGCCTCCGTCGGTACGACCGGCCCGCGCACCCCCAAGCCCAGGCGGGGCACCTACTTCCCCGACGACCCGCTCGCGCGCTGCTCGCGCGTCGACCGCGCGGCCGCCGCCGCGGTCTCCGAGATGGTCGCGGGCGGGGTCCCCGCCGGGAAGGCGGCGAGGGCCGCCTCCGCCCCCGGGGCGGACCGCATGGGCGCGGGCCGGGTGTCGAGGGCCTGCGGGTCCCCCATCCGCATGCCCGGGGCCGTGTTCACCGAGATGGATGGGGAATGGGCATCGAGGCGCCGGTTCACCGGGGATTCGATCGCGAGGGCATACGGGAAGGACGCGGGCGCTCCCGCGGCTTCCTGCACGGGGACGCCGGGAGGCATGCCGAGCGCATCGTCGAGCCCGTGGCGGCGGATAATCCGATAGGGGGGAAGGCGGCATGATGTTGTAGTAGGATGACGATCGGATTCTAGGCGATTGCACCAACAATCGGGACACTACCTCCAAGCGTTTGAAACCAGGGGATTTGCGACTACGGGCATGGGGTCTACTTGAGCGCACCTCCAAAACCAACACCGATCGGGAAAAGTATTCAGGTACGATGGAGAACTCACACCAAACCGTCGACGGGAGGCCCCATGGCGCAACCGCTCATCTTCATCGTCGAGGACGATGCCGCGATTCGCGGCGAGCTCGTGGAGGTTCTCGAGCGCGAGGGCTTCGCCACGGCGTTTTGCGCCTCGTTCGACGCGGTCGCCTCAGATGCGCTGGCCGCCTCGCCCGACCTGGTGCTCCTCGACCTCACGCTGCCGGGCACCGACGGGCAGTTCGTCTGCCGCGAGCTGCGCGCCTCGAGCGAGGTTCCCATCATCGTGCTGACCTCGCGCGTGACGGAGGTCGACGAGGTCATGAGCATGAACCTCGGCGCTGACGACTTCATCTCCAAGCCCTACCGCGCCCGCGTGCTGGTGGCACGCATCCAGGCGCTGCTGCGCCGGTCGAGTGCGATGGAGCCCGCGCTGCCGTGCCATAACGGGGTCGAGCTCGACCCCGCGCGTTCGCTCGCCCGCGCCGCAGGCGGCACCGTGGAGCTCACCAAGAACGAGATGCGCATCTTGTCGCTGCTCGTGGGCCGCGCCGGGCAGATCGTCTCGCGCGAGGAGATCATGCGCGACCTCTGGGACTCCGAGGCCTTCGTGGATGACAACACCCTCACCGTGAACGTCAACCGCCTGCGCGCCACGCTCGCCAAGATCGGCGTGACGGACTACCTGGTCACGCACCGTGGCCGCGGGTACTCGGTGTAGGCCATGAACCTTGCGCGCTACCTTTTGGACTCGGCCTCGACGCTCGCGACCTCGCTCGTGGGCGGTGTCCTCGCGGCCTTCGTGGTGCGGCAGGCGGGGGCGAGCCTGCCGCTTAGCGCGCTCGTGGCGGTGATCGTGCTCGCCGCGGGCGTCGTGGCGGTGCTGGTGTCCTACGGCAGGCGGGCGAGGTTCTACCGCGAGGTGGAAGACCTCGCGGCGAGCGGCGGGGACGCGGCGGGGCTGATGGACCTGGTCGAGGAGCCGGACTTTTTGGAGGGGCGCCTGGCGTACGAGGCGATCCGCTCCTGCGCCAAGCTCTCGCGCGACGAGGCCGCCGCGTCGCGGCGCCGTGTGCACGAGTACCGCGAATACATCGAGGCCTGGGTGCACGAGGCCAAGAGCCCGCTCGCCGCGGCGCACCTGATGGCCGAGAACCTGCGAGCCGACCCCGCCGTGCCCGATGCCGCCGCCGACCGCGCGGCGGCGCTGGACGAGGAGCTGGACCGCGCGGAGGGCTATGTGGAGCAGGCCCTGTTCTTCGCGCGCTCCGAGGCCCTCGACCGCGACTACCTCATCCGCGCCCACGGCCTGCGCGAGCTGGTGGGCGCCACCCTGCGTGACAACGCGCGCCTGCTCATCGGCGCGCACGTGGCGCCGCGGCTGGGCGAGCTGGACCTCGAGGTGTTCACGGACGAGAAGTGGATGCGCTTCATGCTGGGCCAGGTGGTGCAGAACAGCGTGAAGTACGCCCGCGCGGAAGGGGCCGAGGTCTCCTTTGCCGCCGAGCTCCTGGACGAGGGCGCCTCCTCGGAGCGCGTGGTGCTCTCCGTACGCGACAACGGCCGCGGCGTCTGCGCGGCGGACCTGCCGCGCGTGTTCGACAAGGGCTTCACCGGCGAGGCAGGGCGCTCGGGCAAGAAGTCCACGGGGATTGGGCTATACCTGGTGCGGCGCCTCTGCGACAAAATGGGCGTGGCCGTGGAGGCCGATTCGGCCGCGGGCGAGTTCTTCGAGGTGCGGTTCGGTTTCCCCACCAACAAATACCACTACTTCGAGCGCTGAGCTCGGCACCTCCGTGCAGGGGGCGGGGACCGTGCGCGACCCGTTCCCCGCCCCCTGCCAGCGACTCGGTCACGCTCTCACGGCGGGGAGGGATGGAAGTGCCCCTTCCCAAAAAGCGATCCGCCTCAGCGATGGTCGCGGTGCGTGCCGCCTCGCGCCCTTCCGAAGCGAACTGAGGAAAAGCCCCGGCGAAACCGTGGGAACGGGCATCGGTCCTGGGCACGTTGGAACTGCGTGCCCATGTTCGTTTTGCACGTTCCCCGGTTTCGCCGGGGCCTTTCCCAGTCTCGCGAGGACCGCGCGTGGCGGCACGCGCGGCGACCCGGGGTCGCGAGGCGAAAACCGTGGCTCTACTTCACCACGAGGATGTCGCAATCCGTGTTGCGCAGCAGGAACGTGGAGATGGAGCCCAAGAGGGCGTACTTGATGCTGGAGAGGCCGCGGGCGCCGCAGAGCACCAGGTCGGGCTTGATCACGTCGAGCATCTCGTCCTTCAGGGTCTCGCGAATGCGGCCGGCGCGGATCACGACCTCGACCGAGGGGATGTCCGGGTTGGCCTTGGCCTCCTCCAGCTGCGTGGCGATGGAGTTCTTGAAGGCCTCCTCAAGGCCGTTCACCAGGTCGACCGGGTAGGAGCCGGCGGACTCGAGCGCCGTGGAGTCGATGACGTGGCCGATGATAAGCTGAGCGCCGTTGTTGGCCGCGACCTTGATGGCGCGCGCCAGCACGAAGTCCTGCTGCTCGGTGCCGTCCAACGAGACGAAAATCTTGGAATAGCCCTCGTTCATGGTTTCCTCCTTGCGTCCGCGCGGACCGCATCGCCCGCTGCGTGCATTGCCATAGCGCAGTTATACCCCCATCTCGTATCCGCGCCGTCCACGAATCCGTGAACGGGGGAGCGCCGCCGTGAGCGCGCCCCGTGCGAGTTCTGTCGAATTTGGGGCCCCGTGCGCCGGCGCGCCGCAAGCGCGATAATGGGCCCACATGCAAAGCGATGCGCAGGGGAGATACGTCCGTTGGATATCATCGAGCTGTTGAAATCGGCCTTCATGGGCCTGGTCGAGGGCATCACCGAGTGGCTGCCCATCTCCTCCACGGGGCACATGATCCTCGTGGACGAGTTCGTCAAGCTGAACGTGTCCGAGACCTTCTGGAACATGTACCTCGTGGTGATCCAGCTGGGCGCCATCCTGGCCGTGTGCGTGATGTTCTTCGGCGACCTCAACCCCTTCGCCCCGTCCAAGGGGCGCGACGGCCGCCGGGACACCTGGAAGCTCTGGGGCAAGATCGTGCTCGGCTGCATCCCGGCCGCGGCGATCGGCCTGCCGCTGAACGACTGGATGGAGGAGCACTTCTACAACGCGCCCGTGGTGGCGCTCGCGCTCATCGTCTACGGCGTGGCGTTCATCGCGATCGAGTCCTGGCGCGCGAGCCGTAGGCGCTCCGGTGCCGTGGCCGCCGCCCGCCCGGCCGGCGCGCACTTCGCCAACGCCTCGGCGGCCGCCCCCGACACCGCCCCCGACGACGCCTCGGCGGCCGCCCCCGACACCGCCCCCGACGACGCCGACTTCGGCGCCATCGCCTCGCTTGAGGACCTCTCCTGGAAGACGGCCCTCGGCATCGGCTGCTTCCAGGTGCTCTCGCTCGTGCCCGGCACCTCGCGCTCCGGCTCCACCATCATTGGCGGCTTGCTTCTGGGCTGCACCCGCACCGTGGCCTCCAAGTTCACGTTCTTCCTGGCCATCCCCGTGATGTTCGGCGCGAGCCTGCTCAAGGTGGTCAAGTTCTTCGTGAAGGGCGGCTCCTTCGGGGCGAGCGAGCTCGCGATCCTGGGCGTGGGCTGCGCCGTGGCCTTCGTGGTGTCGCTCGTGGCCATCAAGTGGCTCATGGGCTTCGTGCGCCGGCACGACTTCAAGGCTTTTGGCGTCTACCGCATTGTGTTGGGCGTCCTGGTGTTGGGTTACTTCCTGATCTTGGTACCCGCGCTGGGGCTCTAGTCCGCCCTCTTGCACAGCCCTCTTCCAAACGCCCCGGATGCCCTATCGTAAACTGCATCCCAAAACTTGGACGGGGCAAATAAAACCTAAGCCGCTAAGGACCGGTTCCGGGACTCTCTCGGGGTCGGCCCTTTCAGTCTAACCTGTCGCCTCCTGGTGTTCCTGTGGACGATGTGGGCGTCTAGATTCCTCTTGAGCCCCTCGAGGCTCGGCCATTCTTTACCCCTGAAGAACTCGTCCTTTATATGGCCGAATACCTGCTCGGTCGCTCCGTTGTCAGGGCATCTGACGAGATGGACGACCTCGTCTTTTAAACCTAATACCAGTTAGATACCTCTTGCCGACGGTTCCCTACCGGCGGCCGATTGAGGCGGCTTGGCTGTCTTCTCCTTCCGTTCAAAACGTATGGTTGCATGACGTCCCGGCCCCGCTCGCGCCCGTGAAGCGAGCGGGGCTTTCGTATCACGGGGGACGTGCACCAAGGAAGGAGATGTGTATGAGAAAGAAGGGCTTCGGCCTCGTCGAGGTACCGGGGGAGGGGCGCTCCGGTAGGCGGATGCTCGTCGCGACCGCCGTGGCGTTTGCGATCGCCTCGCCGCTTGCGGCACCCGCGACCGTCTACGCCGACGGCTATTCGGGTCCGCTCAAGTGCGTCGAGCAGGTCCAGGTCGCGCAGGGCGAGGGAAACGTCGTCGACGTCACCTTCAACGACGATGTGCACGGCAAGATCACCTTTTTGGACAATGGGGTCTTCCGCTACAACGTGGACCCAGAGGGCGAGTTTTCCGAGTACGCCGAGCCGCGCAGCGAGGCGCATGTCGCTAAGATCCAGGCGCAGCCCGATAACTCCGACAAGTATGACAAGCCCGCGGCGACCGTGAGCGAGACCGACACGGTGTTCGAGATCACGGCGGGCGATGTGACCGTCGTGCTCGAAAAGGCCACGGGTAAGCTCTCCATCAAGGCCGGGGGCAAGACGGTCATGAGGGAGAAGGAGCCGCTGTCGATCGGCGAGGGCGGGACGGTCCAGACGCTCGGCAAGGAGGACGGCGAGAACTTCTTCGGCGGCGGTACGCAGAACGGCCGCTTCATCCATACCGGCAAGAACATCAACATCGTGAACGAGAGCACATGGGTCGACGGCGGCGTCGCGAGCCCCAACCCGTTCTATTGGTCGAGCGATGGCTACGGCGTGCTGCGCAACACCTTTGCCGAGGGCTCCTACGATTTCGGCAAGTCCGACGGCTCCACGGTCACCGCGACGCATAACGAAGACGAGTTTGATGCTTATTACTTCGTGAGCGCCGATAGCGACGTCACCGATATCGCCCAGGATCTGCTACGTGGTTACTTCGACGTCACGGGCAATCCCGTCCTGTTGCCCGAGTACGCCTTCTACCTAGGGCATCTCAACGCGTATAACCGCGACTCCTGGAGTACCGACGGCTCTAACGGCGGCAAGGCGTGGAGTTACAAGGATTCCGTGACCGGCGAGGTCACCACCCTGTACGAGAAGAACATGCAGGGCGACGACCATGTGGCGGCTGGTCAGTACATCGAGACCCTCAACGGCGCGCTCGCCAAGGACGCCGCGGAGACCATGCCCGGCGTGATGGCCGGCCGTGAGTTTTCCGCCCGGGCGGTGATCGACCGCTACGCCGAGAACGACATGCCGCTCGGATGGTTCCTTCCCAACGATGGTTACGGCGCGGGCTACGGCCAGAACGGCTACTTCAAGACCGGCGGCGTCAACGAGGACGGCACGAGCAGCCCCGAGCGCCTGAAGGCCGTCGCGGACAACGTCGAGAACCTTCGTGAGTTCACCGAGTACGCGAACGCGAACGGCGTGGCAACGGGCCTGTGGACCCAGTCCGACCTGAAGCCCGACTCCAACCCCGGCACGGCGTGGCAGCGCCTTCGCGATTTCGAGGCGGAGGTCAAGACCGGCGGCGTGACCGCCCTCAAGACCGACGTGGCATGGGTGGGCGACGGTTACTCCTTCGCGCTCGACGGCGTCAAGCAGGCCTACGACATCGTGACGACCGGCGTCTCCAAGCGCCCCAACATCGTGTCGCTCGACGGCTGGGCGGGCACGCAGCGCTACGCGGGCATCTGGACGGGCGACCAGTACGGCGGCGACTGGGAGTACATCCGCTTCCATGTACCCACCTACATCGGCCAGAGCCTGTCGGGCAACCCCAACATCGGCTCGGACACCGACGCCATCTACGACGGCGAGGACCCCGTCATCACCACGCGCGACTACCAGTGGAAGGCCTTCACGCCGCTGATGCTCGACATGGACGGCTGGGGCAGCAAGGCTAAGACGCCGTTCACCGACGGCGACCCCTACACGGGTATCTCCCGTATGTACCTGAAGCTCAAGAGCCAGCTCATGCCGTATATCTACACGACGGCAGCCTCTGCGGCCAACATCGACACGGGCAACGGCGACACCGGCCTGCCCATCGTGCGCGCCATGCTCCTCGAGGAGAACAACGACTACACGGCGAGCACCGAGGCGCAGTACCAGTACATGCTCGGCGACTCGTTCCTGGTTGCCCCGATCTATGAGGGCCTGCAGGTCGACGAGGAGGGCAACGATGTCCGTAACGGCATCTACCTGCCCGGTGACGAGAACGACATCTGGATCGACTACTGGAGCGGTACGCAGTACCGCGGCGGTCAGGTGCTCAACAACTTCGAGGCCCCGCTGTGGAAACTCCCGGTCTTCGTGAAGGCCAACGCCATCATCCCGATGTACGAGGCGAACAACAACCCCCAGGCGATCACCGAGACGAACCCCGAGGGCCTGGACCGGACGAAGCGGATCACCGAGTTCTTCGCCACTGAGGGCGAGGGTTCCTTTACGGGTTACGAGGATGACGGCTCGACCGCGATCGCCACCGTCGACGAGTCCGATGAGGCCTACGGCAGCCAGAACGACGTCACGTACGGCGGCCATGTGTCGACCAAGTACACCTCCAAGGTGGGTGACGGCACCGGCATCTTCACCATCGGCGCCTCCGAGGGGAGCTACGAGGGGTACGAGCCGGGCCGTGAGAGCACCTTCGTGGTGAACCTGTCCGGTGACCCCGCCAAGATGGATATCACCGCCCAGAACGGGGACCAGGAGCTCGCTCTCAAGAAGGCCGAGAACAAGGACGCCTTCGACGCGGCGACGCCCGGCAGCGGTGAGGCCGTGTACTTCTACGATGCGGCGCCCAACCTGAACACGGCTCCCGAGGACGAGGCGTTCTCCAAGACGGCGATTACCACGACACCCAAGCTCTACGTCAAGTTCGCCAAGACCGATGTGTCCGAGAACGCGCAAACGCTCACGGTCAAGAACTTCTCCAACACGGGCGAGGCCCCCAGCGAGTCCGACCCCGTGATCGACACGCTTGCCGCGCCCGCTCCCGCCGCGGTCGATGACGAGATCACGCCGACGAGCATCAAGATCGCGTGGGAGACCGTGGACGGCGCCACGTCCTACGACCTCTTGGTCGACGGCCGATACGGTGTATCCTCCAACAAGACCACCTTCATCCAGAAGGGCCTGCCCTACGACAGCTCTCATACCTACCGGGTTCGCGCCCGCAACAGCGAGGGCGTGTCGGAGTGGAGCGAGGAGCTGACCGTTCGTACGGCGCTCGACCCGTGGCGCAACACCCCCTCCCCGGTGAGCGCGAAGCTTTCCGGCGAGGCCTGGGGCGGCTACGAGGAGAAGTTCGCGTTCGACCACAAGTCGAGCGCCAAGGAAGGCTGCATGCTTTCCGGCTACAACGCGGACGGCTCGCTGGACGCGACCGGTTGGCACCTCGATATCGACTATGGCCTGGGCTACCAGTTCGAGAGCCTCGACTACTACACCTCCAGCTTCGGCTACGCCCAGGTCCTGAAGGTGGAGTCGAGCCTGGACGGCGCGCACTGGACCGACCAGGGGACCTATAACCTCGAGGAGATGCCGGACCCCGACTGCAAGTCCATTACCTTCGAGAAGCCGGTCGTGGCGCGCTATGTCCGTCTTACCTGCGAGAAGACGAGACGCTACTTCACGGCTGCCGAAATCTGCCTCAACAAAGTCGATGGCACCAAGGGCTTCGCCGTGGGCTCCCTCTCCGGTTCCGATTCCTGCACCGATCTGGATTACAACAACCTGGACGGCCAGGTAATCGGCGTCGAGAACCGTGGCGGCGAGGAGGGAAGGTTCGCGACGATCGCGAGCCATTACCTCGACCTGAACGGCAACGGCGCCTACGATGTCTACGACCTGGCACACTTCATGGCGGGTTACGCCCCGAACGACAAGGACGCGAAGGCCGCCGGCAAACTCGAGGTCACCGCCGACCGCGCGAGCGCCAAGGCGGGTGACGTCGTCACCGTGCAGGTAAGGGCGAACGGCGTGGAGAATGCCAACGCCTTGGGTGCGCTCGTCCATTTTGACGACGCGAAGTATGAGTTCGTGGGAGATTCCCTCAAGGTGAGCGACAAACTCGCCGGCATGAAGAACCGCTCGGTCGTCAAGACCAAGTACACCGACGGCAAGCAGAGCGTGAACGTCTCTCTGGTGAACGAGGGAAAGAAGGACCTCTACTCCGGCGAGGACGTGGTGGCGACCTTCCAGCTCAAGGCCAAGGTCGACGTCGACGTGGACCTGGAGAGCTCCACGTGGGTCGTCGGTTCGCTACTCGACTTCTCCGAGGGGGGCTGGGCGGCAGCGCTGGACAAGGACGAGCTGCGGGGCCTGGTCGACGCCATCAAGGCGGAAGGGCTTTCCGCTGCGGACTACACGGTGGACAGCTGGAAGGTGCTCGAGCTCGCCCTGGCGGACGCCGAGCGTCTGCTCGCTGATGGCGGGACCACCCAGGAGACCGTCGACCAGTGCCTGGCAGCCCTCAAGGAGGCGCGCGAGAACCTGGTCAAGACTAGCGTCGACCCGGTCGAGAACCCGACGCGGGAACAGCTCGGCGAGCTGGTCTCCAAGGCGGATGCGATCGACACGGCCGGCAAGACCGAGGCTTCCGCCCAACGTCTGGCCGACGCCATCGCGCGTGCCCGCAAGGTATTCGAGCAGGAGGGCGCCACGCCCGAGCAGCTCAAGCAGGCCTATGACGAGCTTCGCGCCGCGATCGACGGTCTTGAGGACGCAGAGCCCATCGAGGCCGCTCGCGCCGCGCTCAAGGACCTGATCGCCCAGGCGGAGAAGATCGACACCGAGGGCAAGACAGCTGCGTCCGTCACCGCGCTCGCCGACGCGATCTCTGCTGCGAAGGAGGTCCTGGAGGACGAGAACGCCTCCGCGGCTGACCTCGACGCCGCCGCGACGGAGCTCCAGGCTGCGATCGACGGTTTGGAGGACGCCGGCACCGTGCCGCCGACCGATGGCGAGAATCCGAGTGGCAGGACCGATAGCGGGGAGCTGCCCAAGACCGGCGACGACAGCGCGCTGGGTGTCATGGGCGCCGCTGCCGCCAGCCTCATGGCCCTGGGCGCCGGGGTCGTCTCCTTCCTGAGGGGTCGCGGTCGCCAGCGCTAGCGATTGCATGCAGCCGCCGATCCCATCGCGTATGGGGTCCGAGACGCCCCGGATGCCTCATCGGTGTCTGGGGCGTCTTGCATCGAGCCACGTTAAATCCGCACGTACGGGGTAATGCGTCTGGATATGGTAACGATTTTATCTGGTAAGGTTGACAACGTGTCTTTAGTCGACCCAAGGGAAGGGGACACGTCGTTATGGATCAGTTCTTCAAGCTCAAGGAGCGCGGTAGCAGCGTCGGCACGGAGGTCCGTGCTGGCCTCACCACGTTCCTCGCGATGGCCTACATCATCGCGGTGAACCCGGGGCTGCTCGAGGCCGCCGGCATCCCGTCCGTCGCCGCGGTGACCGCCACCTGCCTGGGCGCGGGCATCATGACCATCTGCATGGGCTTGTTCGCCAACCGCCCGCTGGCCTGCGCTTCGGGCATGGGCATCAACGCCACCTTCGCGTTTGTGCTCGCCACGCTGCCGGGCGGAGACTGGCGCACCGCGAGCGCGATCATCTTCGTGGAGGGCGTCGCGATCTTGCTGCTGGTGCTCTGCGGCCTGCGCGAGGCCATCATGGACGCGATCCCCGTGTCGCTGCGCCACGCCATCTCCGCCGGCCTGGGCCTGTTCATCGCCATGATCGGCCTCAAGGACGGCGGCATCATCGTGGCGAACGAGTCCACCATGGTGGCGCTCGGCACGGTGTGCGACCCCATGTTCATCATGGGCCTGGTCTCCATCGTCGCCACCGTTGTGCTGCACGCGCTCAAGGTCCCGGGCGCGCTGCTGCTGGGCATCATCGTGGCGGTGCTCGCCGGCATCCCGCTGGGGCTCACCCAGGCGCCCGCGGGGCTCGTCTCGGGCCTGGGCTTCTCAACCTTCGGCGCGCCCTTCCAGGCGGGCGAGGACGGCACCATGGCGCTCGTCAAGGTGCTTACCGACCCCACCATGCTGGTACTGGCTTTCTCGCTCATGATGAGCGACTTCTTTGACACCATGGGCACCGCCATGGCCGTGGCCAAGCAGGGCGAGTTCCTGAACGAGGACGGCACCGTCGAGGACATCAAGCCCATCCTCATCGTGGACTCCGCGGCGGCTGCCATGGGCGGCGTCTTCGGCTCCTCGTCGCTCACCACCTTCGTCGAGTCCTCCTCGGGCGCGGCCGACGGCGGCCGCTCCGGCCTCACCTCCATCACGACGGGTGTCCTGTTCATCCTGGCGGCGTTCTTCGCCCCGGTCATCGGCGTGATCAACGGGGCCGCCACCTGCGGCGCCCTGGTGTTCGTGGGCTTCCTCATGATGAGCGAGATCACCGAGATCGATTGGACCGACCTGCTCGACGGCTTCCCGGCATTCCTGATCGTGGCGGGCGTGTCCTTCACCTACTCCATTTCCAACGGCATCGGCCTGGGCTTCATCGCCTACGTGATCGTGGCCGCGGTGACGGGCCGGCTCTCCCGCGTGAAGCCGCTCATGTGGGTAGCCGCGCTGGCGTTCTTGGTGTACTTCCTCATGCTTTAAGGAGGAGATCCGTTATCCGATAGCGGTTGTCGAGGGCCCCGCGCCGTGCGGGGCCCCTTTTGGAAAGGAAGTGACATGGCGAGGCAGGTTCGCGAGGTCATCGGCGTGGATGACCGCGTCTCCGTGGGGCGGGCGATCCCCCTGGGTATCCAGCACATGATGAGCATGTTCGGCTCCACGGTGCTGGTGCCGGTGCTCACGGGGCTCGACCCCAACGTGGCCATCATGTGCTCGGGAATCGGCACCATCTGCTACCTGCTGGTGACGGGCAACAAGATTCCCAGCTACCTGGGCAGCAGCTTCGCGTTCATCTCCCCGATCCTGGCCGTAGGCGCCACGCGCGGGCTCGACGCCGCCATGAGCGGCGTGATCGTGGCCGGCATCGTGTTTTTGGCGGTGGCGGGCATCATCCGGCTGGTGGGTACCGGCTGGCTCGACCGCCTGCTGCCGCCGGTGCTGGTGGCGAGCGTGATGGTGGTGATCGGCGTGGGGCTCTCCGCCACGGCGGCCAACATGGCGTTCATGGCCACGGGCGCCGACGGCGCCACGGCCTTCAACGGCGTGGGCGCGCTGGTGGCGGCGGTGACGCTCGCCGCCGCGGTGGTGTTCTCCAGCATGGGCGGCATCTTCGGGACCATCCCCGTGCTGCTTTCCATCATCGTGGGCTACCTGGCATCGGTGCCGCTGGGCCTGGTGGACTTCTCCCCGGTGGCCGAGGCCGCCTGGGTGGGCCTGCCGCACGTGAACATGCCGCGCTTCGACGCGGGCGCGGTGGCGCTCATCGCGCCCGTGGCCGTGGTCACGGTGATTGAGCATATCGGCCACCTGCTCGCGGTGGGCGAGATCGTCGACCGCGACTACCGCCGCATGCTGCCGCGCTCGCTTGCCGGCGACGGCATCTCTTGCGTGATCTCGGGCTTTTTGGGCGGCCCTCCCACCACCACCTACGCGGAGAACATCGGCGTCATGAGCGTGACGCGCGTGTACTCCACGCAGATCTTCTGGTACGCGGCCGGTTTCGCGCTGATCGTGGGCGGCTTTTGCCCCAAGCTCGCGGCGCTCGTGCAGTCCATCCCCAGCCCGGTCATGGGTGGCGTGTGCCTGCTGCTGTTCGGCCTCATCGCCAGCAACGGCCTGCGCATGCTCGTGACCAACAAGGTGGACTTCGACCAGAACCGCAACCTGATGATCGCCTCCGTGGTCATCATCCTGGGCGTGGGCATGGAGTGTTCCGGCATCTCCATCCCGCTGGGCGACTACACCCTGCCCGGCATGGCCACCTCCACCCTGGTGGGCATCCTGCTCAACCTGATCCTGCCCGCGGCGCCCCAGGGGAGCGGCGCGGAGTAGGGGCGGGGCCGCGGCCCCACCCGCATAGGCGTTGCGCGACCCGGTGCGGGGGAGGCCCTCCGCGCCGGGTTACTCTTTTGTTGCACCTTGGCGGGTAAAATGGAGCCAAGGAGGCGCCCATGGGCGCCGATGGTGAGCGAAGGGGGCCCGTATGAAGTACCAGATCCATGGCAACGACCTGCCCGTGGTGATCGTGGAGCTCGAGCAGGACGAGAGCGTCATCACCCAAGCGGGGGGCATGAGCTGGATGTCGCCCAACCTGCAGATGGAGACCAACGCCCGCGGCGGTATCGGCAAGGCCTTCGGCCGCGCCTTTTCCGGCGAGTCCATGTTCCAGAACGCCTACACCGCGCGCGGTGGCTCGGGCTTCATCGCGTTCGCGTCATCGCTGCCGGGCAGCCTGATCGCGCGCGAGATCGGCCCGGGCAACGAGGTCGTGATCCAGAAGGGCGCCTTTTTGGCCTCGAGCACCGGCGTGCAGACCGAGGTGTTCTTCCAAAAGAAGCTCGGCGCCGGGCTGTTCGGCGGCGAGGGCTTCATCATGCAGCGCGTCTTCGGTGAGGGCCTGGTGTTCCTGGAGCTCGACGGCCACGTGCTGGAGTACGAGCTCGCCGCGGGCCAGCAGATGGTGCTGGACACGGGCCATCTGGTGGCCATGGACGCCACCTGCTCGATCGAGACGCAGACGGTCAAGGGCGTCAAGAACGTGCTGCTGGGTGGCGAGGGCCTGTTCAACACCGTGGTGAGCGGCCCGGGCCACATCTGGATTCAGTCCATGCCCATCAGCAACGTGGCGCGCGCCCTCACCCCGTTCCTGCCCAATACCTCCAGCTAGGCGACGTTGGGGGGCAGGTCCGCTCGCCACATACCCGCATGTTTGGGGCCCCGGCTTTGCGCCGGGGCCCTTGGCGTGGCATAGGGGGCAGGTTCCAATGTCGCAAGGCCCGGTGCTTTCGTCGCATCGGCGCCGCCGCGTGACATTGGAACCTGCCCCCAATGTCGTATCTAGCGGACGTCGAGGCCCGCGGCGCGGACGGCGGCGGCCTCCTCGCCGTCGGGTTCGTCGCAGATGTAGGCCTCGAAATCTCCCAGGTGGGCGAAGCGGTAGATGCCGAGCGTGCCCACCTTGCGGGCCTCGCTCACCAGGTAGGCGTGCGCGGCGTGCTCGATGGCGCAGCGCTTGAGGCTGCCGTCGTTGATGTCGTAGGTCGAGACCTCGCCCGACTCGGCGTCGATGCCGTAGGCACCCAAAAAGGCCGCGTCGAACCGGAAACGGCCGAGGCTCTCCAGGGCGAGCGACCCCACGAAGCCGTCGAGCGTGGTGTCCATCGTGCCGCCGGGGCAGATGGTGGTGATGGCGGGGCAGGCCCCCAGCACCAGCAAGATCTCGACCATGGGGGAGATCACCGTGCACGCCGTGCCGCGCGCCGCGAGGAGCCGCGCGAGCTCCAGGGTGGTGGTGGAGATGTCCAAAAAGACGGTCTGCCCCGGCTCGATGAGCGCGAGCGCCTTCTCGGCGATGGCGCGCTTCTGCGGTTCGAGCTGGCCGATGCGCCCGCGGACCTCGCGGATGACCGGGACCTCCACTCTGGTGGCGCCGCCGTACACGCGCCGGCACTTGCCCTGGGAGGCGAGCTGCTTCAGGTCCTTGCGGATGCAGTCCTCCGTCACCCCGAAGCGCGGTGCGAGCTCCGACACGGCCACGCGGCCGTCGCGCTCCAACAGGTCGATGATCTGCTTGTGGCGTTCGTCCAGGAACATGGGACCTCCCGTGGTCATCGTGATTCGTATCTAGTGTATCGATTCGTATCGAATTGGCCGAGCTGGGAGAGAACGCCTACGTGAAGGTACCGAGCGTGCCGCAGGGCTTCAAGGCCATGAGGACGCTCGCGGCCGAGGGCGTCAAGGTCACGGCCACGGCCATCTACGCGCCCATGCAGGCCTTCCTCGCCGCCAAGGCCGGCCCTCCTACGCGGCACCCTATGTGAACCGCATCGACAACATGGGCTACAACGGCGTGGCCGTGGCCAAGGAGATCCACGACATCTTCCGCGCCAACGACCTGTCCCCGATGTCACCTTTGCGTGCGCGTCCGTGCGGGCGGTTATACTGATAGGCCGAAAACGAGGCCGGGCGATCGCGCGAGGAGAGCCACATGTCGAAACAGCTGTTCCCCTGGGAGAAGAACATGCAGCAGGCGGCTGCCACGGGAGCGCCCGCGGCACCGGCGTCCCGCCCCATGCCCGCGCCCGACGCGGCCCCCGCGCGCACGGCGCCCCTGCCCTGGGAGCGCCCCGACCGTCCCGGCGCCCCGGCGGCGCCCGAGCCCGATCTGGTGCCGCTCGATGCCTACGGCGCCGCGGCCGACACCGCGGCGGCCCCCGCTCCCGGCGCGTCCGTGCCCGCGGACTACGTGCCCCCGGCGAGCCCCGCGCCCTCGCCCACGCCCTGGCAGCCCCCGGCGCGCCCGCCGATCGACATCGACTCGCTCAACCCCGCGCAGAGGGAGGCCGTCCTCACCGTGGAGGGCCCGCTGCTGGTCCTCGCCGGCGCGGGCTCGGGCAAGACCCGCGTGCTGACCCATCGTATCGCCCATATGACCGGTGACCTGGGCATCCGTCCGTGGCAGATCCTCGCCATCACCTTCACCAACAAGGCCGCCGCCGAGATGCGCGAGCGCCTGGGCACCCTCTTGCCGGGCGGCGGCACGCGCGGCATGTGGGTCTGCACCTTCCACGCCATGTGCGTGCGCATGCTGCGCGAGGACGCCGACTTGCTGGGCTACACGGGCCAGTTCACCATCTACGACGACGACGATTCCCGCCGCATGGTGCGCGACATCATGCAGGCGCTCGACCTGGACCAGAAGAGCTTCCCCATCAACATGATCCGCGGCAAGATCTCGGCGGCAAAGAACGCCATGGTCTCTGCGGAGGAGATGCTCGCCCAGGCCGACGACCCCAAGACCCGCGCCGCCGCCCGCGTCTACGACCAGCTCGAGCTGCGCCTGCGCGCAGCCAACGCCATGGACTTCGATGACCTGCTCGTGCGCACGCTCGAGCTGCTGCGCAGCCGTCCCGAGGTACTCGAGAAGTACCAGGAGCGCTTCCGTTACATCTCGGTCGACGAGTACCAGGACACCAACCACGTGCAGTACATGATCGCCAACCTGCTGGCGGCCAAGTACCAGAACCTCATGGTGGTGGGCGACGACGACCAGTCCATCTACAGCTGGCGCGGCGCGGACATCTCCAATATCCTGGACTTCGAGAAGGATTTCCCCGCGGCCAAAGTGGTCAAGCTGGAGCAGAACTACCGCTCCACGGGCCATATCCTTTCCGCTGCCAACGCCGTGGTGCGCAACAACTCGCAGCGCAAGGCCAAGAAGCTCTTCACCTCGGCGGGCGACGGCGAGAAGATCCACGCCTACCAGGCCTCCGACGAGCGCGACGAGGGCGCCTGGATCGCCGGCGAGATCGAGAAGCTGCACGGCGACGGCATGGGCTACGACGACATCGCGGTGTTCTACCGCACCAATGCGCAGTCGCGCACCCTGGAAGACATGTTCCTGCGCGCGGGCGTGCCGTACAAGATCGTGGGCGGCACGAGGTTCTTCGACCGCGCCGAGATCCGCGACGTCATGGCCTACCTCAAGATGATCGTGAACCCGGCCGACGAGATGAGCGTCAAGCGCGTCATCAACACGCCGCGCCGCGGCATCGGCTCCACCTCGGTGGCCAAGATCGAGGAGCTGGCGCGCGAGAACCGCTGCAGCTTCTTCCAGGCGTGCGAGCTGGCCACGGCCGAGACGAGCCGCTTCACCGCCAAGGTGCGCAACGCGCTCGCGTCCTTTGTGGCGATCGCGCGCGAGGGGCGCCGCATGGACGGCGAGCTCAAGGACGTGGTCGACGCCATCGTGGACAAGACGGGCCTTGTGCAGGCGTTTCGCGCCGAGGGCTCCATGGAGGCCGAGGGCCGCATGGAGAACGTCCAGGAGTTCCTGGGCGTGGCCGCCGAGTTCGAGGAGAGCCATCAGGACATCGAGGGGACGCTCGAGAGCTTGGCGGAGCTGCGCGAGGCGGGCATCGAGGGGGTCCCGGCGGAGGTTGCGGGCTCCGGTGCCGGAGGCGGGGCCGCGGCAGCTGCCACCTTGGCCGCCGACGAGGCGGAGCGCGTCTACGGGCCGCTCACCTGCGCGGCGCTGCCGGCCCTCATGGAGTGGCTGGCCCTGCGCAGCGACCTGGACTCGCTCGCGGGCGAGACTTCGGCCATCACCATGATGACCGTGCACTCCTCCAAGGGCCTGGAGTTTCCGGCGGTGTTCGTGGCCGGCATGGAGGAGAGCATCTTCCCGCACGTGGGCGGCTTCGGCGGGGGAGACGACGACCCCGGCAAGCTGGAGGAGGAGCGCCGCCTGGCTTACGTGGCCATCACCCGTGCGCGCAAGCGGCTGTTCCTGACGTACGCCGCTACGCGCCGCACCTACGGTTCCACGACCTCCAACCCGCGCTCGCGCTTCATCAACGAGATCCCCGACGCCGACATCGAGTTCACGGGCGTGGGGTCCTTCGGGTTCTCCGGCGTAGGCCACGAGAAGCGCGGCGACCGCCGCGGGACGTTCGGCTCGGGCACGGGCTCGGAGTACGGCGGCAACGTGTTCGGCTCGTACACGCGCTCGGCGGGCGGCGCGCAGCGGCACCGGAAGATCTCCGCGGACGCGGGGCTCAAACCGGCGACCTTCGGCTCCGGCACGGGTACGTTCGGCGGCGGTTCGCGCGGCGGGGCGTCGGGGAGCGACAGGCGCGCGGTCTCGCCCGCCGTCGAGCAGCGCCGTCCGGACGCCGCCCGCGTCGCCGAGGTCTTCGCGCCCGGTGACAAGGTGAGCCACAAGACGTTCGGAGTCGGCAGCGTCGTGTCGGTCGACGGCGATATGATCGAGGTGCAGTTCGACAAGACGGGCGCCGTCAAGAAGCTCATGAAGGGCTTCGCGCCCATCGTCAAGCTGGGATAGCGCCGCGGGTGCGTGGGATGCGGGCGCGCGTGATGCAGGCCACGCCGGCGGTATCCGGTCGCGCTCGATCGTGCCGTCCGCGCCGCCCCGGCGACCGCGCTGGTCGCGGCCCGGCCACGCGCCGCCGCCCGTGCCGCCGCCCCGGCCACGCGCCGCCGCCCGCGACTCATTGAGATGGAAATGCACTTCCTAGCCGCAGGGAGTGCATTTTCGTCTCAATGAATAATCGACATGGGGGTGCGCCCCATTCATTGAGAATTTTCTGCACCTCTGTCGAGTAGAAAGTGCAGATTCGTCTCAATGAATCGAGCGGGCGCCGACGAATCGGGCGGCAACTGACATGAACGCGACCGTCGGCTCAATGTCGAGCACGGAACTTCGTCAAGTCGTTCTGCCGTCTACGCGGCGCTTCTGGGTATGGAGTCGTCAATCTCCACCTCGTACTATTGAATGCGAAGGGAGGGGGTTTGCCTATGGCCATGAACGTGGCGATGCTCGCCAGCGAGATCGAACGACGCGGCGCGTCCGCTCTATCCGAGCTCGCCATGCGCTTCGGCATCTCGGAGCGCACCGTGCGCGACCACGTGAAACGCGCCAACGAGGCCCTCTCCGGAATCGCGCGCATCTCCTATAGCCGTGCACGCGGCGGTTACGTGCTCGCGATCGAAGACCGTGCCGCCTTCGATGCCTGGCTTGAGCGGAACCGCTCGCTGGGGTCGGAGCCCCAGACCCCTTCGGGGGAGCGCGTCTCGTATCTGCTGCGTGACCTGCTGCAGCGGGGCGATTACGTAACGATTGACGACCTATCCCAGGTCCTTTTCGTCTCGCGGGCGAGTATCTCGGCCGACCTCAAGCATGTCGAGGCGTCGCTTGTCAAGTACGGCCTCGCCTTGGAGAAGCGCCCACGACACGGTATCCGCGTGACGGGTTCCGAGCTCGCGCGTCGCCTCTGCTTGGCGGAGGTCACGGCCGGCCATCTCGAAGGCGCCGGCGCGATCGTTCCCGGAGAGGACCTCGGTCCGCTCTTCGAGGGGATATCGACGATCGTCGATGAGACGCTGGACTCTGAGTCCCTCGCCATCAACTCCTTCTCGCATCAGAACCTCCTGGTCCATATCTCGATCGCCTGCATGCGCATCCGGCGCGGGAGCTTCGTGCCGCCCGATTCGATTCCGTTGGCGAAGATCTCCGGCACGCGCGAACACAAGGCCGCCCTCGCGATTGCGGGGCGTCTCGCCAACAGCTTCTCGAGCATGATGAACGGTAAGGCCGTGTTGGATGCCGCCCTCGCGATGCTCGGATAGCTCTGGCGAAAGTCGTTTTGCGCCATCGCGGCGGCGCTGCTCGACCCGCCGCCGCGATGGCGCTCGCCGTTCCCGCAAAACGGCGCTTTGGCGTGGCTGATACCGCTGCGGTAGCCACCGTCTTCCCGCTCGCCTGCTCGGGCGCGTACGTCGGACCCTAGTTAGCACCGGCTTTCATTCTGCATACCTGCTGGCATCACGCTTCAGATACCGGCTCTCGCTTGCGATACCACCCTTGGCCGTTCGCAGGCATAGAGCGACCGTTGGGCGTGCCGGTCTTCCTGCCTTGCCTTCGATGGACGTATTTTCCCATGTATGAAGATGGCGCGTTTATGTGCCTGTCGGGAGCATAGAAGGGAAGCTGTATGAGAAAGCTGATGAGGAGTGGGTGGGGGGCACTTGCCTGCACGGTCGCGCTGAATGCATTGATCGCGGCCCCCGCGCCCGCTTTCGCGCAAGACCACGGAGGCGGCGACGTTTTCCTCAAGCAGGAAGGGAATACGTACACCATCGGCAATGATTACCTTTCGCGCACGTTCAGCGTTGAAAATGGCAAGTGGAGCACCAAGGCCATCACCAACAAGCGCATTGATGAGACGCTGAAGCCGGCGGAGCGCTCCGAGAACTTCGTCATCAACTTCGTTGACGAGTCCGAGCGACAGGATCCGGAGGTCACGCTGCCCACGCAGATCATCGGCGACCGCACGGAGTGGCGAGGCACGCTTACCAACGCGAGCGGCACGGCCTTCGATGCCGCGATGGTCGGCACGCTGTTCGATGGCGCCCTGAATACCTATGTTGACGATTACACAAAGGCGGGTACGCCCATCTCGCTCGTCATCGACCTCGGTTCCAAGCAGACCGTCGGCTCGTTCTCCGTAGATAAGCGCCCAGGTTTCGCACAGCAAGCCTATGGAAAGAACGGCACCATGGGCAAGTACAAGCTCTATGTGAGCGAGGATGGCGAGGAGTGGACGGAAGCCGGCTCCGGCGAGTTCACCGCCGACGACTACAACCTTCATGAGGCGGACGGCCTCTACAACGTGGGCGACCGCGTGTATGGCAACTTCGACAAGGTGCACACAACGCGCTACGTCAAGATCGTGCAGGAGTCCGACTGCCTGGGCGGCACCCAGGAGTTCTCCAGCTCCGAAATTAATCTCTTCTCCGACCAGAAGATCGTCGAGGAGCTGCCTGAGGCCGATATCGACCTCAAGACGAGCGAGCTTACCGTCGCCAGCGTCGAGATGGCCGATGGCGCGGAAAACAGCATCCGCGTTGAGTTCGATCCCGTCGAATTTCAAGGCACCACATGGCAGATCGCCGAGGTGACCGCAATGGAGGATGGCGCTCATTACATGAACAGCCATCTGGAGATCAAGGCGGCTGACGCCACTAAGGGCGCCATCGACTACATCGACACCGACAGCTTCGTGATACCCGAGGAAGCCAAGGGCGTTTGGAGCAAGCCGGACGATTCCCGGATCTCCTCTATGTGGATCGGTGCGCACGAACTCATGCTTGGACAGCCCATCTACGCCGACGGCATGTTCTTCGGCTCGGAGTTCCCCGCCGAGGAGACGGATGTCATTGACGATACCGACACCATGAGAATGCGCTACTACTCCGGCAAGACCATCGCCAAGATGGCGGAGGACGAGCAGGACGTCATCACGAACGATGACGGCTCCGCGACCTTCCGGACATGGAGCAACGTGGTCGGTGCGGCGCAGGGCACCGAGACCGATGTGGTGCAGACCGACTTCTTCACCTACATCGAGGACATCGCCACACCCTCCGAGTTCCGCAAGCAGTACAACTCCTGGTACGACAACATGATGAATATCTCGCCGGAGAGTGTAGAGAAGTCCTTCATGGGTTCCGAGAAGGGCCTATCGCGAAACGGCGTGGAGCCGCTCGACTCCTATGTGGTGGATGACGGCTGGAATAACTACAATAGCGAGTCCCAGGGTATGACGGGCGCGGGCGCTTCCGGCACGACGTACAACCGGACCGGTTTCTGGGAGTTCAACAGCAAGTGGCCCAACGAGCTCTACGATTCCACCTCGCTGGCGCATAACCTCCAGTCGAGCTTCGGCATCTGGGTCGGTCCCCAGGGAGGCTACAACTACTTCGGGCAGTTCGGTCGCTACCTTGAGGAGCAGGGTACCGGCTACACGCAGCATAACTCCGCGCTGGGCGATGTGGTTTGCACCGGTTCCCACAGGTACATCAAGAACTACATCGAGCGCTTCCTCGATTACCAGGAGCGTTTCGACATCGACTACTGGAAGTGGGACGGCTTCGCCTCGCGCCCGTGCAACGACGCGTCCCATGACCACATGGTCGGCGGCGACAACAACATGTACTTCACCTCCGACATGTGGGAGCAGTGGACGAACCTCTTCGAGACGTTCCGCGCCTCCCGCGCCGATGAGGGTAAGGGCTTGTGGATCAACGCCACCTGCTATGCGCAGCTCTCCCCGTGGATGTTGCAGTGGGTGAACACCATCTGGGTGCAGGACTCCGGCGACACCGGCGAGGCTGGCGACGCTAGCGCGGCACGCCATCAGCGGAAGATCTACTACCGCGACAAGGTCTACAATCAGCTCTATAAGCAGAACCAGATTCAATTCCCGTTGAAGAACATCTACAATCACGATCCCATCTATGGCGTGTCCGACAACTCCAACGCCACCACCGAGGTGTTCCGCGAATTCCTGTTCGACAATGCGATGCGCGGCACGGCGTTCTGGGAGCTCTACTACTCCCCGAGCATCATGGACGACGCCAAGTGGGCGGTTACTGCCGACGCGCTCGACTTTGCCGAGTCGAACCATGAGATTCTGAAGAATGCGAAGCTGTTCGTGCAAGAGGGCAAGAATCCCAGCAACGGCGTCTACGGCTATTCCGCTTGGAACGGTGACCAGGGCATCGTATCCTTCGTGAACCCGACCGCGACCGAGCAGACCTACGCCCTGCCGTTGTCCGACGTGTACGGCGTGCCCCAGGGCATGGCTAATCTCGTTGAGACGCAGATTTACCCCTACGCGGCTGCCCCGAG
>Cebus_capucinus_imitator_PRJNA485217_SSR118__coassemble_116_pt1 | contig 48805 bp, 34 predicted proteins | sample Cebus_capucinus_imitator_PRJNA485217_SSR118__metabat2_low_PE_003 | metagenome-assembled genome bin Cebus_capucinus_imitator_PRJNA485217_SSR118 | reverse complement strand
CGACCCGGTGCACAAGATCAGCATCATCAGCCGCGGCCAGGCGCTGGGCTACACCATGCAGCTGCCCACCGAGGACCACTTCCTCAAGACCAAGAACGAGATGCTGGACGAGCTCGCCGTGTTTTTGGGCGGTCGCGTAGCCGAGGAGCTCATGTGCGACGACATCACCTCGGGCGCGAGCAACGACCTGGAGCGCGCCACCAAGATGGCCCGCGAGATGGTCACGCGCCTGGGCATGAGCGAGGCCCTGGGCACGCAGGTCTTCGGCGAGGCACAGCACCAGGTGTTCCTGGGCCGCGACTACGCCGATCACCAGGATTACTCCGAGGAGACGGCACGGCGCATCGACACCGAGGTGCAGCGCATCATGCGCGAGGCGCATCAGCGCGCGGTTGATATCCTCTCCGCTCGCCGCGACCAGCTGGACCTGATGGCCGGCGTGCTGCTCGAGCGCGAGACCGTCGAGGGCGAGGCCGTGGCTGCCCTGCTCGATAACGAGTGGGACGCCTATCTGGAGCGCGAGGCTGCCGGCGAGGTCGAGGGCCATGAAGCCCCGGAGCGTCCCGCGCGTCGCGTGCTGACGCCCGAGCAGGAGGCCGAGCTGGCCGACGAGGCGGCGCGGTACGCCGCGGAGCAGACTGCGAGCGAGGACACGCCGGAATAGGCCGGTTTCGGGCATATCGACGCCATTCGATGGGGGCGACCGGGGCGACCGGTCGCCCCTTTTCCAAACCTCCCGAGATATGTACCAAATAGAGCGGGCGGCCAAAGTAGTGGGCGAGTAGTGATCGCACGCGACCTGCGGTTTTGTTGGGGCTCAAGGGGTTGATACTCGGCGCATCGCGTTTATTTGGTACATATCTCGGGAGGTTTGGGCGCCGTGCGGGCAAAGGACGCTTGAGGAACGGCGATATCTTACGGCTCACCTATAAATGTCAGGAAAATTGCCGGCGCATGACGATCTCGCCCGGGGACACGCTCGCTTGCGCGAGCGGGTACAATCGTGCCGATGGTCCAGGACGACGCACGGAGGTCCCATCCATGGTCAACGAGAAGATGTACGCCTGCGGTGCCGAGAGCTCGGTCATCCGCGAGATCTTCAGCTATGCGTGCCAGCGCAAAGAGGAGATCGGCGCCGACAAGGTGTTTGATTTCTCTCTGGGTAACCCGAGCGTCCCCGCGCCGGACGCCGTGCGCGAGAGCATCGAGCGCTCGCTCGCCGAGCTCACGCCCGCGGAGCTCCACGGCTACACGCCCGCTCCGGGCCTGCCGGCCGCCCGCGCCGCGGTGGCGGCGTCGCTGAACCGCCGCTTCGATACGAGCTACCAGGCGAAGGACGTCTTCATGACCGTCGGTGCCGCGGCCTCGCTCTCCGCGACCCTCCATGCCCTCACCATCCCGGGCGAGGAGGTCATCGTGATCTCCCCGTACTTCCCCGAGTACCGCGTGTGGATCGAGCAGGCGGGCGCGGTGTGCGTGGAGGCCCCGGCCAAGGAGTTCACGTTCCGCCTGTCCGTGGGCAACGTGAAGCAGGCCATCACCGACAAGACCGCGGCCATCATCGTCAACTCGCCCAACAACCCCACGGGCGCGGTCTACTCGCGCGACGTGCTGACCCGCCTGGCAAACCTGCTGCGCGAGGTCAACAAGGGGCGCGAGCACCCCATCTACCTCATCTCCGACGAGCCGTACCGCGAGCTCACCTACGGCGCCGAGGTTCCGTGGGTGCCGAGCATCTACGAGCACACGGTGGTGTGTTACTCCTACTCCAAGTCGCTCTCGCTACCCGGCGAGCGCGTGGGCTGGGTGCTCGTGCCCAACACCATGGCCGAGGCCGACCGCGTGATGGCGGCCGTGGCCGGTGCGGCCCGCTGCTTGGGCTTCGTATGCGCTCCGGCGCTCTTCCAGCGCGTGGTGGCCGACTGCGTGGACGAGCCGGCCGACGTCGAGGCCTACGAGCGCAACCGCGAGCTGCTGGCCAACACCTTGGGTGAATACGGCTACACGCTCGTAGAGCCGCAGGGCGCCTTCTACCTGTGGGTCCGCGCTCTCGAACCCGACGCGCAGGCGTTCTGCGAGCGGGCGAAGAAGTACGAGCTTCTGCCGGTTCCCTCCGACAGCTTCGGCGTGCCGGGTTGGGTGCGCATCGGCTATTGCGTGGACTACGAGACCATCGAGGCGTCCCTGCCGGCGTGGAGGGCGCTCGCGCAGGAGTATCGACGCTAAGGGCGAAAGACGACGGGCGGCGCGCAAGCCGCTCGTTTCACGTGACGGAATAGAACCCGGCAGGGCCGGGTGAAGGGGGAGATATGACCTACAGCATCCTCGGCGACATGCATACGCACACCATCTACTCGCGCCATGCGTACTCGACCATCCAGGAGAACGTCGCGGCGGCCGCGGCGGCGGGCCTGGAGCTGCTCGGCTCGGCGGACCACTTCAGCTCGATGCTCCATCCCGAGCAGGACCTGCGGAACTTCCAGTACTTCATCAACACCGAGGTCTGGCCGCGCGAATGGATGGGCGTGACGCTGCTCTCCGCCTGCGAGGCGGATATCGTCGACCTGGGCGGTGGGCTCTTCGGCCAGGACATCGCCGTGCCCCAGAGCATCGTGGGCCGACCCTTCAAGGCCGAGCGCTCGCTTTACGAGCGCGTGACCTGCAGCCTGGATTACGTGGTGGCGAGCGTGCACAACACGGCCTTCACGGAGGGCGCCACGCTGGGGCGGACCACCGACATGTACGTGCGTGCCCTCGAGCACCCCGAGGTGTTCATCCTAGGGCACCTCGGCCGCTCGGGCGTGGACTTCGACCTAGACGCGGTGCTCATGCGCGCCAAGGAGCTCCACAAGCTCATCGAGATCAACGAGCACAGCTTCGAGCGGGGCAGCGCGCTGGACGCCCCGGCCGCGCCGTGCCGGCGCATCGCCGAGCGCTGCGCGGAGCTGGGCGTGGGCATCTCCGTGGACTCGGACGCGCACATCGCGCCCGAGATTGGCCGCTACCCGCGTACGACCAAGATGCTGGAGGAGATCGACTTCCCCGAGGAGCTCATCGTGAACCGTGGGCGCGACCCGTTCGTGGCGGGCCTGGCCGCGGCCGGCATCGAGCTGCAGAGCCGGCTGACCGAGCGGGCGTAGCGGGGACGTCGCCCCGCGCATCCCGTCCGCGACCTAGAAAGGAATCCCGCCATGACCCAGCTCATCCGCACCTTCGAGGAGGACCTTGACCGCGCCGTCGCCTTCCATGGGCACCTGTGCGCCGGCCAGGTCATCGGCACGCGCATGGCCCGCGCCGCTATGCGCCATTTCGGTATCGAGGATGCTGACGCCTACCGCGACCTCGTGGCCTTCGTGGAGTGCGACCGCTGCCTGGCCGACGCGGTGATCTCGGTGGCCAACTGCCACCTGGGCCGGCGGCGCCTCAAGTGGTACGACTACGGCATCATGGCCGCGAGCTTTTTGGACCTGGCGAGTGGGGAGGCCATCCGCATCACGCAGCGCCAGGGCGTGCCGCATGCGCCGCAAGGCAAGGAGGAGATGCTGGCGTTTTTCGCCTCCTATACCGATGACGAGCTCTTTTGCGTGAACCAGGTGCGCCTGCCCGACTTCGAGGAGCTCGACCTGCCGGGCCGCCCGCGCAAGACCGAGGTCTGTGCGGCATGCGGCGAGCGCGTCCACGACGGACGCGGCGTGGAGCGCGATGGCCGGGTGCTCTGCCGCCGCTGCGCGGGCGAGCACGTCTACTACGAGTTGGGCCCCGAGGTCCGGCTGGGGTAGACGACGCTTCGGGAGCATGGGGAAGCCCCGGCCCTCTCTGCGCATGGCGGCGAGGGCCGGGGCTTCGTCGTTCTCGGGATATCCGCGCGGCCGGCCCGCTTGCCCGATCGGGCGGCATCGCCCTATCGCGTAAGGACCGCAACCGTCTCGACGTGGGTCGTGTGCGGGAACATGTCCACCGGCGTGAGGCGCTCGAGGCGGTAGCCGTGGCGCGCCAGGTCGGCGAGGTCGCGCGCCTGCGTGACGGGGTTGCAGCTGATGTACACGATGCGCCGCGGCCCCATGGACGCCGCCGCGGCGATGAACTCTGGCGTGGAGCCGGCGCGGGGCGGGTCCATCGCGAGCACGTCCACGCGCTCGCCGCGCGCGGCGGCACGCTGCATGTACTCGGTTGCGTCCATCGTCTTGAACGTGCAGGTGCCGGCAAGGCCGTTTACCTGTGCGTTTCGATTGGCGTCCTCGATGCCGGCGGGGTTTCGCTCCACGCCGAGCAACCGGATCGGCCGCCCTGCGTCCGCGGCCTCGCGCGCGGCGGCAAGTCCGATGGTGCCGCTGCCGCAATAGGCGTCCATGAGGACATCGCCCATCTCCAGTGCCATGCCGTCGATGGCGAGCTGGTAGAGGACCTCGGTCTGCTCGGGGTTGGTCTGGTAGAACGCGGTGGGCGAGATCTCGAACTCGCAGGAGAGCAGGCGGTCGCGCATGCGCGGCGGGCCCGCGAGAACATGCGTCTCGCTGCCGAGGATCGCGTTGGTCACGCGGCCGTTGACGTTTTGCGCGATGGTGGTGATGCGCGGGTCGATGACGCGGAGCCGTTCCAGGAACTCGCGCCCCCGCGGCAGGTCGCGCTTCGCGGTGACGATGGTGAGCAGGCCCTCGTCGGTCTTCCAGCCCAGGCGCAGCACGGCGTAGCGGAGCCATCCGCGGCGGGCGTCCTCGTCGTAGGCGGGGATGCCGCAGGCCTGGGCCGCGCGCGCCACCTCGTTGAGGATGCGCCGCGCGCCCGGGGCCTCCACGATGCAGTCGGGCACGGCGATGATGTCGTGCGTGCCGCGGGCGAAGAGGCCGCAGCGCACCTGGCCACGCGGGCCGGGGGCGAAGGGCGTTGCCGCTTTGTGGCGAAACCCGCGGGGCGCGGCGAGCTTGGCCTCGTCGCCGGCGGTGCCGCCCATGCCCACGATCGGGTCGATAGCGAGACCGTTCCAGCCGTGCTCGGCGAGCACAGGGCCGAAGAGCTCCTCCATGGCCGCCTGCTTGCGTGCGAGCTGCTTGCGGTAGGGAAGGCCCAGCAGCTCGCAGCCGCCGCAGACGCGCATGAGCGGGCAGGGGCCGTCGCCGGGCTTGGGGACGCGGACGGGCACGGGCTTGATGGGGCGCTGCCGAGCCCGCGCACCGCCGTGCCGGAGCGCCTTTCCGCGCCGCGGTTCCGAGGCCCGGGGCTTGCCCTCGTCCTGGCGTCGTCCGCCTCGCGGCTGCCCGCTGCCGGGCTTGCCGGCTTGCGGCTTGCGGCCGCGCGAGCCGCCTTCGATACGGGCGTCGTCGCGGTGCCACGGGCCCTCGCCGCCCGCCTTGCCGTCTTTGCGTGGGTGCTGCGCGTTGCCGCGCGTCTTCTTGGTATCCATGCGGCCATTGTACCGAATGCCTTGCGGGCTGATGGAGCTGGCTGAGTTCCCGGAGCACCGCAAATAGGACGGCATAAAGTTTCTGTCGGTTTGACGGGAAAAAAAGAGGGCCTCCTAACCTTCGCGCTGGCATGCATTCGAGGAGAGGGAGACCCGAGATGAATCTTGTCGTACCCGAGGCCGTGAGCGCGTTGTCCTTCGCTCTCCTGGAGGGGCCGCGCTCCTCGCCGCCGTGCTTTCCAAAGGGGTCGCTCCTGAGGGCCGGGGCGCTCGGGAGGCTCGCGCAGGATGGGCCGGAGCCCGCCCCGCGCCTCCCTCGCCGGCCTCGGGGCCGACGTGCGCTACGAGGCGGGCCGGCACGCTGACCACGGGCTGGTCGGCCATCATTAAGTTTACGCCGTCTCCGTTGGGGGTAGAAAGGCTTCATTCGAATCGCCCCGTTCGCAAGGAATCCTATGCTCGAGCTCAAGGGAATCACCAAGGACTACCGTGCCGGAGATAGCGTCGTCCGTGCCCTCAAGGGCATATCCGTCACCTTTCGCGACCAGGAGTTCGTGAGCATCCTCGGTCAGTCCGGCTGCGGAAAGACCACGCTGCTCAACATCATCGGCGGCCTGGACCACTACACCAGCGGCGACCTCGTCATCAACGGCCGTTCCACCAAGAGCTACGCCGACCGCGACTGGGACACCTACCGTAACCACTCGGTGGGCTTCGTCTTCCAGAGCTATAACCTGATCCCGCACCAGAGCGTGATCGCCAACGTGGAGATGGCGCTGCTGCTCTCCGGCGCAGGCCCTGCCGAGCGCCGCACCCGCGCGGAGGCGGCGTTGGCGCAGGTGGGCCTATCCGAGCACATGCACAAGCGGCCCAACCAGCTCTCCGGCGGCCAGATGCAGCGCGTGGCCATCGCCCGCGCCATCGTCAACGACCCCGAGATCATCCTGGCCGACGAGCCCACCGGCGCGCTGGACACCGAGACCTCCGTGGAGGTCATGGAGATCCTGAAGCGCCTCTCGCGCGACCGCCTGGTGATTATGGTCACGCACAACCCGCAGCTGGCCGAGGAGTACTCGGACCGCATCGTCCGAGTGAGCGACGGCCTCATCACGAGCGACACCGCGCCGGTCGACGCGCAGGCGGAGTGCCTCACGCCCGAGCAGGTGCGCGCCCACGCCGAGGCCGACGCCAAGAAGGGCCGCCGCGGCATGAGCTACGCCAGCGCGGTGCAGCTCTCGTTCAACAACCTCATGACCAAGAAGGCACGCACGTTCCTCACGGCGTTCGCGGGGTCTATCGGCATCATCGGCATCGCGCTGATCCTCTCGCTCTCCAGCGGCGCGCAGGACTACATCGCCGACACCGAGGAGTCCACGATGGGCAGCTACCCGCTGACCATCCAGCAGACCGCGGTGGACATGACGAGCATGATGAGCGCCATGATGGGCAGCGGCGCGGACGACCGCGGCGACGCGCCCGAGGGCACGGCGGAGTCAAAGAACATTGTGAACGACATGGTGACGAGCATTGCCGGTGGCGCCACGGAAAACGACATGCGCGCCATCAAGAGCTGGCTCGAGTCCAACCCCGACGGCCTGGACGGGCTCGTGTCCGACATCCAGTACAACTACGCCACGCCGCTGAACGTCTACAAGGCCGACACGAGCGACGGCGCGGTGCAGGTGAACCCCGCCACCGTCATGGACGCGCTGGGGATCTCGACCTCGGGCGCCATGCAGACGGAGATGCTCTCGTCCATGTCCGCCGCCGGCAGCGGCTACGACGTGTGGACCGAGATGCTCGACAACGAGGACGCGGTGGAGCGCGATTGGGACCTGCTGGCGGGCCGCATGCCCAAGGCCTGGAACGAGGTCGTGGTGGCGCTGGACGAGCACGGCCGCATCTCCGACTACACCCTCTACGCGCTGGGCATCCTGGACCAAGCCGACCTCAAGGGCATGATGCGCGACGTACTGGCTGGCAAGGAGGTCGAGGGGGCAAAGGAGACGAGCTACACCTACGACGACCTCATGGACCTGCAGTTCAAGCTGCTGCCCGAAAGCTCCAAGTACGCCGAGGGCGCCGACGGTATCTGGGAGGACAAGAGCTCCGACGCCTCCTTCATGAAGGGTGCCGTGGACGCGGCGGAGACCGTGCGCGTGGTGGGCGTGGTCAAGGCGAGCGATGACAACAGCTCGTCTAACAACTGGGGCCGCGTGCTGTACCCCTCCAGCCTGATGGAGCACATGATCGGCGAGGTGGATGCGAGTGCCGTGGTGGCGGCGCAGAAGGCCGCGCCCGGCACGGACATCTTCACGGGGCTGCCGTTCACCGAGGACGCGGAGGGCGAGTTGACGCTCGAGCAGATCGAGGGGCAGATCGCCTCGATGGGCTCCGCGCAGGCCGTGCAGCTGCAGGGGTATATCGACCAGATGCGCGCCCAGGGCATGGACGACGCCTCGATCGCGGCGGCGTTCTCCAAGCAGATGGAGGCGCAGACGGACAACGCCACCTACGACGGCAACCTGGAGAAGCTGGGCGTATCCGACCTGGACGACCCGTATACGATCCAAATCTACCCGGTGGACTTCGACGCCAAGGAGCGGATCGACCAGATCATCGACGATTACAACGCCGACGTGCGGGAGAGCGGCGAGGGTACGGAGATCCAGTACACCGACATCGTGGGTACGCTCATGAGCAGCGTGACGAGCATCGTGAGCTCGCTGACCTATATATTGGTGGCCTTTGTGGCCATCTCGCTGGTGGTGAGCTCGATCATGATCGGCATCATCACTTACATCTCGGTGCTGGAGCGTACCAAGGAAATCGGCATCCTGCGCGCCATCGGCGCGAGCAAGCGCGACGTGAGCCGCATCTTCACGGCGGAGACGTTCATCACCGGCTTGGTCTCGGGCGTGCTGGGTGTGGGGCTCACGGCGCTGCTCGACATCCCGGTGAACATGGTGATCGAGCACGTGGCCGGCGTGCCCGACCTGGCGGCCGTTCCGGTGGGCGCGGGTGCCGCGCTGGTGGTCATCTCCGTGGCGCTGGCCCTCGTGGCGGGTCTGGCACCGAGCAAGATGGCCGCCAAGAAGGACCCGGTGACGGCTTTGCGTACAGAATAGGGTAATCTGTTCGATAACGCGCCCTGCGAGGCGGGTGCGTTTTGTTGATTGAGATAAAAATGCACCTATGTACCGCACATAGGTGCATTTTTATCTCAATCAACAATCGCCATCCCGGGGTACAGGCGTTTTTGGGCCCGCGGGGACGCCCGCAGGCCGTTTCGGGGGCGTTTGCCGCCCGGCCGGGGCGCGAATTCGCCGCGTGCCGGGCTGCCGTACGCCCGCCGCCCGCCCCGCCGGGAAGCGAATCCTCTACGTGCCCTTCCGTTGCCGCCCCCGCCGCCCGCCGCCCGCGCGGCTACGCTGGGCGAAACCTCGCCCAGCCCTCGCGCGCCCGGGGGTAGGGTGGCCCTAACGGCCAACCCGAACAAGGAGGTTCACCATGGGCGCACCCAAGACCGGCAACGTGAGGAACGTGGTTCTCGTAGGCCAAGGCGGGGTGGGCAAGACCTCGCTCGCGGAGGCCATGCTCCACCTTTCCGGCAAGACCGCCCGCCTGGGCGGCCACGGCGGCACCAAGCCGACCCTCGACTACGACGCCGAGGAGGTGAAGCGCGAGTTCTCCATCTCCACCTCCATCGCGCCGATCGACTGGAAGGACGTCCGCATCAACGTGCTGGACGCCCCCTGCTACCCCGATTTCATCGGCGACGCCTACGCGGCCATGAGCGTGGCCGAGGCGTCGCTGTTCGTGGTGGACGCCGCGGCCGGCCCGCAACCCACCACCGTCAAGCTTTGGTACGCGGCTGAGGAGCTGCGCCAGGCCCGCGCCGTCTTCATCAACCGCATCGACAAGCCCGACGCGGACTACGAAACTTGCATGGAGCTTTTGCGCGAGCGCTTCGGCATGCGCCTGGGCGCCGTGACGCTGCCGTGGGGCTCCGGCGAGGACTTCAACGGCATCATCGACATCGTGCGCATGGAGGCCCGCCATTGCGAGGGCACCGCGCAGACCGTCTCCGAGATCCCCGAGGAGTACCGCGCCGCCGCGGAGACCGCGCACGAGACGCTGACCGAGCTCGTGGCCGAGGCGGACGACGCCCTCATGGAGAAGTACCTCGAGGGCGAGCAGCTCACGCTCGAGGAGGTCGAGGGCCTCATGGCCGCGGCCATCGCCAAGCGCCTGTTCGTGCCCGTCTTCGTGGGCAGCTGCACCAAGGAGCAGGGCGTCAACTCCTGCATGGACGACATCGCCGCCTACTTCCCTGCGCCCACGGACTACGGCGAGATGCCGCTTATCGACGGCGACACCCTCAAGATCTCCAGCTCCGACGAGCGCCCCGTGGTCTTCGTCTTCAAGACCCTGAACGACCCCGCCCAGGGCCGCCTCTCCTTCATCAAGGTCCTGACCGGCACCATCGAGCCGGGCATGGAACTCGTGAACGCGCGCACGCGCAAGGGCGAGCGCCTGGCGCACCTCAACGTGATGTGCGGCCGCGAGATGACCGAGGTGGGCCACGCCTACGCCGGCGACATCGTGGTGGTGCCCAAGCTCGCCGCCGAGACGGGCGACACGCTCTCGGTGTCCGGCAAGGTCGAGGCCGCGGCGTTCAAGTTCCCTAACTCGCAGTACCGTATCGCCATCGAGGCGGAGAACCGCGGTGACGAGGAGAAGCTCTTCACGTTCATCGACAAGGCCTGCCAGGCCGACCCGACCATGAAGATCGAGCGCGACGAGGAGACCGGCCAGACCATCATCTCCGCGGTGGGCGAGGCCCAAGTCTCGGTGCTGCTCAACCGTCTGGAGGACCGCACCAAGGTCGCGGCGCACATCGTGCCGCTGCGCATCCCGTACCGCGAGACCATCCGCCGCGTGGCGAGCGCCCAGGGTCGCCACAAGAAGCAGACCGGCGGCGCCGGGCAGTTCGGCGACTGCTACCTGCGCGTGGAGCCGCTGATCGACGGCACAGAGTACGAGTTCGTGGACGAGGTGGTGGGCGGGCGCATCCCGCGCGCGCTGATCCCGGCCGTCGACCGCGGCGTGCAGGAGACCATGAAGGAGGGCATCATCGCGGGCTACCCGCTCACGGGCATCCGCGTGGCGTGCTACGACGGCAGCTACCACCCGGTCGACTCCAACGAGATGGCTTTCCGCCAGGCCGCGCGCATCGGTCTCAAGAAGGCCTGCGAGGACGCCGACCCGGTGATCTTGGAGCCCATGAAGGACATCACGGTGACCATCCCCGAGAGCTACGCCGGAGCCGTGATGGGCGACGTGTCCGCTAGCCGCGGCCGCGTGACGGGCATGGACACCAACGAGCGCGGCGACACCGTGGTCACCGCCACCGTGCCCTATGCCGAGCTGACCGACTACGCTACCCGCCTGCGTTCGCTCACCCGCGGCACCGGTGACTTCACGATGGCGCCCGCCGGCTACGAGCAAGTCCCCTATGACGTGCAGAAGCACCTGGTGGAGCTCTACCAGGAGATCCGCGCCCAGGGCCGCTAAGCCCGCCGTTTCGGGCAACGCCGGATGCCAGGTGGCATCGACTTGCCAGCGCGTTAGTTCCAAGGGCCGCCCGGCACATCGTCGGGCGGCCCTCTCTTCGTCCGTTTTTCGAGGTTGTGTACGGGAATCCGCGACTCAGGGGACCGTCGTGAACGCATTGTGCATAACGACGGTTTATGGATGCCGTTTACCTGCGGCGTTGCTAGATGCCTTGCCGATGGGGTCGGAGAGGAGTGCAGAACATCGAGAAGCGGATGATTTGGGGCGTCTTTTGCGGGTTAAGGCGCGCGGGCGCATCGAGTCGACCCTCGCCTCGCAAGGCGGGAGGCGGCATCCACGCGCTTCGCACGCCTTGTCGTCCGCGCGTCTTCAACCCCTCGATATAGGGTCGCTAGGCACTCCTCACGGCTACATATGCTATAGGCAATAGACCATATGAGTGTTACTATAGCAACTTGTGTACGTCGACGCAGTTTTGTTATCGATGATGAGAAGTGGTCCACGATGAAGCGCCAAAAGGGAACGCATACCTATGATGCCGAGACGCGGCGTCGCGCCGTGAAGGTCCTCGCCTCGGGCGTGGGCCATAGGTCCCTTGCCACCACGCTGGGCCTGCCCGAGGCCACGGCCCGCCAGTGGGCGCGCGCCTACGCGGTGGGCGGCGCGCAGGCGGTGCTCAACGCCGGCTCCACGCATCGGGTGTACCCCTTCGAGCTCAAGCTCTCCGTGGTCAAGGACCGCCTGGAGCGCGGCCTTTCCGTGCGCGACGTCATGATCAAGTACGGCGTGCCGAGCGAGTCCTCGGTCAAGACCTGGTGCCGCCAGTACCGCGAGCGCGGGGAGTCCGCCCTGGTGGACAAGCCCCGCGGCCGCAAGCCCAAGGCGAGCGAGGAGTAGGGGAGGCCCCGGTTTCCGCGGCGCCGCCCGCCAGCCCGTCCGCCCAAGCCCCCAACTGAGTAGACCGTCTAGGGAATCGTCCGCGCCGATACGGCACGGCTGCACGGGCATTTTCCCGATGCTATCATGGGTCGAGTTGTCACCCGGGTCGCCGGCGCATACCGCCCGCGCCCCGCGAGAGATTGGACTCCCATGCTCAACGCTATCGAGATTTCCCCCAAGGTCTGGTGGGTCGGCGGTATCGACTGGAACGAGCGCCTGTTCCATGGCTACACCACCGAGCGCGGCATCACCTACAACGCCTACCTCATCATGGACGAGAAGGTCACCCTGATCGACACCGCCAAGGCCACCTTCACCGACGAGTTCATCCAGCGCATCACCCAGGTGGTCGATCCCTCCAAGATCGACGTGGTGATCACCAACCATGTGGAGATGGACCACTCCGGCAGCCTGCCCAAGATCCACGAGCTGGCCCCTAACGCCACGATCTACGCCAGCGCCCCGGCCGGCGTGAACGAGATCCGCGCCCACTACGGCATCGAGGTCGAGGGCGTCAAGACCGGCGACTCGATCTCCATCGGCGAGCGCACCCTGCAGTTCGTGCAGACCCCGATGGTCCACTGGCCCGACAACATGGTCACCTACTGCCCCGAGGACAAGATTCTGTTCTCCAACGACGCCTTCGGCCAGCACTACGCCACCACCAAGCGCTTCGACGACGAGGTGGACCGCTGCGAGCTGTTCAAGCAGGCCAAGAAGTACTACGCCAACATCGTGTGGCCCTACGGTGCGCAGGTGCAGAAGGCCATGGGCGCCCTGGCCGGCCTGGACATCCGCCTGATCGCCCCCTCCCACGGCTGCATCTGGCGCAGCTACATCCCTGAGATCCTGGAGCGCTACCAGGCTTGGAGCACCTATCAGACCGAGGACAAGGCCGTGGTGGTGTTCGACTCCATGTGGCACTCCACCGAGGACATGGCGCGCGAGATCTGCGACGCCTTCCTGAACGAGGGCATCACCGCCCAGCTCGTGGACCTCAAGGCCACCCATATCTCCGATGTCATGCTCTACCTGTGCGACGCCAAGTACGTGGCCGTGGGCTCGCCGACGCTCAACTCCAACATGCTGCCGACCGTGGCGAGCTTCCTCACCTACATGCGCGGCCTCTCGCCCAAGAACGACCAGCGCGTGGGCCTGGCCTTCGGCAGCTACGGCTGGGCGCCGCTCGGCCCCAAGCAGGTGCAGGCCGAGCTGGAGAACATGAAGTTCAACCTGCCGCTGCCCGTGGCGACCCAGCAGTGGGTGCCCGGCGGGGAGAAGCTCTCCGAGCTGCAGGACGCCGTGAAGAAGATGATCGAGGAGGCCCGCGCCGCCGAGTAGGGCGGGCGGGCATGCCCGGTGCGCGAGCGGGGCGGATGGCTGCGGCCGTCCGCCCCGTTTTTGCTGGGGGCGAACGTGCCGCCTGCCGTGCCGACAGCGGGCGCCTGAGCGCGATGAACGCCGTTCGCGCCCCGTTACCTACCGTTCACGGCGCTCCGGGTCCGTGAAAGGCGAACCAGCTCACCGCCACCGTATTCCAAAAACCACGGCTCCGACATACCGCACGCCGATAGGTTGGAGCCCCTCAAGCCTCGCGGTGCTAGCATATTGCGGAAGTGTACAAGACCGAGTGAATGAGGGGCGCCTATGGCTTTGCTTGGTTTTCTGATCGTGGCTCCGTTGGCGGCGGCATTGTGCATGCTCGTGCTTCGCCGCGACGAGCAGCGCGATCCCGCCGCGATCGGGTTCGCGGTGGCCATCGGCGCGGGGGCCATCGCCACCGCCGCCTGCTATCTCAACCATCCCGTGCAGTTCGCGATATCGCCTGACGCGACGTACCAGGCCACGGTGCTCGCCGTGGCCATCGACCTGGTGCTTTGCGCCGTGATCATGTGGTTCGCGGTGCGCTATCGCAACCGCGTGGCGATGGCGCTGGGGCTGGTGCAGACCTTCGGGTCGGCCTACTTCGGCTCGCTCACGCTGGGCGCGGGTCACGAGGAGGCCTACCTCTACCTGGACAACCTCTCGGTGATCATGGTGCTCATCGTGGGCCTGGTGGGCAGCGCCATCTGCGTGTACGCCCTGGGTTACATGAAGGACTACCAGCACCACCAGCCCGAGGGCACGCCGGACCGCCGCCACGCGTTCCTGGCGCTCATGTTCCTGTTCCTCGCCGCGATGTTCGTGATCGTGGTGAGCGACAACATGGACTGGCTCTTCACCGCGTGGGAGGTCACCACCGTTTGCTCGTTCCTGATGATCGGGCACGCGCGCGACGAGGAGGCCATGAAGAGCGCCTTCCTCCAGATCAACCTCAACATGGTGGGCGGCATCGCCTTTTTGGCGGCGCTGCTGATCTTGCACCTCGAGGGCATCCCGCTGTCGCTCTCGCTGCTGGTGACCGTGTCCCAGACGGCCCTGGCGCCGATGCTGATCTTGCCGCTCATGCTGCTCTCCGTGGCGGGCCTCACCAAGGCCGCGCAGATGCCGTTCCATAAGTGGCTGCTGGGCGCCATGGTGGCCCCCACCCCCACGAGCGCGCTTTTGCACTCCTCCACCATGGTGAAGGCCGGCGTGTTCCTGCTGGTCAAGCTCGCGCCGCTCTACCTGGTGTACCCGGTGGCGAGCCTCATGGTGGTGGGCATCGGCGGCATCACCTTCGTGCTCTGCAGCTTCATGGCCATCTCCCAGAGCAACGCCAAGCGCGTGCTGGCCTACTCCACCATCGCCAACCTGGGCCTCATCTCCGCGTGCGCGGGCGTGGGAACCTCCCCGGCGGTGTGGGCGGCCACGTTCCTGATCATCTTCCACACGGTGTCCAAGTCCATCCTGTTCCTGTGCGTGGGCACGGTGGAGCACCGTATCGGCAGCCGCAACATCGAGGACATGGACGGCCTCTTCAGCCGCCTGCCGCACCTCACCCGCTTCATGATGCTCGGCATCATGGGCATGTTCGTGGCGCCGTTCGGCATGCTCATCTCCAAGTGGGCCACGCTCGTGTCCTTCGCCGAGACGGGCAACGTGGTGTTCCTGGTGCTTCTGGCCTTCGGCTCGGCCGCGACGTTCTTCTTCTGGGCCAAGTGGCTCGGGAAGCTCGCCGGCGTGGCGCAGAAGGCCGAGAACCAGGAGGGCGGCGTGCACCGCACCGAGTGGGCCGCCATCGGGTTCATCGCCGTGCTGCTGCTGGCGTGCTGCCTGGGCCTGCCCGCGATCTCGCAGTACGTGGTCGGGCCCTACCTCGAGGGCGTGTATGCCGCCGCGCCGCGCCTGATCGACCTGGACAACCTCATCATCATGGTGGTCATCGTGGCGTTCATCGCCATCGTGCTGCTCACGCCGTGGGGCCGCGACACCTCCAAGCGCCGCATCGCGGTGTACCTGGGCGGCCAGTGCGCCGACCCGGACAGCCGCACCTTCCACGCGTCCATGGGCCGCACCATGACGAGCTCCAAGCGCAACTGGTACATGGAGGAGATTTTCGGCGAGGCGCGCCTCACGCCGGTGGGCCTCATCGTGTGCGTCTGCGTGCTGCTCATGAGCTTCGCCGCGTGCTTTATCTTCGATATCTCCGCGCTGGCGGGCGGCTCCTTCCTGCATGAGCGCACCGTGCAGCTGGTGGGCCCGGGCCTGCCGGGCATCGCGCTGGGCGTGGTGGTCTTCGCCGTGGCGGCGCCCGTGGTGGGTTGCCTGCTCGACGGCCTGGACCGTAAGGTCTCCGCGCGTATGCAGGGCCGCGTGGGCCCGCGCCTGCTGCAGCCTTACTACGACGTGCGCAAGCTGCTGGCCAAGGAGCAGGTGAGCATCAACTCCATCGACGAGGCCTACGTCACGTGCGCGCTCGTGTTCTGCCTGTTGGCGGGCGGCATGTTCGTTTCCGGCTCCAACCTGCTCATGTGCGTGTTCCTGGTGACGCTCGCCACGCTGTTCGTGATCATCGCGGCGTACTCGGCGCGCGCCCCGTACTCCGACACGGGCGCCGACCGCGAGTGCCTGCAGGTCATGAGCTACGAGCCCATGTTGCTGATCATGACGGTGGGCTACTTCACCGCCACGCAGTCCTTCGACATCGCCCAGCTGTTCCACCTGGACGCGCCCATCATCACGGCGCTGGGGCCGATCTTTTTGGGCCTGCTGTTCATCCTCACCATCAAGCTGCGCAAGTCGCCGTTCGACCTCTCCTACAGCCATCATGCGCATCAGGAGATCGTGAAGGGCATCACCACCGAGATGAGCGGTCGCACGCTCGCCAAGGTGGAGGTCATGCACTGGTGCGAGAGCGTGCTGTTCCTCATGTGGGTGGGCATGTTCTTCATCTCGTCCAGCCCGGTGAGCATCGCCGTGGCCGTGCTCATGGTGGCGGCCGTGTGGTTTTTCGAGGTGTGGATCGACAACAACTTCGCGCGCGTGAAGTGGCAGACCTGCCTTAAGTACGCCTGGCTGGTGGCGCTGGTGGCCGGTGCCGTCAACCTGTTCTACGTGCTCGTCACGCCGTTTATCTAGGGAGGGACGAACGTGGGTTTTTCCTCTAAATCGCCTTGGCTCATCCACTACGACGGGTCGAGCTGCAACGGATGCGACATCGAGGTGCTCGACTCGCTCACGCCGCTCTACGACATAGAGCGATTTGGCATCATCAACACCGGCAACCCCAAGCACGCCGACATCTTCTTGGTGACGGGCTCGGTGAATTACCAGAACATGAACGTGGTGCGCCACATCTACGACCAGATGCTCGAGCCCAAGGTCGTGGTGGCCTGCGGCGTGTGCGCCTGCACGGGCGGCGTGTTCCGCGACTGCTACAACGTGCTCGGCGGCGTGGACAAGGTGATTCCGGTCGACGTGTACGCGCCGGGGTGCGCGGTGCGACCGGAGACGATCATCGACGCCGTGCTGCAGGGCGTGGAGGTGCTCGACAAGAAGGCCGAGCTCATGCGGGCCGGCAAGCTCGAGACGGTGACCTCGGAGGACTACGCGGCGCGCCTGGCCGCCTCCTCCGGCGAGGCAGAGAAGAAGGAGGTGGGTGCGTAGATGTACACCACATCCTATGAGGAGGTGGCGCTGGCCGACCTGCTCGTGCGCGTGCAGACCTTGAAGCACGACGGCGTGCGCTTCGTGCAGATGTGCGCCGAGAAGGATTCCGAGGACAACATCGGCCTTCTGTACACGTTCTACGACGAGACGGTCGACGCCGCGCTGAACCTGGTGGTGCCGCTTAGCCAAGGCGACGAGGTGCCCTCGATCCAGGAGCTGTACTTCGCCGCGTTCTCCTACGAGAACGAGACGCACGACCTGTTCGGCGTGCGGTTCGTGAACATGAAGCTCGACTTTGGCGGGCACTTCTTCAACGTGGAGAACGAGGCCCCGATGACGATCATCTCGCCGGAGCAGAAGGCCGCGCGCGAGAAGGCCGCCAAGGTGCGCGCCGCCGCTGCCGCCAAGGCTGCCAAGGCCGCTGCCGCCAAGCGCGAGGCCGCCGAGGCCAAGGCCGCCGAGGCCGCGCTCACGCAGAGCGCCGAGCAGGCCGACGCCGAGGCCGTGGCAAAGGTGGCCGAGCACGCGGGGCATCCCGAGCGCGCCGCGCAGGCCGCCGCGCCCGCTGCCGCCGCCGAGGCCGCCCCGGCGTCCGAGGCCCCGGCCGCTCCCGCCCTGCCCGCCGAGTTCCTCGCGGGCCTGGACGAGCGCACGGCCAAGATGGTGGTCAAGATGGCCTCCATGCCCCCCGAGAAGGCGGCCAAGCTCCGCGAGAACCTCGCCGCCAAGGGCATCGTGGTGCCCGAGTTCCCGGCGCCCGCGCCCGCTAAGGAGGCTGAGTAGCATGGCGACCCGTTCCGTCATCCCCTTCGGCCCGCAGCACCCGGTGCTGCCGGAGCCGGTCCATCTCGACTTGGTGGTGGAGGACGAGCACGTGCTCGAGGCCATCCCGCAGATCGGCTACGTGCACCGCGGCCTGGAGAAGCTCGTGGAGAAGCGCGACTTCAACCAGTTCGTCTACATCGCCGAGCGCGTGTGCGGCATCTGCAGCTTCGGCCACGGCTACGGCTACGCCAGCGCCACCGAGAAGCTCCTGGGCATAGAGATTCCCCGCCGCGCCGAGTACCTGCGCGCCATCCTGGAGGAGCTCTCCCGCATCCACAGCCACCTGCTGTGGCTGGGCCTGCTCGCCGACGCCTTCGGTTTCGAGAGCCTGTTCAACCACTGCTGGCGCCTGCGCGAGACCATCCTGGACATCTTCCAGGAGACCTGCGGCGGCCGCATCATCCTGTCCATCACCATCGTGGGCGGCATGGCGCACGACATCGACGACGCCATGCTCAAGCGCGTGTGCGAGAAGCTCGACGGCCTCAAGCGCGAGTACCGCGAGATCGTGGACACCATGCTGCACGACGACTCCGTCCGCAGCCGCCTGTGCGGCGTGGGCACCATCAGCTTCGAGGACGCGCTCGAGCTCTCCATGGTGGGGCCCTTCGCCAAGGGTTCCGGCGTGGAGCACGACATGCGCTCCACGGGCTTCGGCGCCTATGGCGACCTGGAACACTTCGAGCCGATCATCTCCACCGAGGGCGACTGCTACGCCCGCTGCAAGGTGCGCTGCCAGGAGGTGTACCAGTCAATCGAGATCGTGAAGGAGCTCGTGGCCAAGATCCCGCACGACGGAATCGGCGGCAAGCCCGGTCCCAAGGTCAAGCCGGCCGAGGACAGCCGCGCGCACGTGCTGATCGAGCAGCCGCGCGGCGAGGCGTTCTACTACGTGCGCGGCAACGGCACCAAGTTCCTGGACCGCTTCCGCCTGCGCACGCCCACCTCGCAGAACCTGGCGGGCATGGTCCGCGCGCTGCAGGGCGTGGACGTGGCGGACGTGCCCATGATCATCCTGACCATCGACCCGTGCATCAGCTGCACTGAGAGGTAGGCGAACATGGGTGGATTCAAGCTGGGGAAGATGACGCTTCGCTCGCTGTTCGGCAAGCCGGCGACGGTCAAGTACCCCTTTGAGAAGCGCGAGCCGTTCCCCGCCATGCGCGGCCACTTGGTGAACGACATCGACGCCTGCATCCTGTGCGGTCTGTGCGCCCGCGCCTGCCCGGTGGGCGCCATCACGGTGGACCGCAAGGGTGGCACCTGGACGGTGGACCCCTACGAGTGCATCCAGTGCGCGTGCTGCGTGCACGAGTGCCCCAAGGACTCGCTCTCCATGGGTCTCGCGCCCACGGCCGCCGCGGCGCAGAAGTCCGTGGTGACCATGAGCAAGCCGGTGGAGGAGAAGAAGCCCGCCGGCGAGGGCGCTGCCGCGGGTGGCGCTGCCAAGCCCAAGCCCAAGCTCACGCCCGAGCAGCTCGCGCGCGTGGCCGCGGCGAAGGCCAAGAAGGAGGCCGCCAAGAAAGCGGCGGCAGAGGCGGAGGCCGCGACGACGCGGGAAGATGCCTAGCGAGCACGATGCCAAGCGGCCCCGGAGGTGACTCCGGGGTCGCTTTTTTTTGTGGGCGATCTCCGAGCATGGGACCTGTATATCGGAAGGGACTCGGAATATCTCGGAATTCCGATATAAGACTCGGAATTCCGAGATATTCCGAGTCTATTCCGATATAGTTCGAGAAGATGCAAAGGAGGCGGGCGTATGTGCGACGTGCCGGTAGCCGAGACGCTCAGCGTTGAGTTCAAGAGTGACCAAAAGACCATATCCGATAGCGTGATCATCGACGAGGTCGTGGCGCTTGCGAATACCGATGGCGGCGAGCTGTATATCGGCGTCGAGGATGACGGCAGGGTCACGGGCGCCCAGCCCCAGCACCGGGATGCCGTGAAGATGATGGCCAATGTCGCCAACAGGACGGTTCCCCCGGTTTCGGTGCGAACGGCGCTTATCGGCGGAGATCTGCCCGTGATGCGTATCGAGGTCCCGCGCTCGCGCAGCATCGTCGCGACATCCGCGGGCCGCATACTGCGGCGCGTACTCAAGGCGGACGGCACGCCCGAATGCAGGCCCATGTTCCCGTACGAGATAGCCACGCGCCTTTCCGACCTGACACGGCTGGACTATTCCGCCCAGCCGGTGCTTGACGCCACACGCGAGGATTTCGATCCGCTGGAGCGCGAGCGCCTGCGCGGTATCGTGCGAACATACAATTCGAGTGATAAGAGCCTCCTCGAGCTTTCCGACGGGGAGCTTGAGAAGGCGCTCCGTCTTACGGTGCGCGAGGGCGGCGAGGATGTCCCCACGCTGACAGGCATGTTGCTTCTGGGAAAACGGGAGGCGCTCTCCCGATGCGTGCCAACGGCCGAGGCGGTTTTCCAGGTCTTGAGCGGAACGAACGTGAAGGTGAACACGAGCTTCAAGGAGCCGCTGCTCTATACCATCGAGCAAATCTCGAACGCGATTGAGGCGTGGAATCCGGTTTCCGAGGTCACGATGGGGCTGTTCAGCGATCCGGTGCCGGCATTCGACCGCCGCGCCATCCGCGAGGCGTTGGTGAATGCCTTTGGGCATCGGGACTATTCGATGCTTGGCCGCGTACGCGTGGTTATCGAGGATGCGGGGCTGACCATCTCAAACCCCGGTGGGTTTGTAGAGGGCATCTCGGTCGATAATCTCCTGACCGCGGAGCCACACGGCAGGAATCCCTGCCTTATGGATGCGCTCAAGCGCGTCGGCCTCGCGGAGCGCACGGGGCGCGGAATCGACAGGATCTACGAGGGGTCCTTGGCGTATGGTCGTCCGTTGCCGGATTATTCCGAGTCGAACTCGACGATGGTCCGCCTTGTTCTTACGCGCAGCGAGCCCGACGAGTCGTTCGTGCGGCTGCTCGCCGAGGAAAGCCAGCGTCGCAGTAGCCCGCTATCCATCCAATCGCTGCTTGTGCTCGATGTGCTCAAACGGTACAAGCGCCTTACGCTGGATGAGATGGCCGAGCAGGTCGACGTGCAGCGCGCTTTGCTGAGGCAGACTGTCGAGGATCTGTGCGAGGCGGGGCTCGTCGAGGCGGTGGGCAGCGCGAAACGCTCGTACCTGCTTAGCTCAAAGGTGTATAGGAGTGCTGGGCACGAGAAGGAGTACGTGCGCCAGGCAGATATCGATAGGATTCGGTTCCCCGAGCTGATCCATAAGCTCGCCATGGAGCAGGGCCGCGTCACGACCTCCGATGTGAGCGAGCTGCTGCATATCGAATCCGATAAGGCGTACTACGAGATAAAGAAGCTGGTGAAAGAGGGCAGGCTCAAGAAGGCGAAGAACGGGCCCGACGCCTATTACGTTCCCATCGCGAAAGGATAGGGCGCGCTCCGTATATCGGAATATCTCGGAATTCCGATATACGACTCGGAATTCCGAGATATTCCGAGTCTGTTCCGAGATGTGGCCTCATCAGGGTGGGCGTCACGCCGCCTAAAGGTGGATGGGCGCCGAAAGGCGAACGCTCGCCTTATAACCTTTCTTTTCTAAAGAGCGAAAGAAAGGCTGAGAATGGGACATTCCGAAAAGGAATGCCGGCTTTATCTCATCCCGGGTGAACGCCGCGACCCGAACGCTCGGGCGGGTCGGGACATGGCGACCTTGAGGCAATGGGCCAAGCATACGCTATCTGGAAAACGATATGCAAAGGTCGAGAAGACCTGCTACTAGATTATGAGTACGTTACCATTCGCGATTATTTGCCGACCGTCTGCCGAGTATCGGGGCCGTGATGGGGCGTCTATTCGATAAATGTGCTCAGATGAAAAGGCTATATCCATGTTGAAGCCCCATCGTACGAAGGAGAGATCATGAGGAAGTCTAGCAGGCTGCTCGTGGCCCTAGGATTGCTGACGGCGCTGGCAGCACCGCTTGCCTCCCCCGCGGCCGCGCTTGCCGACGAGGGAGGGGGCGCCGTGATCTCGGTTGCGGACTACGGCGCTAAGCCCGATAGCGGCGAGGACAGCGCCCAGGCGATCATCAAGGCGATCGATAAGGCCGAGGAGCTCTCCCAGCAGGGCATAAGCTCCACTATCGTGTTCCCCGTAGGGCGATACGACATATATCCCGATATGGCCGAGGAGCGCGAGCTCTACGTGTCCAACACGGTGGGCCAGGACCAGAAGTACAAGATGAAGAAGATCGGCATACTTCTGGAGAATGCCAAGAACGTGACCGTGGATGGGCAAGGCTCGACATTCATGTTCCACGGCAAGATGACGACGTTCGCCGCGATCGACTGCGAGAACATCACGTTCACCAACTTCACCGTGGACTTCCAGGTCCCGACTGCGATCGACCTCACGGTCGAGAAGGTCGAAGGCAACACGGCCACCATCTACGTTCCCGAGTGCTACAACTACAAGGTGAACGGCAGCAGCGTCCAGTGGTCCTCGGATACGAGTCCGTATACCGGCGAGACGTACTGGACGGCTAGCAACAAGCTCACCTATACGCAGCGCAACAACACCAAGACGGGACTGACTTGGCGCGGCAATACCACGACGAACCCCATCTTCTCCGGCGTCAAGGGCATCGAGGACGTAGGCAATAACCGGCTTAAGTTCACGTACTCCAACATGGCCGATGAACTCAAGGGTTCCGAGGGCGTGAGCTTCCAGATGCGCGACACCACTCGCGATCATCCGGGGGTGTTCCTGTGGAAGAGCGTCAACTCCACGCTGCGCAACGTGCATTTCAACTACCTGCATGGATTCGGCATCGTGGGGCAGAGCTCGGATACCCTGACCTTCGACAACGTGGACTTCGAGGCCCCCGCGGAGAGCGGGCGCACCACGGCCGGCTTCGCCGACTTCATGCAGATGAGCGGATGCAAGGGCCAAATCGAGATGGTGAACTGCGACTTCCACAACCCGCATGACGATCCCATCAACGTGCACGGCACGTTCATGAAGGTGGTTCAGCGGATCTCCGATACGCAGGTCAAGGTTCAGTTCAAGCATGGCGAGACCGCGGGCTTCCAGAACTACTTCGTGGGCGACGAGGTCGAGTTCTACGACTCGTCGCTCGTCAAGCATGGCGAAACCTACACCGTCACCGGCTACGACGGGCCCGACGGAAAGGGCGGCAAGGGCAGCCTCAACAGCCTCACCGAAGCCATCCTCACGCTGGACAAGCCCCTGCATGGCGACATCCAGACGAACTACGCGGTGGAGGACATCACCTATACGCCCGACGTGCATATCCATGATTGCACGTTCCAGGAAACGCCCACGCGCGGGATCCTGTGCACCACGCGCGGCAAGGTCGTCATCGAGGACAACCTGTTCGATGGCCTCGCGATGTCGAGCATCGAGATCTCCTGCGACGCGAACAACTGGTACGAGTCTGGGCACACGGAGGACGTGACCATAAGCGGCAACACGTTCATGCGCAACGGCGAGCAGGACACCATCCACTTCAACCCGACCTCGAACGGTATCGCGGGCAACCGTGTGCACAAGAAGGTGCTCATCGAGGGCAACACCGTGTTCACCGAGGGCGGCTGCATGGTCAGCGCCACGAGCGTCGAGAACATGACCATCAAGGGCAACACGGTTTATCGCCAGCACCCGAACGACTCGGTTACGCTCGCGAACGAGTCCATCGACCTGATGGTGGGCGAAGCGAAGGGCCTCGATGCCGCGGCGTCCGTGTCCAAGGGTACGAAGAACAACGGTAGCGACGCCAACGTGCTCTTTTGGTTCAACTATTGCGAGGGTACGTCCATCGCGGGCAACGTGTACGACCCCGGTGTAAGGGCCGCGGTGACCAACGCGAACGGCTCGACGACCACCGTCGACGAGGGTGACCTCGCAAGCAAGAACGCCTACACCGCACAGACGGGCACGGTGCTCTACGAGTCCAGCGACCCGAGCGTGGCGTTCGTGGATAAGGATGGAAAGGTTACCGGTATCTCCGCAGGCGAGGCCGTCATCTCGACGTACGTGCTCTCGAACGGTCGCCGCTTCGACGGCGCGACCGCGAAGGTGACCGTGACGGGCGAGGGCACCGCCGAGGTCCCGGGCGGCGAGGTCGTCGATCCGGGGCAATACGGGTCTTCGGACGCGAGCTTGGTCTCCGGTTCCCTTGGAGATCTGATCGCCCTCGCTGGGAACGAGCAGTTCTACTTCGCCACGACCACGGCCAAGCAGGCCGTCTTGGGATTCGAAGCCGCGGAAGGCGCCACGGCGAGCGCGACCTTCAACGGCGTCGCTGTGAAGAGTGGTGACGTCCTGACCTTCACGAATGGCCGCAGCGTGGTCGAGATCGACGTGGTCGCCGCTGACGGCATCACCACCAAGGCGTATCGCTTCGTGGTCGATCGCGTTGTCGGCACGCCGGCCGTGCTCTCCGAGCTGGCCCTCGGTACGAGCAAAATCGGCATCGAGAAGAACAAGTTCTCCTACGAAACCTCGACCATGGGTTCCAAGCAGGTCATTTCCGCCAAGGCATCCGACGGCGTATCGAAGCTCCAGCTATTCCGCGACGGCAAGGCCATGGGTGAAGCCCAGGAAGGCATGCTTTCCCAAGAGGTGCAGCTCTACCAAGGCGTGAACGTGTTCGCCATCACGGTGAGCGACGGGGACACCACCAACAGCTACACGCTCTCGGTAACGGTCGACAGCTCCGTGTACCTCTCCGACATGGACTGGGTGAGCGCCACGAGCGGGGACTCCGGCAACCCGGTCACCAAGGATAAGAGCTGTGGGCAAAACGCGCTGACGCTCCATGACGGCGCGCAGGAAGTGACGTTCGCCAAGGGTATCGGCACGCATGCAGACTCAAGAATCGTCTACGACATCTCCGGTATGGCCGTGAAGAAGTTCACGGCAAAGGTGGGCATCGACCGTGAGACGCGCGATAAACCCCAGGAGCCGGATGCGTACTTCAAGGTGTACGTGGACGGCAAGTTGCTTGGTGAGAGCGAGCTCATGAAGTTCAACAGCGCCTACCACACTTTCGACATCGATATCCCGGAAGGCGCCAAGCAGCTCGAGCTCGTCGTGGAGAAAAACGTCAACACGTGGTCCGACCATGCGGACTGGGCTGATGCCAAGCTGATCGGCGAGGACGCCCCGGTCAAACCCACTGCCGACAAGACCAAGCTGCAGGAGGCCATCACGGCCGCCGTGAACCACGACGTCACCGGCAACACCGCGAGCTCCATCGCCGCGTTCGAGGCGGCGCGCGACAAGGCCGTCGAGGCAGCCCGCTCCGTGCTGGATAACGCCGACGCCACCCAGGTGGATGTCAACGCCGCCGTGGACGCGCTCACCGAGGCCATGACCGCGGCCAAGGGCTTGCTCCAGGCCCGCGTGTCCGATGAGGACCTGGCCGAGGCGCGAAAGGTCCTGGACGCCTGGGCTGACCTTGACGGGAAGGCCTACACCGAGACGACCTGGAAGTCCTATTCCGAGGCCCTCGACGCTGCCAAGGCGGTTCTCGAGGACCCCTCCGACACCACTGAGGCCCAGCTTGACGAGCTCATGCAGGCCCTCGTGGCCGCCCATGATGCGCTGGTCGAGGTGACGCCCGAGCCCGAGCCCGAGCCCAAGCCCGAGCCCAAGCCCGAGGTCGACCGTTCCAAGCTGCGCGACGCCATCGACGATGCGCAGAACGTCGACCTGGCCGGCTACACCACCGAGAGCGTGGAAGCCTTCAAGGCCCGCCGCGACGAGGCGGTGGCCGCCGCCCAGGCCGTGCTGGAGGACGAGTCCGCCACGCAGGAGCAGGTGGACGCCGCGGTGGAGGCGCTCACCGCAGCCATGGCCGAGGCCAAGCAGCTGCTAGTGGCAGAGGAGGGCGAGACGCCCGATCCCGAGCCCACCCCGACCCCCGAGCCCGGCACGCTGGTCAAGACCGGCGACGACGCCCTCCTGTACGTGGGTGCCGCGGCCGCCGCGGGCGTTATCGCCCTGGTCGCCGCCGGCGTGGTCCGTCGCCGTCGCGGCTAGCGCGGTGCGGGCTGGCTGAATAAGCATCCCTTTCCGGTGAGGGGGCGGTCTTCGGGCCGTCCCCTCGTTTTTGTGCCGACGCTAGACCTGGCTCCAAGGTTTACCATGGTGACATCGTCTGAACAATCCAACCGAGAGGGGACGCCATGGCAGCCGAGAACGCTCCGGCCAAGGTCTACTTCACCAACCTGCGCACGCATGGGCGCGAAAGCCAGCTCGACAAGCTCAAGCGGCTCATCAAGCGCGCCGGCATCGAGCAGATCGACTTCGAGAACAAGTTCGTCGCCATCAAGATCCACTTCGGCGAGCTGGGCAACCTTTCCTTCCTGCGTCCCAACTACGCGCGCGCGGTGGCCGACGTGGTGAAGGAACTGGGCGGCAAGCCGTTCCTCACCGACTGCAACACCCTCTACGTGGGCAGCCGCAAGAACGCGCTGGAGCACATCGACTGCGCCTACCAGAACGGCTTCACCCCTTACGCCACCGGCTGCCACGTGATCATCGCCGACGGCCTCAAAGGCACCGACGAGACGCTCGTCCCCGTGAGAAACGGCGAGTACGTGCAGGAGGCCAAGATCGGCCACGCCCTCATGGACGCGGACATCGTGATCAGCCTCACCCATTTCAAGGGCCACGAGGCGGCGGGCTTCGGCGGCTGCATGAAGAACATCGGCATGGGCGGTGGCAGCCGCGCGGGCAAGATGGAGCAGCACGCGGCGGGCAAGCCGAGCGTTACCGTCGAGCAGTGCGTGGGCTGCCGCGCATGCGAGCGCATCTGCGCGCATGGGGCCATCTCCTTCGAGGGAACGCGCGAGCGCGAATTGGCGGGTGGCCGTGTGCGCGAGGTTCACGTGGCGAGCATCGACCACGACCGCTGCGTGGGTTGCGGCCGCTGCATCGGTGCGTGCAACCAGGACGCCATCCAGACCGACTACGACGCCGCGGTGGAGGTCCTCAACTACAAAATCGCCGAGTACACGCAGGCCGTGGTGCAGGACCGCCCGAGCTTCCACATCTCGCTGGCGATCGACATCTCGCCCAACTGCGACTGCCACGCCGAGAACGATACGCCCATCGTGCCGGATATCGGCATGTTCGCGAGCTTCGACCCGGTGGCGATCGACCAGGCGTGCATCGATGCGGCGCTGGCCCAGCCTGCCATGCCCGACACCGAGCTCACCGAGAGCCGCGCCAAGCTGGAGGCCGCGGGCCATCTGGACGAGGAGCATGCGCACGACCACTTCTACGTGACGCATCCCGACACGGACTGGAAGTCCATGATCGAGCACGGCGAGAAGATCGGCCTGGGTACCAGCAGCTACGAGCTGATCGAGGTCAAGTAGCGCAGGCAGCGGCGCAGCGCCGGGATGAGAATTCCAACCGTATGGCTTTTCTCATTCCGGCGGTTTCCGGCAGGGGCGGCTGAAGGTTCTTGCCGGAGGCTGGATGCCTGCCGCAGTCGGCCGCCGGCTGTCGGCCACTCACGGCGATGTGCTTAGCAAAGTTGCAGGAAACAGGCCCAAAAGGGGTCGAATATCGCAACTTTGCTAAGCACGTTTTATTGATGTGGACGAATCGCTAAGCACAACGTGGGATTGCCGGCCCCAGCCGCCTTCCTCGCCCCGCGTGCCCGCGCCCCACCGCCGCATCTCCCGCCCGGCAAGCGCCCCACCGGGCCTTTCTGCTATGATTGCAAGAATCGTTCGATTCTTGGAGGCAGTTAGGCGCTTATGCCAGATACGAGTGACAGTCCCACGCCGCGGCCCGAACCCGCGGCGATCCCTGGTGACGAGCCCGGGCCGGCGGCGGTAGCCGCCCCGCGCACCGGGCGCTCGCACGAGCTTCCCCATTACACGCTGGGCGAGGAGATCATGAACGCCGTCACGCACGGCGTGGGTTGCCTGCTCGCCATCGCCGGCCTGGTGCTGCTCGTCGTCAAGGCCGTGCTCGACGGCGGTTCCGGCGCCCACATCGCCAGCGCCATCGTCTTCGGCGTCTCGCTCATCTTGGAGTACCTGGCCTCCACGCTCTATCACGCCATCGCGCCCAAGGGCGCCAAGCGCGTGCTCCGCATCATCGACCACAGCTGCATCTACCTGCTGATCGCGGGCAGCTACACGCCGTTCTTGCTGGTGACGCTCGCGCGCGACGGCGGTATCCCGATGTTCTTCGCCATCTGGGCCTTCGCCTTGGCCGGCATCGGCTTCGAGGTTGCCATGCGAGAGCGTCAGCCCCGTTGGCTCACCGGCGTCATCTACCTGGTGATGGGCTGGATCGTGGTCTTCCGCCTGCCGCAGCTCGTGGCGCTGCTGGACCCCATCGGCCTGGCGCTGCTGGCCGTGGGCGGCGTGTGCTACACCATCGGCGTGCCGTTCTACTGCATGAAGCAGGTGCGCTACATGCACAGCGTGTTCCACCTGTGGGTGCTCGCCGGCAGCATCTTCCAGTTCATGGCGGTGATCCTCTTCGTCATCTAGCTTCCCGGCGCGCGCCTGCCCGCCCGGCGGCGCCCGCGCCCGCATCTCCGCATCCGGAAACACGACCTTTGGAGGTTCGAACTCATCCCCATGGGCATAGCAGTCTCTCTCATCGCGACGTTCCTGCTCACCCTGCTCAACGGCTTCTTCTCCATGAGCGAGATGGCCCTCACCACGGCCAAGCGCGCCAGCCTGGAGCACGACGCCGAGGAGGGCGACCGCCGCGCCGCGCTCGCGCTGGAGCTCTCCAACGACTCCACGGACTTTCTGGCCACCATCCAGGTGGCCATCACGCTCGTGGGCTTCTTCTCGGCGACGGTCTCTTCCAACACGCTGTCCGACCCGCTGGCCACCTGGGTCGCGGGCTTCGGTATCGGCTGGCTGGCCGCCGTGGCGCCCGTGGCCTCGCCCATCGTGATCACCCTCGTGGTGTCCTACCTGTCCATCGTGATCGGCGAGCTCATCCCCAAGCGCATCGGTCTGGCCGACGCCGAGGGCATGGCAAAGAAGGTCGCCGGCCCCATCCAGGGCTTCCGAAAGGTGGCCAAGCCGCTGGTGTGGCTCACGCAGGCCAGCGCCAACGGCATCTCCAAGGTCATGGGCATCAAGAGCGCCGACGACCGCCAGAACGTCTCCGAGGAGGAGATCAAGTACATGATCTCGGAGCAGGACGGCCTGCTCGACGAGGAGAAGCGCATCATCCACGAGGTCTTCGACCTGGGCGACGCCGTGGCGCGCGAGGTCATGGTGCCGCGCGTGGACGTGACCATGGTGGAGGACACCGACAAGGTCGAGGACGTCATGCAGCTCATGCTGAAGACGGGCTACAGCCGCGTGCCGGTGTTCCACGAGGACCCGGACTCGGTGGTGGGCATCGCCTACATCAAGGACCTCATGAGCGCCTCGCTCGCCGACGATGGCAACGACGGGCGCGCCGTGGGCAAGTTCGCGCGCGACGCCACCTTCGTGCCCGACACCAAGGACATCCTGCCGCTGCTCTCCGAGATGCAGACCGCGCACGACCAGATCGTAGTGGTGGTCGACGAGTACGGCGGCACCTCGGGCATCATCACGATCGAGGACATCGTCGAGGAGATCGTGGGCGAGATCGAGGACGAGTTCGACCCCGACAACAAGTACCTCACCCGCCTCTCGCGCCGCGAGTGGCTGGTGGACGGCCGCTTCGCCTGCGACGACGCGGGCGAGCTGGGCTGGCCCATTCAGGAGAGCGATGACTACGAGACCATCGCCGGCTGGATCATGGAGCAGGCGGGCTCGGTGCCGAGCATCGGCGAGGTGTTCGTGGTCGATGGGTACAAGTTCAAGGTCCAGAGCATGCGCGGTCAGCGCATCTCGCTGATTCGCGTGATCGCCCCGGCGGCCGCGGGCGCGGAGACGGCCGTCGCCCACGGGGGCGAGGCCGCGACGGACGCCGAGGCCGAGGCCGCGCGCGCCGAGTAGATCTGCAGAGTTTCGCGATAGGGAAGGGAACCGACCCATGGCAGATATGTTCAGCATCCTGAAGATCGCGGTGGGGGCCAAGAAGCTCACCGCACGCGTGCTGGTGAACCACGGCATGTGCCTGCGCACGTCCGAGGACATCGAGGCCACCGCGCGCGTGTACTACCTGGCGCCCGCCATCGCCACGCACGCCTGCCTGGGCGACGCCGGCGAGCATTTCCAGGACTGCATGAGCGACACCTTCACGGCCCACCTGCTGGAGCACCTGACCGTGGAGATCATGAACCAGACCGGGCTGGCCGGCGACGTGGTGAGCGGCCGCACGCGCCAGGTGCCCGAGGATGAGCGGCTCTTCGACATCGAGCTCTCCTGTCCGGACGACGCCCTGACCGTGGGCGCGCTCTCCTCCGCCACCTTCATGATGCAGTGGGCGTTCCTGCACGCCGAGCAGCCGGCGCCCGACTTCGCCGGCACCGTTGCGGGCCTGCGCCATCTGGTGCTGGGGCTGCGCGGCGCGCTGGAGCAGGGCGCGCAGCCCACGGCATCGGCAGCCGGCGGGATTGATGCCGATGCTGAAGGCGAGCCCGCGGGGCAGGTGGGCGGCGAGGCTGGCCAGGCCGAGGTAGCCCTGGACGTGGAGGGCGCCGCGGCGACCGAGCACGAGGTGCTCGCCGACGCTGTCTTCGGCGGCGCCGCCGGCGAGTAGCGAGCGGCAAGGCGGGGCCGGCAGCCGCCCGGCCCCGCTGCGGGCCCTGGGCCCCGAGCATGCGAATCAGATGCGCCCGCGGGCGGGGAACGGCCCGCTCGCGGGCGTTTTCGCATCCCAAGGGCCTGAGCGGGTATAATGGACCATCAACCAGATGGATACCACCTTGGGAGGAACCAACATGGGTAAAGGTCTTGGATTCGTTGCCGGTACCGTCCTGGGCGCCGCCGCCGGCGCCGTGATCGGCGTCATGCTGGCCCCGCGTTCCGGCGCCGAGACGCGCGCTATGGCCGCCGACATGGCCAACGACGCGTGGGATTCCGCGCGCGACATGTATGAGCAGGGCGTCGACCAGGCCCGCACCGCGGTGAGCGACTTCGGCCCCACCGTGGACGCCACGGCCGACGAGCTGCGCGCCAAGGTGGACCTCGCCCGCGAGCGCATGGACCAGCTCCGCGAGCAGCTGAACGACGCCATCGCCGGCGGCAACGTGACCCCCGCGGCCGACGTGGTGGTCGAGTCCGCCGTCGCGGCCGACGAGGCCCCCGCCGAGGCGTAGCGCGCCATGCGCGTGGGCGATTTCTCGGGCGTGAAGCTCTACCGCGCGCTGCCCGAGGCGAAGCGGACGCGTCGCGACGGCAGCGTCCGAGCACCCAAGAGGTTCGGTAAGATCCACCACCCGGTCTTCGCCCCCGACGGCCGCCGGGTGGTGGGTTTCATGGTGCGCCTGCCCGACGTGGCCGGCATGATTAAGCAGCCCGACCGCTTCGTGGCGCTCGACGCGCTCGACGTGGTGTACGGCGCCCTGGTGGCACCGGACCGCAAGGACGCCTATGACGAGGCGGCCGCGCGCCGTCTGGGCGTTGAGCTGGACTCCTGCCTGATCTGGACGGGCATGGACGTGGTCACTGAGGGCGGCAAGAAGCTCGGCTACTGCGCCGACGCGGACTGCCATCCCAAGACGGGCGCGGTGCGGAGCTTCTCCCTCACCGTGAGCGGGGCGGCCACGGCGCTGCTCGGCAACGTGGAGATGCCCGTGGCGCTGCTGCGCGGCTACTCCCACGGCCGCATGGTGGTGGCCGACGAGGCGGCTGAGATCGGCTATTCCGGCGGCGCCGCGGCCAAGGCCGCCGAGGCGAGCGTCAAGGCCAAGGCCCAGGTCAAGAAGGGCGCCCGCGCGCTCGACGAGCACGGGTCGGCCGCCGTGGACGCGGGGAGCCGCGCCCTTGGCAAGCAGCTGGGCCGCGCGAAGGGGATGTTCGGCGCCTTCGCCAGCGAGTACAAGAAGGCCTCGGGCGGCAAGAAGAAGTAGCGTGCGCGGGCGGCATCGGGACCGCCCGCTCGTTTGGGATCGGGGGATGCATTGCCTAGCTACACCACCTCCTTCTCCTCCAACAAGAAACCGCAGCGCCGCCGGAGCGGTCCGGGTACCCAGCTGCCCGGCGCCCGGGCGCGCCGCCAGCGCCGCCCCGGTGCCCAGTACCTCAACCATTCACAGGGGTTCTCGGCGAGCCGTCCGCGCGGCCGCGGCGGGCGGGGGCGCCGCGCCAACTCGCGCAAGCCCTACGCCATCATCGTGGTGGGGTGCGCCTTCCTGATCTTCATCGCCAGCATCCTGTGGTACGCCAACCGCAGCGTGGACATCACGCTCAACGGCTCCACGGCCTCGGTGCGGATCGGTTCCACCATCGAGCGCGTCATCGCCGACAAGGAGCTGGCGCCGCGCGCCGGCCGCCTGCTCGCCGTGGACGACTCCGTGCTCGAGAAGGAAGGCGGCGACCGCTACTCCGTCAAGCTGGACGGCAAGAAGGTCGCCCTCTCCAAGCTGGGCGAGACCAGGCTGCAGGGCGGTGAGGAGCTCGAGGTCTCGGACGGCGCCGACGTCTACGAGGAGCATGAGGTGGAGGCCACGACCATCCAGCCCGCGCTCACCGTGGACGGCAGCGGCTGCATCGGCTACGTCGAGACCTGGGGCGTGGCAGGCCGCAAGGAGGTCTGGACGGGCAAGGTCTCGGGCAAGACGGTCGACCGCGGCACCGTGAAGGAGGCCGTGGACTGCGTGGTGAAGTGGCGCAGCGTGAGCCCGAGCGCCAAGGGCAAGAAATACGTGGCGCTGACCTTCGACGAGGCTCCGGGCGGCGACATGGACGCGATCCTGTCCGTGCTGAAGGAGCGCGGCGTCAAGGCCACGTTCTTCTTGCAGGGCAGCTCCGCGGCGGCCGATCCAGCGGCGGTTGCCAAGATCGCCCGCGCCGGCCACGAGATCGGCTCCAACGCCTACGACGACGTTCACCTGAACGAGCTCTCCGCCGACGAGCTCCGCAGCGAGCTCTCGCGCGGCTTTGCCGCCGTGTCCGAGGCGGGCGGCGGCGAGACCGCGCTGCTGCGGCCCTCGGGCGGGCTGTTCTCGGAGTCGAACTGGGCCGAGGCCATGGATCTGGTGAGCGCTGTGGTGACGTGGAACGTGGACTCGGGCGACTGGCTGCTGCCGGGCGCGCAGTCCGTGGCGGACACCGTGATGGGCTCCGTCTCCAACGGCGATGTGGTGCTGCTCACGGCCAACGAGTCCACCGCCGCGCAGACGGCCGAGGCGCTGCCGCTGCTCATCGACCAGCTCCAGGCCAAGGGCTACGAGCTGGTGACGCTCTCCGAGCTCATCGCCACCGACGAGGACCTCTCCGCCGAGCTGGACGTGTCGAGCGTCAAGATGCCCAAGGGGGCCACGCTGCCCCAGCTCGCCAAGGACGCCGACACGGAGAGCGCGGACGCGGACAGCGCGAAGTAAGGACAAGACCCGGCGCCCGATTCCCGGCGCATGATGTTATAGTGATGGGCGGCTGCGGGCAGGTCCCGTGGCCGCCCATGTACGTATACACAGGGTCGATAGAGAGGCTGCAGGTGAAACCCAAACCCCGACCACACAGTAGCTGACCCCTGCGGGTGCCCTGACTCGGGTGCGCGCCGGGGTTCGCGCGCATAACCTTCCGCATCAAACCCGAGAAGGAGCACCATGAACTACCTTTCCGAGATGCTCGGTCTGCCCGTCATCGACTCGACGGGCGAGAAAATCGGCGTCGTCAACGACCTCGGCATCGCCACGGGCGAGGTCTTCCCGCACGTGACCTCGCTGGCCTTCCAGGGCCCGGGCAAGACGCCCTTCATGATCAGCTGGCGCAAGTACCTGGACCACCTGGACGACGAGGGCGTCTACCTCAAGTGCCCGGCCACCGACATCCGCTTCTCCTACCTGCAGCCCGACGAGGTGCTGCTGGCGCGCGACATCATGAACAAGCAGATCGTGGACACTCAGGGCCTGAAGGTCGTGCGCGTGAACGACATCAAGGTGTCCGCCTCGGGCGAGAATCAGCTGCGCATGCTCGGCGCCGAGGTGGGCGTCCGCGGCCTGTTGCGCGCGATCCATCCCGTGCTGGAGCGCGTGGTGTCCCGCGCGGCCAAGGCCCTGCACAAGCCGCTTTCCGAGGACATCATCGCGTGGAGCTACATGGACCTGCTGGAGCGCAGCACCAAGCAGATCAAGCTCTCCATCTCGCACAAGACGCTCGACGACATGCACCCCGCCGACATCGCGGACATCATCGAGAAGCTCGACCCGCGCCTGCGCGGCCAGGTCTTCGCGCAGCTCGACACGGCCCAGGCGGCCGAGGCCATCTCCGAGTTCGACGACGAGGACCTGCGCTCCGAGATGCTCGAGAACATGTCCGACCGCGACGTGTCCTCGATGCTCGCCCTCATGGACCCCGATGACGCCGCCGAGATCATCGACGAGCTGGGCAGCGAGAAGGCCGAGAAGCTCCTGCGCCTCATGGGCGTGAAGGACGAGCGCGCCATCCGCAACCTGCTGGGATACGAGGAGGACACCGCCGGCCGCATCATGACCTCGGAGTTCGTGGCGCTGCCCGCCACCTCCACCGTGGCCGACGCCGTGGACGCCATCAAGCGCCTGGACGAGGACTTCGAGGCCGTGTACTACGTGTACACCACCGACCCGGCGGGCGCGCTCGCCGGCGTGCTCTCGCTGCGGACGCTCATCGTGGCCGAACGCGACCAGCGCCTGCGCGACCTCGCCTTCAAGGACGTGGTGTGGGTGGCGCCGGACCTCGACCAGGAGGAAGTGGCCGAGGAGATGGCCAAGTACGACCTGGCGGCCATCCCGGTGTGCGACGAGAACCGCCACATCCTGGGCATCGTCACGGTGGACGACGCCATGGACGTCATGACCGAGGAGCACGCCGAGGACCTGCAGATCGCGGGCGTCTCGGCCGGCGACAGCACCACGGGCGAGAGCGGCCACGCCCTCACGTGGTTCGTGCAGCGCCAGTACTGGGTGGTGGTCTGGGCCGTGGCGTCCTCGGCCATCGCGTCGCTTTTGGTGGGGTCGGCTCCGGCGGGGCTGTTCATCTACCCCATGGCGTGCATGCCGGTGTGCCTGCTGGCCGCCTCGCGCATGGTCTCCTTCGTGAAGAACTACTTCTTGGAATACGACGAGCACGAGGACGAGTCCAAACCCTACTTCGGGTTCTGGCTGCAGAACACGCTCATGGGCGCGCTGCTCGCCGGCGTGATCTACCTGTGCGGCCAGCTGGTGGGGTCGGTGGCCTTCCCCGAGGCGGGAAGCCTTGCCCAGCGGGCCTACGAGGCGTGCTTCGCCATCGCCGCCGCGGTGACGTTTTTGGGCGCCACGAGTTCGGTGGGCTACCTGCGCTACCTCTTTTGGTGCGACGAGCACGACCGCAACACTTCGGGCACGGCCATGAGCTTCACCGCGGTGCTGGTCTCGACCATCGTGTACTCCGTGGCCTCGACGCTGGCGCTGCTCGCGCTGGTGGCCGCGTAGGGGCGTGGTTCCATGGAGAACCAGGCCAAGAAGAAGCTGACCGTCGCGGCGGTGCTGGGCGCCATGGGCCCGGGCCTGCTCGCGGCGCTCTCGGGCAACGACGCCGGCGGCATCGCCACCTACTCGAGCGCCGGCGCGAGCTACGGCTACGGCATGCTTTGGATGCTGCCCGTCATGACCGTGTTGCTCATCGTGACGCAGGAGACGGCCGCCCGCTGCGGCTGCGTCACGGGCAAGGGCCTCGCCTCGCTCATTCGCGAGAAGTTCGGTGTGCGCAAGAGCGCGCTCGCCATGGCGGCGCTGCTGGTGGCCAACACGGCCGTGACCATCTCGGAGTTCGCGGGCATCGCGAGCGGGCTGGCGCTCTTTGGGATCCCGGCAAGCGTGTCCGTGCCGCTGGTGGCCCTGCTGGTGTGGATGATCACCATGAGCGGGAGCTTCCAGCGCATCGAGAAGATCTTGCTGCTGGTGAGCTGCGTGTTCGTGACCTACGTGGTGGCCGCCTTCATGGCCGGCCCCGATTGGGGCGAGGTGGCGCGCGCCACGGTGATGCCCGGTCTGGAGAGCGACCCGGGATACGTGTCGCTCGTGGTGGCCACCATCGGCACCACCATCGCGCCGTGGATGGTGTTCCTCGCCCAGAACAACGTGGTGGACAAGAACGCCGACGCGGGCGACCTCACCCTCTCGCGCATCGACACGGTGAGCGGCTCCATCGCCGCCGACCTGATCGCGTGGTTCATCATCATCACGACGGGCACGGTGCTCTTTCCCGCGGGCGTGGTGATCTCGGACGCGGCCGACGCGGCGCTGGCGCTCGAGCCCATCGCGGGGCAGTTCTCCACGGTGCTCTTCGCGAGCGGCCTGGTGGCGGCGAGCTTCTTGGCGGCGTGCGTGCTGCCGGGCGTGACGTCCTCGGCCATCTGCGAGGCCTTCGGTTGGGAGCGCGGCGCGGACCGCAGCTGGGACGAGGCGCCGATGTACCGCGGCATCATCACGGCCATCACGGCGGCCTCGGCCATCATGGTGCTCATGCCCGGGGTCGACCTGTTCCAGATCATGATGACCTCGCAGGTGATCAACGGCGTGCTGCTGCCCGTGGTCCTGGTGTTCCAGGTGTTCATCGCGCAGGACAAGCACATCATGGGCGAACATCGCAACGGCCGCGTGTGGACGGTGCTGACCTGGGCCACCATCGCGCTGATCACCGTGCTGACCGTGGTGATGTTCGCGCTGCAGTTCATGGGGTACTAGGGACGCGGGCGGTTTGCAACGGCCTGCGGCGGCTCCGGGGGATTCCTTGAGACGAAAAGGACGTTTCTACTCGATGGGACGTCCTTTTCGTCTCAATGAATAATCGACACCGGGGCCGCCGGGCCGTCCGCGAGCTGCTCGGCTAGCTTGGTCTATCAATCGGGCGCCGTCCGCGAGGGCGGCTCCCTCTTTGCGGGCGACGCGGCGTGCAGCGCGCGGTCGGTGCGCACGCGACCCGCGTTTCGACCCGCGGCGCGGCCTTGGCGTCCGTTTTTCGAGGTTCTGAACGGATCTGCGAGATAACCTTCAGGTAATGAAGCGATTTTTCAGCATCTCGATTTTCGGATGCTTCTGACCTGCGGTTTTGCCGATGCCCCGTGACGGGGCCCGCGAAATCGCTGCAGAACCTCGAAAAACGGACGTTTTGTCTCGTGCGCCCTGCTTGCGACGGCGCAAAAGTCCCGCCTGCCGCCTTATCTTCTTCGATGGGTGCGGATCCAGTACAGGCCCGCGCCCAGGCCGCAGGCTATGGCGAGGATTCCCATCCAGGTGAGCTGGTCCATGTCCTATCCCTCCATCACGCGGCCGACGAACGTGTCTGTGGCGCGGACGAACTCGTCGCCGCCCTCGCCCAGGTGGCCCGAATGCCACCACAGCAGCATGAGGCGCACGATCCCACCGGCGGCGAACTCGGCCGCCTCGGCGCGCTCGGCTCCGTAGCGTTCGCGCAGGGCCTCGGCCACCGCGTCGCTGATGACGTTGGTCATCGCCCCGGACATGGAGCTCTGGAAGATGTTGTCCATGAGCGCCTCGTGCCCCAGCAGGAAATCCGCCAGCTTGGCGAGGACCGCCTCGCGCTCGCTCCGGGTGTCGCGCCCGGCGCCGCCCGGGGTGGTGGTCCCGATGGAGAGGAACTCCCTCCGCAGGTTGTCGATGAAGAACGCGAAGTAGTCGTCCTTGTCGCGAAAGTGCTTGTAGAAGGTGGTGCGGCGGATCATCGCCTCGTCGCAGAGCGCCGCCACCGAGATCTTCTCGTAGCGCTTCTCGCTGAGCAGCTTGGTGAAGGCCTCGTCCAGGGCCTTGTAGGTCTTCTTGATGCGAAGGTCCATGGAATCTCCCTTATGTTGACGATGTTCCTATCATCGCCAGATAACAAACGGGTGTCAACGAGAGAATCCGCGAAGGTCCGTCCATGTCCGGCGAGGCGGGTATACTACATGCCAACCCGCGCCCCTAACGGGCGCGCCGAGAGATTGGAAGTCCCGTGGTTGGCATCATCGTCGGCATCGCGCTGGTGTGGCTGGTGGCCGGCATCTACAACAACATGGTCACCCTGCGCAACCGCATCGACAACGCGTGGCAAAACATCGACACGCAGCTGCAGCGCCGCGCCGACATGGTGCCCAACCTGGTGGAGACCGTGAAGGGCTACGCCAAGCACGAGAGCTCCACGCTCGAGGCCGTGGTATCCGCGCGCAACGCGATGGCCGCCGCCGCCACGCCCGAGGCCAAGGTTGCCGCGGACGGCGAGCTCGCCGGGGCCCTGCGCCAGCTGTTCGCGCTGGCCGAGTCCTACCCCGAGCTCAAGGCCAACACCAACTTCCTGCAGCTCCAGGCTTCGCTCGAGGACACGGAGAACAAGGTGTCCTACGCGCGCCAGAGCTACAACGACTGCGTGCTCAACTACAACAACGCCATCCAGACCTTCCCGGGCAACATCTTCGCCGGGATCTTCCAGTTCAAGGAGCGCTCCGGGTTCGAGGCGGCGGAGGCCTCGCGCGAGGTCCCGAGCGTGAAGTTCTAAGACCCCCACCGCGAAGGGGCCCCGCGCTTCCGCGAAACCCGGTCGGGCGCAGAGCGTCCTCCAGACGGGCCTTGCGGAAGCGCGGGGCCCCTTCGCTGCGTCTACGAGTCCGGACGCGTTATAGGAGGGATACATGAGAAAGATGAGGTATATCCCGGCGCTTGATGGCGTACGGGCCTTGGCCGTGGGAGCGGTCGTGCTGTACCACCTCAAGTTCCCGTGGATCCAGGGCGGCTTGCTCGGCGTGACGATGTTCTTCGTCATCTCCGGCTTCATCATCACGCGCTTGCTCATGTCGGAGCTCTCGCAGAGCAGGCGTATCGACTTCAAGCGGTTCTACGTCCGACGCGCGCGGCGCCTGCTGCCGGCGATCTTGGTGCTGGTGCCCGTGGTGGCGATCCTCTGCGCGCTGTTCAACCGCGTGATGCTCACCAAGATGCGGCCCGACATCCTGCCGTCGCTGCTGTTCTTCAACAACTGGTGGCAGATCGTCCGCAACGTCTCGTACTTCAGCGCGCTGGGCGACCCCTCGCCGCTCACGCACTTCTGGTCGCTCGCCATCGAGGAACAGTTCTACCTGGTGTGGCCGCTGGTCCTGTTCTGCCTGTATCGGGCGGGCGCGAGCCGGCGGGCGATTCGCCGCGGCGTGGCCGTGCTGGCGGCGGCTTCCGCGCTCGCCATGGCGGTGCTGTACAGCCCCACGGCAGACCCGAGTCGCCTGTACTACGGTACCGACACGCGCGCGTTCTCGCTGCTGGCTGGCGTGTGGCTGGCGCTCATCGCCCCGCGGCAGGTCGACGGCGCGCATGGGCGCTGGGCGCTTCTGGTTGACGTGGCAGGCCTGCTGGGGCTGGCGGGGCTACTGGCGATGTTCGCGCTCACCAACGGCTATACCGCGTTCCAGTACCGCGGCGGCATGGTGCTCTGCACGCTGCTCACCGTCGCGCTCATCATGGGGTGCGTGCGCCGCGGCGGCGTGCTCGAGCGGGTGTTCTCCGCGCGCCCGCTGGTGTGGATGGGCACGCGTTCCTACGGCATCTACCTGTGGCATTACCCCCTGTTGCTGCTCATGAACCCGGCCTCGAGCGTGGGGGCGCGCCCGTGGTGGGCCATCGCGGGGCAGCTCGCGCTCGTGGGCGCGGTGGCCGAGGTGTCCTACCGTGCGGTGGAGGCGCCGTTCAGGCACGGCGCCCTCGGGAGGTTCTGGCACTCGCTGCATGGCGAGGAGCCCGCGGGGGCCGGTAGCGCTGCGGGCCCCGCCGCCCGGGCGGGCGAGGGGCGCGGGCTGTTCGCGGTCCTCGAGCCCTTGCGCTCGCGCGTGTCGGAGGTAGCGCTCCGGGCGCTCGCCCCGCTGCGCTGCCGCTGCTCGCGGGTGCTCGCGGGTGGGCCCCTGCATGTGGGCGGGCTCACCCTGCAACGCCGCTACCTGCCGGTACTGGCGAGCTGCTGCCTGCTGTTCGCGCTCGCCGCGGGCTGCGTGGCCCTGGTGCCTGACGCCTCCGCGCTCAGCGCCGAGGGCGCGGCCGCGCTGGAGCAGCCCGGGCAAGGCCAGGAGGGTTTGGACCAGGGCTCGGGCCAGGGAGGCTCCGCCGCCCAGGGCGCGTCGGCTTCTGGGGGCGAGGCGTCCGCCGCCGCGACGGGCACGGGCTTTTCCAAAGACGCCTACGACGTGCTGATGATCGGCGACTCCGTGTCCGTGCGGACGATCCCGTACTTCGAGAAGACCTTTCCCTACGGGCATATCGACGCCAAGGTGAGCCGCCAGTTCGGCGCGGGCGTGGAGCTCTTCAAGCGATACGAGGACGAGGGCAAGGCGGGTGGCATCGCGGTATTTGCGTTGGGCACCAACGGCGTGGTGACCGACGGCCAGATCGACGAGCTCATGGGCCTTGTGGGCGATAAGCGCCGTGTGGTGTTCGTGACCACGCGCAGCCCGCAACCCTGGGTGGCTCCCACCAACGACGCGCTCAAGCGCGCTGCCGACCGCTATAAGAACGTGCGCGTGGTGGACTGGTACGCCGCGAGCGAGGGTCGAGACGACCTGTTCGACGGCGATGGCACGCATCTGAACGAGACGGGCGCCGGGGAGTACATCAAGCTGGTACACGACGCGGTGTCCGACGTGCTGCCGGTGCACGTGGACGACGGCACGAGCGACCAGGTGCCGACCACGGCCAAGCAGGCGGCCGAGGGCATGGCGAGCGCGCTGGCCCGCGGCATCGCCGACGGCATCGGGCCGGGGGAGGACAAGTAGGGCCCGCGCCCGCCGCGAGATGGTATGATTGCGAGCTACGGAGAGATGGCAGAGCGGTTGAATGCGGCGGTCTTGAAAACCGTTGGGCCCGCAAGGGTCCCGAGGGTTCGAATCCCTCTCTCTCCGCCATGTCGGCCATGTGGTGCGGGCCCGACGGCTCGCGTTCCGTGTGCCCCGCATGGATTCGAACCCGCGAGGGGGCGGAGCTGAGCCAAAAGGCGTGAGCCTTTTGCCAGCGCAGCCCGCAAGGCCGCGGAGCGGCCGCGGCGGACCCGGGCGGCGCCAGCCGCACGGGGAATCCCTCTCTCTCCGCCATGTCGGCCATGTGGTGCGGGCCCGACGGCTCGCGTTCCGTGTGCCCCGCATGGATTCGAACCCGCGAGGGGGCGGAGCTGAGCCAAAAGGCGTGAGCCTTTTGCCAGCGCAGCCCGCAAGGCCGCGGAGCGGCCGCGGCGGACCCGGGCGGCGCCAGCCGCACGGGGAATCCCTCTCTCCTCCGGACACCGCACTACACTTATACTGAGCACGATAGACGGCGGGCCCGCGCGGCCCGTTTTCCGTATCTCGAGGAGGTCGCCATGACCGCTCCGGAAACCCAGCGGCACATCGACGAGCGCTTCATGCGCGAGGCCCTCGCCGAGGCCCGTGCGGCCGAGGCGCTGGGCGAGGTTCCCATCGGCGCCGTGGTGGTTCGCGACGGCGCGATTGTGGCGCGCGCGCATAACCGGCGCGAGCTCGACCACGACCCCTCCGCCCACGCCGAGTTCTCGGCGCTGACGGCCGCCGCGCGCGAGCTCGGCCGCTGGCGCCTGCCCGATTGCACCGTGTACGTGACCCTTGAGCCCTGCACCATGTGCGCGGGCCTCATGGTCAACGCGCGTGTGGGTCGCTGCGTCTACGGCGCTGCCGACGCCAAGGCGGGCGCGCTCGGTTCCCTGTATCGGCTGAACGGCGACCATCGCCTCAACCACGCCTTCCCGGTGGAGGCGGGCGTGCTCGCGGACGAGTGCTCCGAGCTGCTGCGAGGCTTCTTCGCCGTGCGCCGGATGGGGCGCGCCGCGGGCCTTGCCGCCGACGATGCCCACGAGGCCGCGCTCGCGCAGGCGACGGGCGTCCTGGAGACCCCGATTTCCGCCGCCACGGATGCCGCCGTGCACCATCAGCTCAACGTCTTGCTCGCCGTGGACTCCTTCAAAGGCTGCGCCTCATCCGCCCAGGTGGAGGGCTGGATCGCCGAGGGTATCCGGCGCGTGGTGCCGAGCGCTGACCTGACCTGCATTCCCGTGGCCGACGGCGGCGAGGGCACGGTGGACGCCGTGGCCGCGGCATGCGGTGCCGAGCCGCGCGCGGTCGAGGTCGCGGGTCCTCTCGGCCGTGCGGTCCGCGCGCGCTACGTGCTGGTGGGCGAGACGGCGGTGCTCGAGATGGCCTCCGCCGCCGGCCTGCACCTGAGCGACCGCTCGGACGCCGCGGCAACGGCGGCCTCGACGCGCGGCGTGGGCGAGCTCGTGCTCGCGGCCGTGCGCGACGGCGCGCGCCGCGTGCTCGTGGGCCTGGGCGGTAGCTGCACGAACGATGGCGGCGCGGGATTTCTCCAGGCCCTGGGAGCGCGTCTGCTCGACGCGGACGGCGCGCCGATCGCCCCGGGCCTGGCGGGTCTCGCAGCGCTGGCCTCCATCGACCTCGGCCCCGCAGCCGCGGCCCTGGCCGGCGTGGAGCTCGTGGCGCTTTCCGATGTGGGCAACCCGCTCCTGGGCGCCCGGGGTGCGCTCGCGATCTTCGGCCCGCAAAAGGGCCTCGCGGACCCCTCGGCGCACCATGCGGCGATGGCCCGTTACGCCGTGCTGCTGGACGAAGCCCGCGAACGGGCCGGTATCGCGCCCGCGGGCAGGGCGTTCCGCTCGGTGGCGGGGGTGCCGGGTGCCGGGGCCGCCGGCGGCCTGGGCGCGGCGATGCTCTCCGTGGGTGCCGAGCTCACGGGCGGTGTCGACGCCATCTTGGACCTGACGGGCATCGACGCCGTCCTGGCCGGCGCGGACCTGGTCGTCACGGGGGAGGGCCACATGGACGCCCAGTCAGCCGAGGGCAAGGCCCCTGTGGGCGTGGCGGCCCGCGCCAAGCGCGCCCGCAAGCCGGTGGTGGCGATCGTCGGCGGCCGCGCGGATGACTTGGACGCCGTATATGCCAAGGGCATCGACCTGGTGATCCCCGTGCCGCGCGAGCCCATGGACCTCGCCCGGGCGCTTGCTCCCGAGGAGGCCCGGGCCAACCTGGTCTGCGCCGGCGAGGCCGCGGCCCGCGCGTTCCTGCTGGGTCGCTAGGCGGGCGCCGGGGACCTGGAGCACCGGATGCCGGGTAACCTATCCGCCAAGGGACGCCGCCTGCCCCTCGCCGATCGCGCCGCCCCTCGGCCTCCGTCCCTCTCCCAAGGACTCGACAGCGCGCCCGCGGTCGGTTACTATTGAACGGTACGCCCCGCGCGTTCGATGGGTTCGGATGACGATATGTTCCGAATCTGGTCAGGTCCGGAAGGAAGCAGCCATAAGGAGCCTCTGCCGGGCATCCGTTCCCATCGAGAGCACGGGGCTTTTTTCATAAGCGGGATGGTTCTCGTTCTCCGTTTTTGCCTATCGGGACATTTACCGTTTATTGACATTTCTGCACCATGGCGGGCCTATCATGATGCACGGAATTGTGGGCGGCATCGCGGGCGAGGCCCTTTGCCGCCGGGTGTACGCGAAAGATTGGGTCGCATGATCGAGCTGTTGAGACGATTTGCGGGCAGGTATCGCTGGTATTTCGTAATCGGACCGGCGTGCAAACTGCTCGAGGTGTTCTTCGATTTGCTGACGCCCATGGTCATCGCGCGCATGATCGACGAAGGCGTCGGCTCGCATAACCTGGGAATCGTGCTCAAGTACGGCGTGCTCTTGCTGGTCATGGCGGCTGTGGGACTTTGCTTCACACTGGTATGCCAGAAGATGGCCGCGCTTGCCTCGCAGGGCATGGGCACGGACATCCGTCACGACCTGTACGCGCGGGTCAACCAGTTCGCCTATGCCGAGCTGGACCGTTTTGGCACGCCCTCGCTGATCACGCGCATCACCAACGACGTCAATCAGGTGCAGCTCGCCGTGGCGCTCGGCGTGCGCCAGCTGATCCGCTGGCCGTTCCTGGCGGCGGGGTCCGTGGTCGCCGCCCTGCTCATCGACGTGCGCCTCGGCATGGTCGTCTTGGTGTCCACGCCGCTCATCGGCATCGTGTTCTGGCTGGTCATGGCGCACTGCATCCCGTACTTCAAGAACCTGCAGGCCAAGTTGGATACCATCGGCCTTATCCAGCGCGAGGGGCTCTCCGGAGTTCGCGTGATTCGCGCCTTCGTGCGCGAGGACCATGAGCGCGAGCGGTTCCACCGGGCGGCGGCGGAGCAGGCGGATATAGCCATCGCCGTGGGCCGGCTCTCCTCTACGCTGAACCCGGTGACGTTCCTGGTGATGAACCTCGCCATCTGTGCCATTCTGTGGCAAGGCGGCGTTGAGGTGAACGTTGGCGAGCTGACCCAGGGCGAGGTCATGGCGTTCGTCAACTACATGACGCAGACGCTGCTCTCCATTGTCTACGTGGCCAACCTGGTGGTGGTGTTCACCAAGGCGAGCGCGAGCGCGGCGCGCATCAACGAGGTACTGCATACGGAGCCCAGCATCGAGGACGACGCGGCGGCCCCGTCTCCGCAGGCCGCGAACCTCGAGACGTCCGCCCTGCGCTTTGACCATGCCTGCTTCTCGTTTGGTGCAGGCGCGGCAAACGCGGTGGACGACATCTCGCTCGAGCTACCGGTTGGCGGAACGCTCGGCATCATCGGCGGTACCGGTTCGGGCAAGTCCACGCTGGTGAGCTTGGTGCCGCGCCTGTACGACACCACATCGGGTTTCGTTGAGGTGCTCGGCCGGAACGTGCGCGCGTGGGCGCTCGATGACCTGCGCCATGCGGTGGGGCTCGTGCCCCAGCAGGCCTCGCTCGTCTCCGGCACCATCCGCGATAACCTGCGCTGGCGCAATGCCGACGCGGACGACCAGGAGCTTTGGGCCGCGCTCGACACCGCGCAGGCCAGCGAGTTCGTGCGGCGTCTGCCGCAGGGCCTGGATGCCCCGGTCGAGGCGGGCGGCAAGAACTTCTCCGGCGGCCAGCGCCAGCGCCTGACCATCGCCCGCGCGCTCGTGGGCTCGCCGCGCATCGTGATCCTTGACGACTCCGCCTCCGCGCTCGACCTCAAGACGGACGCCGCGCTGCGGCGCGCACTTGCCGGCATGAGCGTGACGCGCATCGTCGTGTCGCAGCGCGTGAGCTCCGTGCGCGGTGCGGACCAGATTCTCGTCATGCGCCGCGGCAAGGCCGTGGGCCTGGGCACCCACGATGAGTTGCTGCGCGCTTGCACCGTGTACCAGGAGATCTGCGCCTCTCAGGGGGTTGATGACCGTGCCGGTCACCCCGCTTTGGAGGAGAATGCCCGTTCCGCGCGTCCGGGTGCGGATGAAGGGGGTGAGAACTGATGCCGAATTCGTATTCCGCAGTCGGGTCGATTTCAACGGTCACCGCCAGCGTGACGGGCGGCGGCCCGCGGCTCGACGGTGGCGCGTCCGATGCGCCGACGATGCCGGCGTCCGAGGTGACCAAGCGCCTGCTTTCCTACGTGCGCCCGCATGCCGGCTCGTTCGCGCTCTCGTTCGTGGCCGCTGCGGTCTCCGTGACGCTGCAACTGTACGTGCCCATTCTCATCGGACAGGGCATCGACCTCATCATCGGCGCCGGGCGGGTGGACCTCGCCGTGCTGGCTCCCTTGGTCCTGTGCCTCGCCCTGGTGGTGATCGGGGCATCGGCCACGCAGTGGCTGCAGGGATACTGCATCAGCCGCCTGTCGTACGAGACGGTGCGTGACCTGCGCGTCCAGGCGAGCGATAAGATCAGCCGCATGCCCATCTCGTTCATCGACGCGCACCCGCACGGCGACCTCATCTCGCGCGTGGTGAACGACGTCGACCTGGTGGGGGATGGCCTGCTCCAGGGATTCACCCAGCTCTTCACCGGTGTCTTCACCATCGTGGGAACACTCGTCTTCATGCTGACCATCTCGGTGCCCATGGCCATCGTGGTGGTGCTCGTGACTCCGCTCTCCATTTTTGCCGCCGGTGCCATCGCCAGGGTGTCCAACAAGAGTTTTTCCGCGCAGCAGCGTATTCTGGGTCAGCTGACGGGGCACATCGAGGAGTACGTGGGCAACCAGCGGCTCGTCTCGGCCTTTGCCTTTGGCCCGCGCGCGCAGAACGACTTCGACGCCATCAACCGCGAGCTCTACACGTGCGGAGAGCGCGCTCAGTTCCTGAGCTCGCTGTCCAACCCGGGCACGCGTTTCATCAACAACGTCATCTATGCGGTCGTCGGCGTAATCGGCTGCGCGTGCGTGATCGCGGGTTGGCCGGCACCGCTCACGGTTGGCGGCGTGCAGGTGTTCCTCTCGTACGCGAACCAGTACACCAAGCCGTTCAACGAGGTCACGAGTGTGATCACGCAGATTCAGACCGCATATGCGAGCGCGCGGCGCGTCTTTGCGCTGTTGGATGCGGAGGAAGAGGAACCGGATGCGCCGGACGCCCTGGTGCTGACGGCTCCGCAGGGTGCCGTGGCGCTGGAGCACGTGGACTTCTCCTACGTGCCGGACCGGAAACTCCTGCAGGATATCTGCTTGGACGCGGCGCCGGGCCGGCGCCTCGCCCTGGTGGGCCCAACCGGCTGCGGCAAGACCACGCTCATCAATCTACTGCTGCGCTTCTACGATGTGGACGCCGGCGCGGTGGAGCTTGACGGGACCGATATCCGCGAGCTAACACGTGCCAGCCTGCGCCACAGCTTCGGGATGGTGCTGCAGGACAGCTGGCTCTTCGAGGGGACCATCGCGGAGAACATCGCGTACGGTCGCCCCGATGCCACACGCGAGCAGATTGTCGATGCTGCACGACGGGCGCATGCCGACGGGTTCATCGAGGCCCTGCCCGCCGGCTACGACACGGTGATCGCCGAGGATGGCGGCTCGTTCTCGCAGGGGCAGAAGCAGCTGCTGTGCATCGCGCGCGTGATGCTCACGGACCCGGCCATCTTGCTGCTGGACGAAGCGACCTCCAGCATCGATACCCGCACTGAGCTGCAGGTACAGGCCGCGTTCGACGAACTGATGCGCGGGCGTACGAGCTTCGTGGTTGCGCACCGGCTGAGCACCATCGTGGGCGCCGACTGCATCCTGGTGATGCGCGACGGCCAGATCGTGGAGCGCGGCACCCATGCCGAGCTGCTTAAGGCGGGCGGCATGTACGCGGGGCTCTACAACAGCCAGTTTGCTAACCACGCCGCGCGGTGAACGATGGAAGGATTGTCTCCTTCCATCGTTCACCGCGGCGGACGGGTTAATATACGCGAAAGAGCGAACCTGGCTCGTTTGTGCAGGAAGGGATCATCATGACGTACGCAATCGTGGTCGAGAGCAAGACGGGCAACACGCGGAAACTGGCGGATGCGCTGGCGCGGGAGCTGGGTAGCGAGGTCGTGGCCGCGGACGATTTGCAGGTGGACGCCACCATCGATGCGGCCGGCACCGTGCTGGCGGGCTTTTGGTGCGACAAGGGCGACTGCTCTCCGGCCGCGGCGAGGGTGCTGGCGAGGCTTTCCGGCAAGCAGGTGTTCCTGTTCGGGACGGCGGGCTTCGGCGGCTCGGCGGAGTACTTCGACCACGTGCTCGGCGCCGTGGAGAAGCACCTACCCGATGACGCGGAGCTGCTGGGTACGGCCATGTGCCAGGGTCAGATTGCCCCGGCCTCCCGTGGGCGTTGGGAGGCGGCGCTCGCCAAGGACCCGGAGGACAAACGCGCCAAGATGATGCTGGCGACGTACGACGCCGCGGCCGGCCACCCAACGGAGGCCGACGTGGCGCACGTGGTAGCCGCAGCTAAGCAAGCGCTGGGGCGGTAATTCAACCAGTGCTATCGAACGTGCCTGGTTCATACGATCGCAGCGCTGTTGGTTTGTTCCTACTAATAACCTATAGGAAAAGGCCCTGGAGACGATGACCATCTCCAGGGCCTTGCGGGTGACGAACAGGGGCCTTTACGCCTCGAGCGCCTGACGGGCAAGCTCCAGGCATCCCATGACGCCCTGCTTACCGTCGAGGCTGTTGTTCACCACGTAGGTGTCGATGTCGGCGACCTCGGGGGTGGCGATGTAGCCGTTCAGCAGCTCGGCGGCCTTTTTGCGGGCCAGCTGCACGATGGGCGTGTGGTCGGCCACGCCGCCGCCGATGATGATCTTCTTGGGCGAGTAGCACAGGGTGTAGGTCACGAGGGCCTGCGCCAGGTAGCCGGCCAGCAGGTCCATGGCGAACTCGTCCTCGGCCAGTTCGCTCGCGCGCTTGCCGCCCCAGCGCAGCTTGACGCCCGGGCCGGCGATGAGGCCCTCGAGGCAGTTGTCGTGGTAGGGGCAGCCGCTGTGCTCGCCGATGGTGTCGCGCTCGTCGCGCGTCACCAGGATGTGGCCGGCCTCGGGGTGCAGCATGCCGTGGAGCAGCTGGCCGTTGACCATCACGCCCGCGCCCACACCGGTGCCGATGGTGAGGTAGACCACGTCGGAGAGGCCGCGTGCCACGCCGAAGGTGGCCTCGCCCAGGCAGGCGACGTTGACGTCGGTGTCGTAGCCGCAGGGCACGCCGAGCGGGCCGGCCAGGCTACCGAGCAGGTCGAAGTAGCGCCAGGCCGTCTTGGGGGTCTCCAAGATCTGGCCGAAGCGCGGTGAGGCGGGGTCCACGGCGGTGGGGCCGAAGGCGCCCACGCCCAGGGCGGCGACGCCCTTGCACTCGAACCACTTGACCACGGCGGCCATGGTCTCCTCAGGCGTGGTGGTGGGGATCTCCTCGCGCTCCAGCACGGTGCCGTCCGCGTAGCCGGTGGCGCACACCATCTTGGTGCCGCCGGCCTCAAGCGCGCCCAGCAGTTGACGCTCCATAATCTGTTCCTTTCGAGCCCATTGTTTCAGGATGTTTCAAAGTATAGAGCAAGGCTGAAACGAGAACGGCAGCGCCGCGGCCACCCTGCCCTCGACCGCCATCTCGCTCGACGCGCCCCGCGCCGCCATGGA